>ENA-OPAO01002290-OPAO01002290.1-human-gut-metagenome-genome-assembly--contig:-NODE-2290-length-11530-cov-4.653333_pt1 | contig 11530 bp, 9 predicted proteins | sample MGYA00241054_ERZ501424 | MGnify/ENA primary metagenome ERZ501424 (study PRJEB25962, sample SAMEA2042623) | human gut metagenome | biome: human gut; feature: human-associated habitat; material: faeces...
TCACCAAGGGCCACTGCACCATCTCCGATATGTTCCATCTGGAAGCCATCAAGCTGATTGCCGAAAACCTGCGCGGTGCCGTTGCCAACACCCCCGAAGGCCGCGAGGGCATGGCTTTGGGCCAGTACATTGCCGGTATGGGCTTCTCCAACGTCGGTCTGGGTATTGTGCACAGCATGGCGCACGGCCTGTCCGCCATGTATGACACCCCCCACGGCGTAGCCTGCGCCATCATTCTGCCCACGGGTCTGGAGTACAACAAGGACGTTGCGGGCGAGCGTTACCGCGCCGTCGGCAAGGCTATGGGTGTTGTCGGCATTGACGAGATGAACGACGCCGAGGCTGCCGATGCCACCATCGCCGCCGTCAAGAAGCTGAGCGCTGACGTGGGTATCCCCGCCAACCTGCAGGGCATCCTGAAGGAAGAGGACATCCAGTTCCTGGCCGAGTCCGCCTTTGCCGATGCCTGCCGTCCCGGTAATCCCCGTGATACAAGCGTAGAGGAAATTGCAGGCCTCTATCGATCCATGATGTGATTTGTGTTATCGATTTTTCGGGAGTATGGAAATATTAGTGTTAGAAATATGGCTTGACATAAATTCTGTCCTTTCCGGATAGAATGAAAACTTACCAAACCTTAGGTATATTCGCGCCTGAGTTGCGCTGAAAATGGTAGGGAATTGATTTATGGAACAGATTAAGCTAAAAGTGTTATCGCAGCCAAAATCAAAGCCCTGCTCTCCTAAACTGTGCGGCACGTCGCGCAATCGCTGCTGGCCCTGCTGGGCGCGGGCGGCGTGGTGTTGGTGCTGGCGATGGTCATTGGCGCAGCCGCAGCGGTGATCGGCTCACCCATGGGCATCCTGTTTGCGAACGAATCCAACGATCCCAACAGCATCCCGTTGCCGAAATCGTAGCCAACACCAACGCCGACTTTGGCGCGGCCATCAATGAAATCGTATCTGCCCACCCGGAGTGCAGCGAAACCGCCATCACCTACGACTACGAGGACGGTCACACATGGGCAAGCTACTGGCCGGAGGTGCTGGCCATCTTTGCGGTACATACCAACCTAAACTCCGACAGCGATGTTGTCGTTATCAATGACGCCCAAAAGCAGCGTATTCAAGACGCCTTTTGGGCTATGCACGAAATCACCTACGAGGTCGAAGAAGTAGACACCACTCCCGAACCTACCGAGGACGACCCCGACCTGGAGCAGCAGACTGAATACATCCTGCATATCACGGTCAACAGCAAACCAGTAGATGCTCTGCGGATCTATAGTGATTGTGGAAAAAAATCAAGAGAACGTACTCTTATAGTATAGAGCAGCAACGCTCATACAAGGATGGCAAGTGTACCAGTGTTTTTGTACATTTCCCTTATGAATTTGCCCCTTGTACAATGAAAGAACAAGGAGGCGTTCGAAATGACAGACTATATTGGAAATTACAAGAACCGCCCGCGTAGAGTAGTGTTTTATGGCCGCGTTTCAACAGAACATGAAGAACAGCTATCTGCGCTGGGGAATCAGATGGAATGGTATACAGACCTTGCATTGCGCAATCCCAACTGGACCGTTGTAGCGCAGTACATAGACGAAGGCATAACCGGTACCCAAATGAAGAAACGTCCATCATTTATGTGGATGATAGAGCACGCAAAGGAACACCGCTTTGACTTGATTGTCACCCGTGAATTGTCGAGGTTTGCGCGTAACACGGTGGATGCGTTGAATGCTACGCGAGAACTGAAGCAATACGGCGTGGAAGTCTATTTTGTAAATGATGGCATCTGGACAATGGACGGTGATGGAGAAGTTCGCTTGACCATTATGGCGAGCATTGCCCAAGATGAAAGCCGCAAGACCAGTGAGCGCGTAAAAGCCGGACAGAAGATGAGCCGTGAGAAAGGTGTACTCTATGGCAGCGGTAATATTATCGGTTATGACCGTGTGGACGGAACTTATGTAATCAATGAGGAACAGGCGGCAACGGTGCGCAGAATCTTTAATCTGTACGCCGAGGGGCACGGAGAAACGACTGTTGCCAAAATGCTTATAGAAGAAAACCGCAAGGATGGCGGTGGTGGCCTGAGCTGGACGGCGAGCAAGGTATCACGGGTACTCCGCAAGCCCACTTACAAGGGCTATATGACCTATAATAAATCCCATATTGATGACTTCCTCAGCCATAACCGCATCAATCACAGCGAGGAGGACTTTGTTCTTGTAAAGGGAAACTTTGAGCCAATCGTCTCAGAGGAGCTATGGGAAACCTGCAATCAGATCCGCAGTAAGCGAGCTGCATTTGTCAAAGGAAAAGATGGTCGTGCACATAAATTTGGTGTGTCCTTTCCGCAGAACAAATGGACGAAAATTCTGTTTTGCGATTGTGGGATGCGATTCCAAATCGAAGGCTACGATAAAACGGCCAACGGTGGGAAAAATATGCGGCTTATCTGTGCACGGTCGAAAATGTTCAAAAAGAAAGATGCCGCCAGAGCACTGAACGGCATTCCTTGTCCGGCACCATACGCATCTGAATGGAAGCTGGAATTGATGGCAAGGGAAGTGTTCCGTACAGTTTGGAAAGAAAATGCCGAGGATATACTGGGTCTTTTGCGGATGTTGGATGCAAATCTGAACACTACCGGCACACCGAATGATGGAAACCAGCTGGAGAACAAGCTCTCTGCGCTGAATGAGGAATTGGACGATCTTGTCAGCCAGCGGGCAAGCCGAAGTATATCTATGGATGATTTCTTGTCCAGAAGTACGGAGATCAACAATGAGATTATAAATGTCGAAGGCTTACTGCAAAGTTCCATACAGGAACAGCGTCCTAAAGCAAGGTTAGATATGCACAGCATCGAGGCTGCACTCAGCGATGATGCTTCTTTTCCTGATGGTAAAATAGAGCCGGGATTTCTGGACAGGTATGCCGGCCGGATTGTAAAAAGCAATAACCGCTATATTTGGATGTTGCAGTTGATGAACGTGCAGCAGATCATGCCTATCCAATCGGAAAGGCAGCCGATAGCGATGGTTACCTATAAAAGTGGCGTTCCCTATGATATTGAGCAAGAGCAAATCGGTAAGCAGGATAAAGAAAGTGCTGGACCCGATTGCGCGACAATATGTCGTCCACAGGATTTCTTTTTGAACATGAGCCGAACCAAAAGAAAGCGTAAGTTGGTGGAATGGCTGGAAAGCTGTCAAGAAAATCAGGTGAGCGTGCTGGATGAAAAGATACCACTTTTGAGTTTTGCGGTTGACTTTGTGACAGCCTATGAGTATCAGAAAGCGCGTGGGATTAAGATCCACCCCGGTTTGTGGAAAGATATGCGTGTGGATATATTTCTGGTAAAAAAAGAAAATTGAAAAAGTTGTGGAAAAAATCCGATTCGCTGTTCTCTTATGTATTAGGAGGTTCCAAACCTCCGAAAAAGTGAATAGCGTCCTCTGCTGTACCGCATTGGGGAAGCAGCGCCATGACTGGATTCCACGAGCGTGCCAAGATGCGAGAAAACATATCGCATGGCTGCAAAGCGATGCGAGACAAAGCGCCGGGAAGGGTTGCCTGTCTGGAATTTGCAGAGGGAGAGAAACGCACAGCTATAACGACAGATCGTGCCGTGGAGGAAATACTTCCACGGCATTATTGTGTCGTTATGGAATGACGCTAGATTTGCTATTTGAATCAGTAAATGGTAATATTATAATTCGGATGAGGAATAGACCGTGATGGCAACTATTCGGGAATTTCGAATGGTTCAAACAGATGACATCTGACAGGTTCATCGAAGGAAAATTATCGCAATTTGTGGCTTATTGAGCCTTTCGAGTTTTATCTGCATATATTTTTGAAGATTATATGCAGAAAGCAGGATTCCATGTGGCAAAATTTAATCATCGTCATAGCAGATGAGGTGTCTGCGATGATAGATCATGCTATGAAAGAAATCCCTGCTGCGACGCTTTTGTACTATTATAGAGAAATTTCCAACTTGCTATTTGTATCGATAAATGGTACTATATGACTATACTAATGTCATTTGAATGGTTAGAAATAAATGACTTCTGAAGGAGGCTTTGGCGAAATGGGAAGATTCGTGAATCCGGATAATAGTGCGTTTCAAGTTGCACTGAATTCAAAAATTTATATGGACAAAACGGGTCTGCTGGAATATACCAACAGCGTTCTTGATACACCAGAAGCATATATCTGCAATAGCCGCCCCCGGAGGTTTGGTAAGTCCTATACGGCTAATATGCTGGCAGCCTATTACAGCAAAGGCTGCGATTCAGAAAAGATGTTCGATGGGCTTACAATCGGCAAGAGTAGCGACTTCAAAAAGCATCTCAACAAGTATGATGTGATCCATATAGATGTACAATGGTTTTTGTCCAGCTGTGCAGAGATCAAAAGTATTATATCCTACATTACGCAATCGGTTTTGGAGGAACTAAAAGAGTACTACCCTGAAGTTCTTCCTAACGAAGTGTTGACATTGGCGGACGCTTTGTCGCGCATCAGAAACTCGACCGGTCAGAAATTTATTGTGATTATTGATGAATGGGATATTCTGATCCGAGATGAAGCAACCAATAAGGCTGTTCAAGAAGAATATATCTATTTCCTGAGAGGCTTATTCAAAGGTACAGAGCCGACAAAATACATTCAGCTTGCATACCTCACCGGCATTCTGCCAATCAAAAAGGAAAAAACGCAGTCGGCCTTGAATAACTTCGATGAGTTTACCATGGTCAGTGCCGGCACGTTGGCACCTTTCATTGGCTTTACGGAAGAAGAAGTTAAGAATCTTTGCGAGGAGTACCACAAAGACTTTGACAAGGTAAAAAAGTGGTACGATGGTTACTTGCTGCGGGATTACCAAGTTTATAATCCCAGAGCTGTTGTCAGCGTTATGCTGAAGGGAGAGTTTAAGAGCTACTGGTCGGAAACGGCTTCCTATGAAGCAATCGTTCCTCTTATCAACATGAACTATGATGGGCTGAAAACGGCAATCATTGAAATGCTTTCCGGTGGGGAAGTTAAAGTAAACACGGCTACCTTCAAGAACGATACCGTTAATATCCAAAGCAAAGATGATGTTTTGACATATATGATTCATCTTGGCTACTTGGGATATGACCAGAACCGAAAAACAGCGTTCGTTCCGAATGAGGAAATCCGGCAGGAATTGACACTTGCGGTGGAAAGCAAGCATTGGAATGAGATGTTGCTGTTCCAGCAGGAGTCTGAGAAGTTGCTGGATGCGACATTGGATATGGATGGCGATGCAGTAGCCACTCAGGTTGAGAAAATCCATGATGACTATGTTTCTGCCATCCAGTACAACAATGAAAACTCCTTGAGCAGCGTCTTGGCGATTGCATACCTGAGCGCTATGCAATATTACTTTAAGCCGGTTCGAGAGCTGCCCACAGGCAGGGGCTTCGCAGACTTCGTTTTCATTCCAAAACCGGAGTACCGAAATGACTATCCGGCGCTTGTTGTGGAGTTGAAGTGGAACCAAACGGCGGAGACTGCGATGCAGCAGATTAAGGAAAAGAAATATCCGGATTCGCTGCGTGGCTATACAGGAAATCTTCTCTTGGTAGCTATCAACTATGACAAGAAAACGAAGAAACATCAGTGCCTTATTGAAAAAGTAGTATAAAGATCATGCCGTGGAAGGAACCTTCTTCCACGGCTTTTCTATACCATGATTGAGTCATTGACTTGTACATTTTGAAAATACTGAATGCAGTATTATACTGATGGGGAAGGAGGGAAAACCGATGCAATATGATAAAGCAGACCAGCAAAACTGCCCGCGCAGAGTCGTGTTCTATGGGCGCGTGTCCACTGAACTTGAGGCGCAAATATCAGCACTGAAAAATCAAATGAACTGGTATCTGGAGCTTGCAGAACATCATCCGAATTGGACGGTGGCTGGGCAATACGCCGATGAAGGAATCTCAGGTACTGGCATGAAAACCCGACCTTCTTTTATGAAGATGCTGCGAGATGCTCGGAAAAAGAAGTTTGACCTAATTGTGACCCGCGAGGTTTCCCGTTTCGCCCGAAACACGGTGGATACTTTGGTTACGACCCGTGAGCTGAAACAGTACGGCGTTGAAGTGTACTTCGTCAATGATGACATCTGGACGATGCGTGGCGATGGAGAAGTTCGCCTGACCATTATGGCAAGCCTTGCGCAAGATGAAAGCCGTAAAATGAGTGAACGCACCAAGGCGGGCATTCAGACGTCACAGAAAAAAGGCACCTATGTTGCGGGACCGACACCGTTTGGATATAAGCGTGATAAAAAGGCTCATACGCTTGTGGTGCAGGAAAGTCAGGCAGAGACTGTCAGAAAAATTTTTGCTTGGTATGCTGATGGCATAAATGGCACCGAGATAGCCCAGACACTAACGCAAGAAGGCGCACCGAATAAATCCGGAATGCCACAATGGAGTGCGCGTCAGGTTCTCTCAATCACCAAGAATACGATTTATAAAGGGTATTTGACATACAACAAATCGCATATTGATGATTTCCTCAGCCATAAAAGCATCAAGAACAGCGAACAGGATTACATTCTGGTGAAAGGCAGTTTTGAGCCAATTATTTCAGAGGAACTATGGGATAGATGTCAGCGCCGCAGACATGCATGGCAGTCGTACAAAGACGGCAATATAACGCAGGCTTACTTGTATGGAAAGAGCGAACACGCCGACAAATGGGCTTGCCGCCTGTTTTGTGGCTGCGGGGCCAGAATGCGGGCGTTCCGCGCAGAGAAAGGCATTGTTCGATATATTTGTTATCAGCGGTCGCTGAGGAATGTAGCCTCCAAATGCAGCGCCCCCAATGTGCAAGCATGGAAGCTCGAATTGATGGCGCGAGAAATCTACAAAAACGTTTGGCGGGATCACCGGCAGGATATTTTAGAAGAATACCAGCAGGAACAAGAAAACGGAGCTGCCAATAGTGGAAAGGTAGAGGAAGCACTCAGCTGGCAAGAGTCGTTCCCAAACGATGAAATCAGCCGGGAATTTCTGGACAGATTTGTGCCGAGAATCTTCTCCATCGATGGACAGAAATTCATCTGGGAACTAAATCTATTTCAAGAGTCATGCACTGTTCAATGCAATGTGCGCGGAACGTACAATTACCATTCGATTTCGGCAGAACGAACCCTGCCGGGAAAATCTAAAGCGAAGAAAGGGGATGGGGCTGTCAGTAGGATACTTGAGGATGCAAACAGTACGCGCTTTTGGGTACATGCCTATGATGACGACCCAATAAGCAGGCAGCAATTAAAAATCCACGTTCTTGAATCACGTAGATTTTTACAATTAAATGTGGATTACGATAAGGCTCGTTCTTATCGAAATTCGCGTGGCTGCGTGCTTTGGCCGAAGCAATGGAAAGACCTGACAGTTAAGGTCGTTCTATAAATCATAGCAAGCCCCTAATCGCTGTACTACAGTGATTAGGGGCTTTTTTTATGCAAAAATGCCCTTTGGGTACATTTTCGGCAAAAAGTATACGATTTTTGGGTACATTTTTGGGGTCAAATCGGGGTACTTAAGAGCTATCAAAAAACCGCAGGAGTACGCAGCATGACGAAGAAAACATCGCCTGCTTACAGAGCAAGCAAAGAGGAAACTATTCCAATAAATAAGTTGCATCCATTCTCCAATCATCCTTTCCATATCCGTCATGATCTGGAATTCAGTGAGTTGGTAGACAGTATTTCAGAGAGCGGTATCATTACGCCCATCATCGTCAGACCAAAAGTTGGTGTCGGTTATGAAGTGATAAGCGGACATCGCAGGTGGGAGGCTTGCAAGGAACTCGGTATCGAAAGCATCCCTGCCAGAGTGGAATACATAGACGATGACGAAGCCACGATTCTGATGGTCAACAGCAATATCCAACGCGAGTATGTGCTGCCAAGTGAGAAGGCATTTGCTTATAAAATGCGCATGGAAGCACTAAAAAGGACGGCAGGACGTCCAAGTAAAAATTCGGGCCAACTTGGCCCGAATTTCCGAAGCGATGAGCAAGTAGCTGATGAAACAGGCGAAAGTCGTAAACAAGTTCAGCGCTATATACGATTGACCTATCTGATTCCATCCATCTTGCAAATGGTTGATGACGGTCGTATTGCATTCAACCCAGCGGTCGAAATCTCCTATATGGCAGAAGAACACCAGACGTGGCTCAAAGAAGAGATGGATATGTGTGATGCCACACCATCTCTCGTTCAGTCGCGCACACTAAAGGATATGAGCCGAAATGGAACGCTGACAGAGAATTATCTGCATACCCTGCTGACAGAAGAAAAGCCGAACCAACGGCAAAAGTTCTTCCTGAATCAGTCTGATGTGCAGCAGTACTTCCCTTCCAGTTATACACCGCAGCAGATGCAGAATGTCATCATATCACTGCTGCGGAATTGGGAGCACAAGCGCTCCAGCCGCCAGCGCCCACAACGTGAGGACGAACTGGAAAGATAAATAAAAGTACAATATGTAATAGATTACGAAATGTAGTTTTGTAGGCTTTCTTAGCTGCACCCATTTTTAGGCAGGAGAAGTGAGATGCAATACGAATATTTTTACGGTGCACAAGCCGAGCAGTTCTCTTTTTACCGCATACCCAAAGCGCTATTTACAGAGCCAAACTTTCGGGAGCTGTCCACCGATGCCAAGGTGCTGTACGGGATTCTACTGGATCGAATGAGCTTGTCGCTGAAGAATCAATGGCTGGATGCGCAGAACAAGGTTTACATCATCTTCACTGTGGAAGAAATCATGGACGCATTGAACTGCGCCAATCAGAAAGCCACGCGCCTGATGGTGGAGCTGGAAAAGCAGGCAGGGCTTATCGAGCGCAAGCGACAGGGGCTTGGTAAACCGAATTTGATTTATGTAAAAAACTTCGCAGCAACGATAAATGGCGAGAGCTGTGAAAAAGGTGATTCTTGATATGTGATTTTCACACTTCTGGATTCTTGAAAATCACACGGAACTAATACTGATAATAATTAGACTGATTATAGTGATACTGAGAATATAAATTACCTTTAGGAAAACAGAATAGGTGGTAGAGTATGCCCGGTGTAACAGAGCAGGAAATCGACCAAGCGAAGCAGATGAATCTGTACCAGTATATGCAGCTGTGTGAGCCGGACAACTTCAGACCGGAAGGACCCGGACAGTTCCGCCACAAAGGGCACAGCTCGTTGACCTTCGCAGAGGATGGCTCGTGGACGTACTTCAAAACGAAAGCTACCGGCCGCACCGCGCTGAACTATCTCATAGCGGTTGAAGGCGTTTCGTTTGTGGAAGCGGTGCGGGAAATCAACCGGATACAGGGTGGCGTCCGTCCTTCTTTCCAACCTGTAAAAACGTCCCCGCCCCCTGCCGAGAAGAAACCGGCAAAGGAATTCAGGCTGCCAAAGCCGGATAAGAACAACTACGCTGCTACTGCCTATCTTCGCAAGCGCTGCATCCACCCCAATGTGTTGACGGTCTGCAAACAAAAAAGAATCTTGTATCAAACGAGCTTCAAGGATCATCCGAACTGCGTATTTGTCGGGCGTGACGGAAATGGCGTAGCCAAAGGCGGCAGCTTGCGCGGTTGTTCACAAATCCAGTTTCGCCGTGATATTCCCGGCAGCAAAAAGATATATCCATTCTACATCGAAGCTGCCACAGATGCCGATACGGTGGAAGTGTACGAAGCACCCATAGATGCCATGTCGGGCGCATCGCTGAAAATCATGCAGCACACCGGAAACTGGCGCAGCGTTCACTATCTGGCGCTGGGCGGTACGGATTACGCTGCACTGGATGCGTTTCTTACATACTACCCGAACATAACGCGCATCGTTCTGTGCCTTGATAATGACGAAGCCGGTCGAACCAGAACGCAAGACATTATCAAGCACTTGGAGGGCAACGGCAAAACCGTGGAAAATCGCCCGCCGCCTATCGGCAAGGACTATAACGACACGCTGGTGCAGGTTACGCAGGAATACCAAAAGCACTGTATCAGCTTGGATGATATTTTGGAGGAGGAAACCAGATGAAAACTATTGCTATCGCAAACCAGAAGGGCGGTACGGGTAAAACGACTACCGCGTACAACTTGGGCATTGCCCTTACCCAGCAGGGCTACCGCGTACTCATGGTGGATTTTGACCCGCAGGGCAACCTGTCCTGCTACTGCGGTATCCCGCCTGAGCAGGACCTTGAACAGACAATCACAGAGCTGCTGATGAAGGTTGCCTATGAAAAGCCCCTCTCCCACAGAGAGTGCGTTTATCAGAGCAGGCGCACGGATGACTCTGCACCACAGGTGGATTTCATCCCGTCCAATCTCCGGCTGGCCAGCTTTGAGCTGGCAATGGGCACCATGATGTGCCGCGAGGTGCTGCTGAAAACTTGTCTGGAGCAGTACAGCAGCCAGTATGATTACTGCATCATTGATTGCTCCCCCTCCGTGGGGCTTCTGCTGACAAACGCGCTGTCCGCTGCCAACGAGGTCATCATCCCGATGCAGGCGCAGCCGTTCTCGGTGGTTGGTATGTCGCAGCTGACAAATTCGATTTCCAGCGTGCAGCGCAAAATCAACCCCGGACTGCATATCAGGGGCGTTTTGCTGACGATGACCCAGCATACGAAAGTCTCAGAGCATTATGCCCATGATGTCCGCGCCAAGTATGGGAGAACGCTCCATGTATTTACTACGGAAATCCCCTATAACGTCAAAGTGCAGGAAAGTCAGGCGTTTGCAGCACCCACTATCCTGTACGAACCCAAAAGCAGCAGCGCAAGAGCATACGTTGATTTTACGCAGGAGGTATTAGGTCATGGCCGCGAAGAACAAGTTTATGAACGCGATGAAGATGCCCGCGATCGCTGATATGTTTTCCTCAGAGGCTGACCGCCAACGGGAAAGCGGCGACCTTGTTACGGAAGTGTCGCTTTCCGAGCTGCATCCTTTCGTCAATCATCCTTTTGAGGTGCGTGACGATGAAGATATGCAGAAATTGGTGGACAGCATCAAGGAAAACGGCGTACTTACAAACCTGACCGTGCGCCCCCGCGACGAGGGTGGCTATGAAATCATCTCCGGGCATCGGCGCTTCCATGCAGCGCAGCTTGCAGGGCTGGATAAAATCAAGGTGCAGGTGCGGAATGTTGATGACGACCAAGCTATCATTGACATGGTGGATGCCAATATCCAGCGGGAACATATCAGCCCGATGGAAAAGGCAAGAGCGCTGAAAATGAAAAATGAAGCGATGAAACGGTCTGCCGGGCGGCGAAAAGAAAATGGGTGTCAACTTGACACCCATTTCCCTGAGGCAAAAACCGCGACACAAATCGGTGCAGATGTTGGAGAAAGTCCTAAGCAAATTTTCCGCTATATCCGTCTGACCAACCTTGTCCCTGAACTGCTGGACATGGTAGACGAAAAGAAAATTGCCTTCAATCCCGCTG
>ENA-OPAO01002292-OPAO01002292.1-human-gut-metagenome-genome-assembly--contig:-NODE-2292-length-11528-cov-4.397978_pt1 | contig 11528 bp, 10 predicted proteins | sample MGYA00241054_ERZ501424 | MGnify/ENA primary metagenome ERZ501424 (study PRJEB25962, sample SAMEA2042623) | human gut metagenome | biome: human gut; feature: human-associated habitat; material: faeces...
GTTCTCCGGCTCCTGCGCCGGCTGCGCCGAGACGAGCTATGCCCGCCTGATCACGCAGCTGTTCGGCGATCACATGATGATCTCCAACGCGACCGGCTGCTCGTCCATCTGGGGCGGCCCGGCTGCCACCAGCCCGTACACCGTCAACAAGGAAGGCAAGGGTCCCGCCTGGGCCAACTCCCTGTTCGAGGATAACGCGGAGCACGGCCTCGGCATGTACCTCGGCCAGAAGAAGATCCGCGACGATCTGGCGGAGGACATCCGCTACATCGCCGAAAACGGCAAGGATCCCGCCAAGGTCGCGGCTGCGAAGAAGTACCTCGAGACCTATAACGACGGCGAGGCCAACCAGACCGCCACGGCGGAGTTCCTCGCTGTGATGGAGGCCAAGCCCGCCTGTGACTGCGAGCGCTACCAGCGCATCATGACCAACAAGGACTTCCTCAACAAGAAGAGCTGCTGGATCTTCGGCGGCGACGGCTGGGCCTACGACATCGGCTTCGGCGGCCTGGACCATGTCCTGGCGCAGGACGAGGACGTGAACGTGTTCGTCTTCAACACTGAGGTCTATTCCAACACCGGCGGACAGGCGTCCAAGGCCTCCAACATCGGCCAGGTCGCGCAGTTCGCGGCTGCCGGCAAGGAGCTCAAGAGCAAGAGCCTTGCCGAGATCGCCATGAGCTATGGCTACATCTACGTGGCGCAGGTCGCCATGGGCGCAAACCCGGCGCAGACCATCAAGGCCATCAAGGAAGCGGAAGCTTACCCCGGCCCGTCCCTGATCATCGGCTACGCCCCCTGCGAGATGCACAGCATCAAGAAGGGCGGCATGACCAACTGCCAGGGCGAGATGAAGCGTGCGGTCGACTGCGGCTACTGGAATCTCTTCCGTTACGATCCGTCCGCTGAAAAGCCCTTCGCGCTCGACAGCCAGGAGCCGGCCGGCGGCTACCGCGACTTCCTCATGAACGAGGCGCGTTACGCCCGCCTGACCAACGAGTTCCCGGAGCGTGCCGAGGAGCTGTTCGCCAAGTCCGAGGTCAACGCCAAGGCCCGCTACGAGCACCTGCTCAAGCTCAAGCAGCTTTACGACGAGGCATAAGTTTTACCTACCACGCAGGCGGGGCTGATTTCAGCCCCGCCTTTTTGCGCTGAAAAGCGCAAAAAGGCACCACCGCAAGCCTTCTCCAACGCCCTGCCCGCCGGAACGTGTTGAAAACCGGCGGGGCATGGCGTATACTAGATAACAAATCCCGCACGAAAGGGGAGACCGCCATTTGAATACGGACACCTATCAGAACGCGCTCGAATCCACGAAAGACAGCATCGAGGACGTGAACAGCGCCATCGGCTTCAGCCTCGGCAATCTCACGCTCGAAAAGCTCATCACCTCCGCCATCACGCTCGTGATCTGCGTGCTCGTCATCTGGCTCGTCATGCGCGTCGCGCGGCGCATCTCGGCGCACTCGCGGCTGTCGGAGAGCCTGAGCAGGTTCATCCTCAAGGTGCTCAAGATCGCGCTGGAGTTCATGGCCATCCTCATCGTGGCCGACAGTCTCGGCTTTAACGTTACGGCGCTGCTGGCCGTGTTCAGCCTGCTCGGCCTGGCTTTGTCGCTCTCGGTGCAAAACTGCCTGTCAAACGCCATGAGCGGCATCACCATCCTGCTCACGCGGCCGTTCGAGGACGACGATTTCGTCGAGGCCGGCGACGTGAGCGGCACCGTCAAGGACATCGGCCTGATCTATACGCAGCTGTGCACGCTGGATAACAAGGACATTTACGTGCCGAACAGCGACCTCTCCGCGTCCAAGATCGTCAACTACAGCCGCGAGCCGCAGCGGCGCGTGGATCTGACCTTCGGCGCGGACTATACCTGCCGCCCGGAGCAGGTAAAGGCGGCGCTGCACAACGCCGTGTCGCTCGTGTCCGGCATCCTGCCGGAGCCGGCGCCGTTCGTGCGCGTGTCGGGCTACGGGGAGAGCAATATTGAGTATACGGTGCGCGTCTGGTGCAAAACGGCCGATTACTGGACCGTGTATTATGACCTCATGGAGGCCGTCGGAGCGGCATTTGACGCGCACGGCGTGTCCATGTCCTACCCGCAGATGAACGTACACGTGCTCGATACGCCGGAAAGTGCAAAAAGGGATTGACTTTCTCGCTTTTTCAGGTATAATAATATGGCCTGCGTGTTGACGTGGGTGATCCTTGCTCTCATTTGAGATGAGGGCCACTAGACCAGAAGGAGGTGCAACTGAAATGGCAAAAACCACCGAAAAGTACGAACTGATGTATATCATCAACCCCAATCTGTCGGAGGAAGAGACTGCAGCAGTCGTCGAGAAGTTCAAGGCGCTTGTCGAGCAGAACGGCACGCTGGAGGAAATGGAGGAGATGGGTAAGCGCAAGCTCGCTTACGAGATCAACTACATTTCTGAGGGCTACTACGTGCTCGTCAAGTTCACCAGCGGCCCGGATTTCCCGGCCGAGCTGGATCGTGTGCTGGGCATCACGGACGGTATTCTCCGCTCCCTGATCACCCGTCGCCCGGAATAAGGAGGCACGGCAATGCTGAACCACATTGTGCTCATGGGCCGTCTGACCCGTGACCCCGAGCTTCGTTATACCCAGTCCCAGATCCCCGTGGCGTCGTTCCGGCTGGCGGTCGACCGTGATTTCGGCGGCCGTGACGGCGGCGAGCGGCAGACGGACTTCATCGACATTGTCGCCTGGAGAAGCACGGCGGAGTTTGTCTCCAAGTACTTCACCAAGGGCAGCATGGCCGCCGTGAGCGGCCGTCTGCAGATCCGCGAATGGACTGACCGCGAAGGCGGAAAGCGCACGACCGCGGAGGTCGTGGCGGACAATGTCTACTTCGGCGAGAGCAAGCGCCGCGACGGCGGCGATACGTCTCGCCCGGCAGCGCCGAGCGCATCGGCCCCGGCTCATCGCGGCAGCTATGGCGGATATGACAATGTCCCCCAGGGCGGCAGCGCATTTTCCGAGCTGGACGACGATGACGGCGATCTGCCGTTCTGATTTTGATAAAGGAGGATTACAGTCTTGGCTTTTGACAGAGATAAGAGCAAGAACCGCAAACGCAGAAAAGTTTGCCAGTTCTGTGTGGACAAGTGCACTTATATCGACTACAAAGACACCGCGAAGCTTCGCCGCTTCCTGTCCGAGCGCAGCAAGATCCTGCCGCGCCGCACGACCGGTACCTGCGCGATGCATCAGCGCGAGCTCACCGAGGCCATCAAGAGAGCGCGTCAGATCGCCCTCCTGCCGTACGTGACCGACTGAGTTTCTGTTCACAGACAGCAAATCGCCCCCATCGAACGATGGGGGCGATTTTTCTTTTTCTTTTGCGCCGTGTCAGTCCCCGAGGTGCAGCGGGATGTTCTCGACCTGCGCGATAACGGAGACCATGGCGCGGATCTGCGGCGTGAGCACCTTGTCGCGGTGGTGCACCAGCTGGCTCCACTGCTCCATGTGGCAGTCCGTGACCGGCAGAATGGCAAGCCGGCCCTCTTCCGCGCGGCGGCGCGCCGTGTAGCGCGGCAGCACGGACAGATAGGGGTTGTGCTCGAGCAGCTGCATGACCATGCTCGTGCTCTCCAGCTCCAGAAACGGCCGGATCGACAGCTTCTGGTGCGCCAGCTCCATGTCGAACTGGTGGCGATAGCTGTTGAACTGCGGCATGAGCACGAACGGCTCATTGACGAGGTCGGCCAGCTTGAGCTGCTTGGCAGCGGCGAACGGGTGCTTGGGGCTGGCGACGATGACGATCTCCTGCGGACACTCGAACAGCTTGATCCGCTGCGCGTCGTAGCCCATGTCGTCGAGCGTGTAGATCAGGTCGACTTCATTGTGCATGAGCATATCCGAGAGCGTTTTCGTGTCGCCCTCGATCAGCTGCGTGCTCACGTGCGGACAGTGCTCATGATACAGCGGCAGGATCTCTCCGAAGCTGGCCGTCATGATGGATTCGATCGTGCCGATGCGCAGCGTGCCGGTCAGGTCGCGCTCCTCGACCGTGAACGACACGGCGCGTGCGGCGGCCGACACGACATCGCGCGCGTAGGGGATGAACTCCTGCCCGTAGTGGGTGATGGATACGGTTTTTCCGATGCGGTCAAACAGGCGCACGCCCAGCTCGTTTTCGAGCTGCTGGACCTGCACCGTAACGGCGGACTGGGAATACCCCAGAGATTCTGCGGCCTTGGAGAAGCTCTGTAGCTGCGCGACCTTTAAAAACGTGGTCAGCAAACGAAGTTCCATAAGGCGATGCCTCCTTATCCCGATTTGGTTCCGTTTTTTTCTCGAGCTTATAATACGTCGCAAATCCGGCCTGCGTCAAGCATTTTTTCGCCTATCCAACAGGTGACAGGGAAGGATTGACATGAAAATATCATTTTTGCGAAAGAATATCATCAAAATTTTGAATTGAATCGAAAACGCAAAATGTACCTTTCGGAATTGTGAATTTTACAACAGGCGCGCGATATGCTATCATGCAACTGTAAGCGAGGGGATCGGCTGACGGCCTCCCCAGAACCGAAAAAATTTCAGGAGGTAGCTGCTATGAAAAACATTTGGCTGAACATTCTTGCGTTCGTTGCGTTTCTCGCGATCGAGATCGTCGCTGTCTCCTTTATGAGCACGTACTCCGCGGGCTCTGCTGCGATGGCGCTGCTGGGTGTGCTTGCGCTCGTGATCGGCGGCATTTACACGGTCCTGCTTGGCAGAGACATCGTGAGCATCCGTCGCTGATTTCATTTTCCTTTGCTATTCTTCATCCATTTCTGTTTTTTTCTCCAAGGTTTCCGGGAGTAACCGCCTCCCGGTGACCGCCCCCCAATGTGCGGTTTCCCGCACAAAAATTCTCCTCCCGTAACCGCCGGGAGGAGATTTTTTTATCTGTGCCGACGCTCGGAAAAAGATTTACAACCGTTCCGGCCTGTGATACACTACGCTCAGAACTGTATATTGCGCAGTCTTCGCCGCTTCGGGCGGCAGGGGAAATGTGGGTGCAAAGCCCCGCGAGTCGGTCACTGTGAAGCCGCCGGAAGGCGGATCAGTCAGAATACCCGAAGGCTGCAGGCATTTCTGCCGGAACCGGAAGTTGCATGGCTGAACGAAGAAATTTCGTCCGGCCGGTTTTGTTGCACCTGTCCGCCGGTTTCGGCGGGCAGATTTTTTCATTCAGGAGGGAATCACATGAAAAAACGGTTACTGTCCCTGCTGCTGGTGCTGGCAATGGTGTTCAGCCTCATGCCGGCGGCACTGGCGGCGGACAAGCCGAGCTTCCAGAGCTTCTTTGAAAGCGTCCCGGCCAACGCCGAGACGGAGCCCGGCTCCCCGAACAGCACGAACAAATGGAAAGTGGCCTCGTTGGACGGGGACTATGTGCTCAAGTCCGGCGGAGCCGGAAAAAGCAAAGCCAACAGCACCCTGCAGTTGACCTTTACCGCAGACGCAGAGCTCACATTTGAGTACAAGGTCTCGTCCGAGCCCAAGTACGACTGCTTCACCATCACCTATGACGGGGCGGAAAAGGTCAAAGAGAGCGGCGACCTCGGCTGGAAGACCTACACGCTCTCGGCCGAGTCCGGCAAGGTGCTGACGCTGACCTATACAAAGGACAGCAGCGGCGACAAGTTCAACGACTGCGTCTATGTCCGCAACTTCACGGCGGGCGAGGCCACGGTCGTCACCTTCCACGCCAACGGCGGCGTGGGCGCCGACTACACGCAGAATTTCTACGGTCAGGCCGCGCTCAAGCTCAACGCCTTCACGAAGGCGGACGGCGTGTTCGCCGGCTGGGCGACAACACCGGACGGGAAAGCCGCTTACACCGACGGCGCGAAGCTCAACCCCACGGAGGCGATGGATCTCTACGCCGTCTGGACGCCGGCGTACACCGTCACCTTTGCCTATAACGACGGCACAACAGCCGACACCACGGTCGCCATCGCGTGCGACACGGCCATCGGCGCCGGCGCCATCCCGCAGCCGACGCGCACCGGCTATACGTTCGGCGGCTGGTTCGCCGGCGACACCGCGCTGACGGCGGACACGGTCATTGCGGCCAACACGACCTATACGGCCGCGTGGACGGCCAACACCTACACCGTGCAGTACCTGCCCAACGGCGGCACGGGCGAGATGGCCGCGCAGACCTTCACCTATGACGCCGAGCAGGCGCTGACGGCCAACGCCTTCACCCGCGCGGGCTACGACTTCCGCGGCTGGAACACCTCTGCTTCCGGCAGCAGCGTGCAGTATACCGACGGCGCGGCCGTCAAGAACCTGAGCGCGGAGAACAACGCTGTCGTGAAGCTCTACGCCGTCTGGGCCGGTCAGCCGGTGCCGGTGACGGTGGATCGCAACGACGGCTCCGAGCCGACCGTGCGCACCGGCGTTGTGGGCTATAACTATAACTACATCTACGACTACGAAAACGGCAGCGCCCGCTACAACCAGATCCCCGATCCCACCCGCACGGGCTACATCTTCCTCGGCTGGTTCGACGCGCCGGAGGGCGGCACGGAGATTACCAACCAGACCAAGTTCGCCGACGCCACGCCCGTGACGCTCTATGCGCACTGGCAGGAGGGCATCACCGTCCATTTTGACGGCAACGGCTACAAGGGTAAGATCTCGGACAAGACCGTGCGCAAGGATGCCGTCGGCAAGAATCTGCCCTACCTGTCGGAGTACAGCTACCCGGCCAACAAGGCGCTCGACGGCTGGTATACCGCCAAAGAGGGCGGCGAGCGCGTGACGCAGGACACGGTCTTCACCGAACCCGAGATCACGCTCTATGCCCACTGGAGAGACTATCAGTATCAGGTCGAATTTAACGTTCGATACAGCGACAAGAGCAGCGTGACCGGCGAGATGGCCACCGTGGCCGTCCCGTTCGGCGTGGACTACAAACTGCCTGCCTGCACGTTCCAGCGCGAGGGCTACAAGTTTGCCGGCTGGAGCGAGTCGTCTTATGGCACGACGGTCAAGTATGCCGATCAGGCGACCATCCACCGTGATTTTGAAGACGACGACTGGGGCGACGGCAGCGAAGACAACGAGATCTACAAGCTCTATGCCGTCTGGACGAAGGATGCTTTCGGCATCGCGTTTGACGCGGTAGCAGCCGCGCTGCCGGCCGACGGCACCATCCGCACCGGTCTGTACCAGCGGGAATTTGCCGCCTTCGGCATCTACGCCGCCGCACCCCGGCCCGCCGCTCAAAAGCAGGTCATGTCCCTTATCTACTGCCGACGGCACGGTCACGCTGCCGGCCTCCGGCGTGCAGACCGTGACGCTCACCGCCACGGTTACGGACACCGACGGCACGGTAAAGACGCGCGACTATACGCTCACGGTCTATTCGGCTGCGGCCGCCGCGGCCGAGGCGCGCCTTGCGCAGGCGGCGCAGACGCTGGGCAAAACGTTTGAGCCGGCCTACGGCAAGGATACGAACGCGGCCGACGCCCTTGCCGCGCTGCTGGCGTCCAAGGGCTACGACGATGTGACCGTCACGGTCAAGGCCGCCGCGGGCGACGCGAAGGCCTCCATTGACGCCGACGGCACGATCCATTATTACTTCGATGCCGGCATGAGCAGCCGCAGCAGCTATTTCTACGCGACGTTTGTCCTCAGTCTGGACGGCGCCAGCGTGGAAAAAGAAGTCTATGTGCACATCACCTGGGATCTGGCGCGCGCGCAGGCCGTGCTGCAGGCGGAGCTGGATCGCATCACGCTCCCGACCGAGCCGGTCACGTCTCTGACGCTGCCGCGCTACCCGGTCAAGGAAGGCATCGACCCGTCGCAGGTCGATTACAGCAAGTACGACAACTTCAACACCTGGGCGACCGTCACCTGGACGAGCGCCAACGACCAGATCGTCAAGGTCGGCTCGGCACCCTACACGCCGTACTACGCGCCCTACGCCACGACGCACCGCGGCAGACCAGCAGGTGACGCTCACGGCGTCCATCGTCTGCAACAGCATTGAGGGACTGACGCTGACGAAGGCCTTTACCGTGACGGTGGCCGCCTCGCAGGAATCGCAGGCGACGCTGCGCGAGCAGCTGCAGGCCAAGCTCGACGCGGGCTTCGCCGCCTACGGCGGCCTGCGCGACGCCGTGACCGGCGAGGTCCTGGAGGAGCGCGACGGCAAGTACATCGCCGCCAATGATATCCACTTCCCGACAACGGGTGACTTCGGCGTGGACGGCAAGGATACACCGGTCATCATCACGAGCAGCGATGAAGACACCATCGTGCCCCCCGGCGTGAACAACGCCGCGCGCGTGGACGTCTACCGTCCGCTGCCCGGCGAGGATGCCAAGGACGTCACCGTCACCGTGACGATCAAGGATAAGGAGACCGGCATCGCCGTCTCGCGCGATTTTGTCATCGCCGTCCAGCCGCTCACGCAGCAGGAGATCGACGACGAGCTCGCGCTCATGGCCGAGGTCAAGGCGCATTACTTTGACGGCATCCGCAACGGCAACACCGATCCCGAGCACATTACCGGCAACCTGCACGCCTTCCGCGAGGCGTATCTGAACGCCGACGGCCAGCTCGTCTGGGTGTATGACACCAATGATCAGGCGAACCACGGCATCGTTCCCTCGGAGCTGCCGGGCTGGCAGGCCAGTGAGCGGTGGCGTCTGTTCCGCTCGACGAATCCGGCCGTCATCAGCCATGAAAACCTGCTCGTAACGCGCGCGACGGAGCACAAGGCCGTCACGATCGTCAGCGAGCTCTCGAGCGAGACGCTCGGCAAGTACGCCGCGCGTTACCCGGACAACGCCGATTTCCAGGCGCTGAGCCATCAGGCCGTTTCCGCGCGCCTGATCGTCCGCGGCACGGCCCCCACGAGCGACGAGCCGCAGGTCACGACCAGCACCGTCACCTTCCAGCTGCACACAGACACCGACATGTGGATCCAGCCGACCATCGTTTACGATCAGCCCGAGGGCACGACGGCGATGGATGTGTTCCAGCAGGTGCTCACGGCCAATGGCTACACCTATGAGGCCAAGGGCAGCTATGTGCAGGCGATCACCCACCCCAACGGCACGCGCGTGGCCGAGTTCAGCAAGGGACAAAATTCTGGCTGGCTCTTCCGCGTCAACGGGGAGTTCCCGGACGTTGCCATGAGCGATTACCAGCTCTCGGACGGCGACGTGATCGAGGTGCTCTTCACTGCCAACTATATGGACGAGCCGGGGCTGTTCCTGCCGTTTACCGATGTAAACAACCACTGGGCGTACAGCGCGATCAAGCGCGTGTATAACCGCGGCCTCATGCTTGGCGTGAGCGACACGCGCTTTGCGCCGAACCAGGCGCTCAGCCGCGCCATGCTCGTGACCGTCCTCTACCGCTTGGCGGACGAACCGGATGTGACGGCGGATAACCCGTTCACGGACGTTCCGGCCGGTCAGTGGTACACGAACGCCGTGATCTGGGCGGCGGCCAACGGCATCGTCAGCGGCTTCGGCGACGGCACGTTCCGGCCAAACGCGCCGGCCACGCGCGCACAGGCAGCGGTCATGCTGTGCGGGTACGCGAAGCTTGCCGGACGCGACACGACGCAGCGCGCGGATCTGTCCGCGTATGCGGACGCGGCGGAGATCCCGTCCTGGGCGCTGGCGGAGATGCAGTGGGCGAACGCCGCACAGCTCATCCGCGGCCGCAGCGACACGATCCTTGCCCCGAACGCCGGGACGACCCGTGCCGAGATGGCCAAGATTCTCAGCACGTTCATCGGCAAATAACACACAAAACAGCAGCACCCCCGAACTTCGGTTCGGGGGTGTTTCGACTGCCGGAAAACCGCAGGGGTTTTCCGACAAAAGGCTTGCAGTCTGCTGCGCGCAGAATTTGTGCGCCGCCGGCGGGCGGTAAACTCTGCGAGGGCTTTTGATACGCTCAACGCCCCCGAACTTTGGTTCGGGGGCGTCAGCGCTTTGGGGAAAGAAGAGGGAAGGGATCCTTTTATTTTTTTGTGCCGCAGACCTGATACATCCGGTCGTCCGAGATGACGACGTCCACGTCAAAATATGGGGCCATGCGTGCGGCGAGCTCCGTCTCGCTGATGAGGGAGACAGAGACCGTGCTGGCCGCGCCCGCGTGATGCCGGTCGAGCATGGCGCGGCTCATGCCGTGCGCGACGGACAGGCGGCCGCCTGGCTTGAGCAGCGTCGCCAGATGCGCGATCAGGCGCGCCGGATCGGGAAAGTGCGGGAAAGCATTGTAGACCATACAGCGGTCAAACTGCTGCGGGAGCGGCACGGTCTCAATGTCGCCGCAGAGCACGGTCACGCGCGCATCCGGGAACTTTTCGGCGGCGCGCCGGGCCATTTCCGGGGCAATGTCCACACCGGTGACGCTGTGCACGTCCCGCGCCAGATAGTCCGGGAAGAGCACGCCCGTTCCGCAGGCCACGTCGAGCACGTCCACGCCCGCGCGGATGTCCGCATTGTCGAGAATGGTGCGGATGACCGGCTCGTTGCGGATCATTTCCGCGTCCCAGTCCGGGGCGCAGCGGTCGAAAAACGAAATGACGTCACTGCGTTCAATCATCGGCAGGCACCTCCTTCGGGTAGCGCTCGGGGATGAGGCGTGCCTTCATGAGCGCGAACACGATGCTCGGGATGAACACGAGCTGGATGACGGTGCCCGGCCAGCTCTTGACGACGGAGCCCGCGACCCACGTGGCCATGGAGTAGCTGCCGCGCGCGAAGATGAGCGCATTGACCAGGCCATTGACAACGCGGCCGGCGACGATGGCGACGATGAGGCTGATATAGAGGTCGGCGTACACGTGGCGCGTGTGCACGCAGCGCATCATGATGCCGGCGATCAGGCCGTAGACGGCCAGCTCGATCATCATCGACGGCAGGATGCTCACCGGGGGCATGCCGCACAGTGCGCTCGAGAGCGCGGGGCCGGCCAGACCGCACAGCAGGCCGAACTGCCAGCCGCACACGAGGCCGCACAGAAAGACGGGGATGTGCATCGGGCAGAAGACCTGGCCAGCGCCCTGAATGCCGTGAAACAGCAGCGGCAGCACATAGCACAGGGCGATGCACACGGCGGTGATGATGGATTTTTTGACGGTAGACATGGTTTGCATCGGACTTCGGTTCCTTTCTGATTTTGGATTTACAGGAGTATTTCCGCTGCGCACACAAGGGCGCACAGCGCAAGCGCGCCCCAGCCGCTCAGGGGCAGGGGAACGGACTTTTTTCGGGTGCGGCCGCGCGCGCCGCGGTAGCCGCGGGCCTCCATGGCCATGGCGAGCTCGTCGGCACGCTTGAAGGCGCTGAGGAAGATCGGCACGATCAGCGGCAGCATGGCCTGTGCGCGCTCGTGCAGGTGGCGGCTTTCAAAGCGCGCGCCGCGCGCGATCTGCGCCTTGCGGATGGTGTCGGTCTCCTCGAGCAGCGTCGGGATGAACTGCACGGCGACGGACAGGATCATCGCAATGTCCTCGACCGGCAGCCGCA
>ENA-OPAO01002303-OPAO01002303.1-human-gut-metagenome-genome-assembly--contig:-NODE-2303-length-11492-cov-2.722392_pt1 | contig 11492 bp, 9 predicted proteins | sample MGYA00241054_ERZ501424 | MGnify/ENA primary metagenome ERZ501424 (study PRJEB25962, sample SAMEA2042623) | human gut metagenome | biome: human gut; feature: human-associated habitat; material: faeces...
CGACATGGACCATATGGCATGGCTTGGCAATACCGTGGAACAGATCGCATCCGAAAAAGTCGGCATTATCAAGCCGGGCTGCACCGCGGTTATTGGGCGTCAACCGCATGAAGAGGCCGTCATGCCGATTATCGAGGAAGCGGCGGCGGAAAACCATGCCAACCTGGTGCGAGACGGCATCGAAGCGGAAGTCGTGACCCGCATTCCGGCAGTCGGCGGTCAGGTTGTGACCCTGCGTACGCCGAATGGCACGTACGCGGAAGTGCCGGTCGCCAAATTCGGCGAACATCAGGCGCATAATGCACTCGCGGCCCTGTGCGCGGCGGAAGTGGTGATTCCCGTCAACGGCGCGTTGGACGGCGATTTGGTGGCCGAAGCGTTGAGCAGCGTACGCATTCCGGGACGTATCGAACAAATTCGTACCTCGCCTACCATCATCCTTGATGGCGGACACAACGTGAACGCGGCCGAATCGCTGCGTGCCGCCATTGAAGAGAACTATGATTTCCAGCAGCTCGTCGGCGTGGTCGCCATGATGGGGGACAAGCAGGTCGAGGAGTATCTGGGCGTGCTCGAACCGTTGCTGAGCCATGTGATCGTCACCGAGAACTCGTGGCGTGACCGAGTGATGCCGGCTGAGGATCTGAAGAAGATCGCGGACCGTGTTTTCGGGCCGGAACGCGTCACCTGCATTCCCGAATTGCCGGACGCCATCCAGGAAGCCGTCAACATGGTTGATGCCGATGACGAACTGGGCGTCGGCTACGGTCATGGCGTGCTCGTCTGTGGCAGCTTCACAACCGCCGGTGATGCGCGACTCATGCTGGAGGAGAAGATCAACCCCGACCTGAAGAAGCCAAAGGCCGAACGTGTGTTCCAGGAAGCCGTCGATCCGGAACCGCGCAAAAAGCAGGACGAGGCTGACGTGGATTTCGAATCCGACGCCAACCCCGATTTCAACATCAACGATTTCGGCAGCGTCGGTCCGGACGATTCCGTTTTAGCAGACGCCGATGCGGATGAAATGGATGAGGCGGCGGATGCCAACGAACCGGCGGATGCGGAAACGTCTTCGGAAAACGAAACGAAGTGACGAAGCGAAACAACATCGGACGATGACGCCATACGTGCGGCGTACACCGTCCATATAAAACAGATTGTGGGTGGCTCCCCAGGCAATGGGAAGCCACCCACAATCTTGTTTTATCGTCCGACGCCTAAGCAGTCGAAGATAGGCGTGACAAATAATAGCTACGCGCGCAACGCTTCGGCCCGCGCCACGGTATCTTCCACCAGCACGGCCTGCGCGTCGATGACCGGCAGCTGGGGCAGCGGAAACGCCTCGTTGAGCACGCTCAGCTCGGTGCAGCCCAATATCAGCGTGTCGCACGCGCAGGGGCCTGCCGGATCGAGCATATCGCGCAACACCGATTCGTAGCGTTCCAGATTGAGCTCGCCACTACCTTTCACATCGTCATAAATCAGCGAAGTGATACGGGCCTGCAACTCGTCGGTCGGTTCGACGAACGTGTACCCGGCCTCTTCGACGGCACGCTTGTACACGCCGGATTTGCGCGAACCCACGGTGCCGAGGAAACCGACCCGCGGAAAACGATCCTTCGGATAACGCTGAGCCATGCGTGCCACCGCGCCGCGTGGCATATGCAGAATCGGCACCGTCGTCAACGCCTGGAAATCGTCATAGAAATAGTGCGCGGTATTGCAGGTGAGCACAATGAAACTCGCGCCCATCGCCGTTGCCTTCTCGATATCGTCGGCGAGTACGGGGAAGGGATTCTCGTCGGATTCGCCGAGAATGTACGCGGTGCGGTCCGGCACGGAGGAATCGTTGAAGACGATGTAGTCCAGATAATCCTGATCGCAATGGGCATGCGTGGCGCGGTTGACCAAGCGGATGTAGCTTTCGGTGGCCAGCGTGCCCATGCCGCCCAGTACGGCGAAAAACGGTCGTTTCACTTAAGCTCGCCCTTCTTGGTGAAGTACTTGGCATAGCTCTTCTTGTAAATCGAGAACATGTGCCGAATCATCAGCCAACGCAGCGGATTCATATCCTTGGAATACTCCAAGGTGGTACCCCAATCGCCCGACTTGAGCATGCGCTTGCCGGTTTCCTTGTCAGCGCCTTCTGCGACGTAATCAAGGAAAATCGACTTCGGAATCTCAAGCCACAGCTTCGAACCGCGGCCGAACAGGGTGTTGCCGTCGAACGGCGTGTCCTCGACGAGGTCGTCGACGAAATACTTCGCCAGATTGAATCCGTTCAGCGTGACGAAATAGCTGGAACGTCCTTGGCGAAGGTTGATTTCGAACAGCTTGTACTCGCCGTCGCGTTCGTCGTACTTCATGTCGAAATTGGCCACGCCCTCGTATTTGATGTCCTCGAGGAAAGCCTTGATACGACGGAACACACCCTCGTTGTAGTCGGGCAGAATGGCCGCATAGTTGCCTGCGGCGACAGGGGAGGGATCCTCCAGCAGCGGGTGGCCGAGGAACATCATACGCACGCGATGATGCTGGTCCACATAGGCGTTCAGCACACGCATGCGGGAATCGTCGCCGGGGATGAAGTCCTGAATCACCATTTCGGACGTGTATCCGGCATCGTACGCACGCTTGATGATGGTCTCCAATTCGGCCGGATCGTTGAAGATGTAGGCCTTGCGACGGCCCTCGAAATCGATGTTGAGCCATTCCACCGAATTCGCGGGCTTCATGGCCACCGGATAGCTGAACGGCAAATCACGGTAGGTTCCTGCCTTCACCTCATCGGCGGTGACGGTGCGCGTCTTCGGATGGGGCAGATCATACTGCTCGCAGATCTGGTAGAACGTGGACTTGTAGGCGAGCCGGCGCGAAAGGTTCACGTCAAGCGTGTTGTATACGAAATATTCGCGAAGATCGTCGCCGCACTGGCTCAGCAGATTGGCGTACACGTCGCCGCAGGGGATGAGCAGCAGCACGCGTTCCGGATCCTCGGCCTTCATACGCTTGCCGAGCTTGAGCATGAAATTACGGAACGTGACGAAGTTGTTGAAATCGTCGACGATGTGCACGTTGACGATACGGCTGAATTTCGTGGGGCTCAGCTGGAAATACGCATACGCCTCGGAAACGAGGCCGTACTCCTCATGGAACGCCCTGGCCATGCCGTAGACGTTGATGTCGCTGCCCAGCAGAATCGGTTGGAATCGTGTCATAATGCCTTCACCTTAGTTGTTATTTGAGACGGAACACGCGTTCCACGATGCGGTCGTCGCCCTCGTAAGGGATGTGCTTGCCGTGGTCTTTGAACCAACGTTCGTTGCCCTTGCCGATGATGAGGATGATGTGCAGATGCTCGTGATCCTTGCGATCGCGGCTTACCGTGGTCTCCACGGCTTCGGCACGGTCGAGAATGGTCTTCACGTCAAGCTGCGGGTTGGTGACGCTGTCGTTCATGTCCGCGCAGACCTGTTCCACAGGCTCGTCGTCGGTGTCTTCGAAAGTAAGCACGAGATGGTCGATGCGGTCCTGCGCGGCGTGGACGATTTCGGCGCGACGATCGTATGCCTTGTTTCCAGCAGAGCCGGTGATGAGCGTGATTTCCGGCTTTTCGCTGCCGTAACGCTGATCGACGTAGTCAAGCAACGCGGTGACGGACGCGTAGTTATGCGCGTAATCAACAATGGCGATGGTGTTCGACCGCGTGTCCTTGAAATGCTCCATACGTCCGGCGATGCGTACCGGCTCCATCTCACGCAACGCGTCCTTGGCCTGTGCGGAACCGAAATCGAAACCGGCCGCACGGGCGATCGCGACGGCCGCCGCCGCGTTCGCATAGTTGAAATCGCCGTCCAATGTCAGGCTCAACTCGCCGATCGAGGTGCCGTCGATGACGATGGAGAAGCGGCTGTGATCGTCATTCGCCGGCGCGGCCATGACGTCTGCCGTGGAATCGCCGCCAAGCGCGAACGTGGTGACGGGAACGCTGGCATGACGTGCGTCCTGCCGGATGAGGTCGACGCGCGCGCAATCGGCACCCAATACGAGGGCACGGCAGTTCTTGACGATCTGACGCTTGCAGTGGAGATAATCCTCGAATGTCGGATGCTCGATCGGGCTGATATGGTCCGGGCTGATGTTGAGGAACGCGGCCACGTCGAATGTGAGACCGAACACGCGGTCCACCTTGTAGGCCTGCGAGGAGACCTCCATGACGAGATATTCCATGCCGTTATCAACGGCCTCGCGCATCATGCGGAACGCATCCATGGATTCCGGCGTGGTCAGATCGGATTCCACGTAGGTGTGGCCGTCAAGACAATTGTCCACGGAGGAAAACAGCGCGCACTTGCCGCCGGAACAGCCATTGAGCATCGCCTGCGTGAGATAGGCGGTGGTGGTCTTGCCTTTGGTGCCGGTGATGCCGACCACCTTCAACTGGTCCTGCGGACGACCATAGAATTCAGCCGATAGCAAAGCCATGGCCTTGCGCACGTCATCCACAATAAGGCCCGGAGCTTGCGTGGCGTCGGAGAAGTCGTTCTCCGACACATAGGCGGCAAGGCCGCGTTCGTCGATGCCCTGCAGATATTCGGCCTTGAAACGGCCCTTGCAGCACAGGAACGTGCCCGGCTCCACCTTGCGGGTGTCGTAGGTGATTGCGGAGAACGGCTCGTCGAATCCCTTGATGTCGTGCGGATCAAGCGTCCAGACATCGCCGCGGATGATTTCGCGCAGCAGTCCGTGCCTATCGAGCAGTCGGGCCGCCGATTCCAGAGTCAAAGCCATGTTTTCGTGTTCTCCCTGTGTATGAGACGCCGAGCGGATACCGAAGAGCCATTTTAGCGGCAACCATGTGCACGACGTGTGACGTCGGGGAAGTTACAATGAGGGTGTGACTGAACAAGAAACGGAATCCATGGCGGGTCGGCGCGCGCGGTTTGAGAAGCTTGCCATGCCCGTTGTGGACTCGCTGTACCGGCAGGCGATGAAACTGACCAACAATCCCGACGACGCGCAGGATCTGGTGCAGGACACCTTCGAACGTGGATTCAAGGCGTTCGATTCCTTCAAGGAAGGAACGAATTTCGCGGCTTGGATGACCACCATCGAACGCAACGCCTATTTCAACCAGTACGCCAAAGCCAAGCGACGGCCGCAACGCGCCAACGATTCCACTGGCGAATACGATGACTGGGACCTGTATTCCGCGTCCGAACATTCCTCCGAACAGCTCAAATCCGCCGAACAGGAATACTTGGACGCCTACGCGCCGGAGGAGATCATGGCCGCTTTGAACCGGCTCTCCCCGGAACGCAGGCAGGTTTTCATCGACGCCGCGATCGACGGCAAATCATACAGCCAGGTAGCTGAGGAACAAGGCGTGAAAATCGGCACCGTGATGAGCCGGCTCAACCGCGCCCGCACACGGCTGAAACGTGAGCTTGCCAATTACGCCAAGGAACGTGGCTATGCCACTGCCGGGAAGGATCGACCATGAGCGAACCAATGGAACGGCACATCTCCATTACTTCGACCACCACCAACACGAACGGTGTGGTGACGCAGGTGACGCATGCCAGCGTGCATGTCGTGGCTTCCGGGGACTGCTTCGACCCGGAGACCTGTTGCGATGAACGCGAACGTGCGCTGATCGCAGCGATGCGCGTACCTGCGGCCGAAACACGCGCCGCAAAGCCTGATCGACAGGCTTGAGGCGACACTTGACCACTGTTGTGACGAGTAATTGGAAGGACGTGCGGCGTTTCATGCGCCAAGTGCCACGCTGATGTGACGCGAGGCGCGCCCGCCGCATCAGCGTCTGAATATGGGAAAACCCCGCGAACCGTAATGATTCCGCGGGGTTTTCCATGCTCTGTGACGCTATTCGCGCCGGCAGGGATCAGGCGTTCGGGCGCTTGCCGTGATTGGCGGCCTTCTTACGACGATCCTTGCGCTTACGTCCGCGCATGCCCATGATTGGACTCCTTTACTTGCGATTAATAAGCCTTCGGGATTATCGCACACGAGCGAGACGTTTGCCAAATTCGGCGTCCGCTGTGTGGCCGGGACTTATTCCGATGGTGATTATATCAGTCGAGCATCCCGATGAACAGCGCCGTGCTTGACGTCTCGCCCGGCTTGATGACGATGAGGTCCTTGCCGGTGTTGAACGCGTTCGCGTATGCCGTCTGCGGTTCCACCGCCACGCCGGCCGGATGCTTGATGGCCGGGAAACCGGTGCCGGTGCACACCTGGAACGAGGTGACGGTCTCGTCGCCGCCCACACGCACCTTCTTGCCGTCCGGACGGGTGAACACCGCGGTGACGGTGCCGTCTTCGGCATGCTCCAGATCCGTCCAAGCGTCGTCGAACGGCTGCTCGGTGAGCAGCGTGTCCTTACGCAGGTCGTACTTGGTGCCGTCCACCGGCTCGGTGCCGGTCGGAATGAGGTTCTCGTTGACGGTGACATGCGTGCGCCCCGGCACGGTCAGGCTGCACTTGGCGTTGTGGGCGTCGATCTCATCGCCGTATCCGTTGAAGCCGTTGGCGAGCCACGGGTGGATGGCCAAGGCCCACGGTGCGTCTGCATCGCCGTTGTTGTAGGCGCTGATGTTCAGATGCAGGCCATCGTCGGCGAGGCTGTACGTCGCGGTCACCACGATGTCGAACGGATATCCCTCCATGTTGGGGGCGCGCCAGCTGAGGGTCACGGCATCCTCTTTAAGGGAGACAAGCTTCCAGAACGTGCGCTTGCCGTAGCCGTGGATGGCGTTGTGGCGCTCATGCTCGTCGATCGGCAGCGTGTAGGTCTTGCCTTCGAAGGTGTATTCGCCATTCTCGATGCGGTTCGGGAACGGGATGAGCAGCTGGCCGTGGCAGCAGGTCACCATGTCATCCGGACCGGGGGAGACGATGATGTCCTCGCCTTGGTAGGTCAGTTTGCGCAGCGTCGCGCCCAACTCGGTGACGACGGCATGGTAATCGCCATGCGAAATGGAAAATTGCTGTCCGGTGCGTGGCGGCAGATTGGTGCAGGTCATAAATCACTCCATAGTGTTGTCGACTGTGTTTCCGCTACTATGTTACCGCTCACGATGTGGTGGTGGATGCGCTTGTCGTGTGGAAATTCTGCGGATGAAGACGGCCGATGTCGATTGACGGCGCCCGTGCCTTAATATTGGTGATTGCTGTTGTGATGGATGGATACGATTGGAAGGCGGCTTGACATGGGCAAACGCATCGTGCTGGCGGATCCGCGCGGATTCTGCGCCGGCGTGGATAGGGCGATTCTGACGGTGCGGACGATTCTCAAATCCGCCGATACGCCACGTGCCGACGGATTGCCGCCGGTGTATGTGCGCCGCCAGATCGTGCACAACAAGCATGTCGTCGAGGATTTGGCCGCGCAGGGCGCGGTGTTCGTGCAGGAATTGGCTGAGATTCCCGATGCCGCCGCCGAAGCCGGCATCCCAATCGTATTTTCCGCCCACGGCGTGTCTCCGGCGGTCAAAGCCGAGGCCGCGGCGCGCGGCATGCATGTGGTCGATGCCACTTGCCCGCTGGTAAGCAAAGTGCATCGCGAGGTGCTGCGTTTTGTCAAGGAAGGTTACGAGATCATCTACATTGGGCATAAAGGCCACGATGAGGCTGTTGGCGTGGTGGAGGAGGCGCCGGAGCATGTGCATTTGATCGAGCATGCGTCCGACGTCGACTCGTTGGATTTCCAACCTGACACGAAACTGGTGCTGCTTACGCAGACCACGTTGAGCGTCGATGAGACCGCTGGCACGATCACCGCGCTCAAAGCTCGTTTCCCATGGCTTGGAATGCCGCCGAACTCCGATATCTGCTATGCCACGTCGAATCGTCAGGCGGCGGTCAAGCTCGTTGCCGAGCAAGCCGATTGCGTGGTGATTGTCGGCTCCGCGAATTCCTCGAATTCCGTGCGGTTGATGGAAGTCGCTCAGGAGGGACTTAACGCGCGGTACGCCTCAAAAACGGCTGTTGGCGCCGCTGGTCGCGCCCATCGTGTTGATGATGCTTCGGAACTTGACCCCGCATGGTTTGAAGGTGTCGAATCCGTGGGTATTTCCTCGGGTGCCTCCGTGCCGGACGAGCTGGTTTCCGGCGTGGTCGCAGCGTTGCAAGAACTTGGCTACCAGGATGTGAGCACCATCGAAACCATCAAGGAGAACATGCATTTCGTGCTTCCTGCGGAACTGCGCAAATAGCGCGAACCTTTCGCTTACGCAAGTGGGTGGTCGGAACATCGTGTTGTTCCGACCGCCCACTTATGTATTGGTGTGATGTATCGGCGTGTTTTTTACCAAGTGCCGATCGGCGCCGCTACCGCGTCGAGCACCTTGAGCAGATCGTTGGGATTGACGCCGACTGAGAAACCGCGTTTGCCGCCCGACAGCAGGATTTCGTCGTATTGCAGCGCGCTTTCGTCAAGCACCGTCTTGTGGTGTGTGCGCTGGCCAAGCGGGGAGATGCCGCCGACCACGTAGCCGGATTCGCGCATGGCGACCTTCGGATCGGCCATCGCCGCCTTCTTCGCGCCGACTGCCGCGGCCAGCGCCTTCAGATCCATATGTCCGCTGACCGGCACCACGCCGACCACGCGTTCGGAGCCGGTGTCCGCCATCAGCGTCTTGAACACCTGATGCTCGTCGAAACCGAGCTTGGTGGCGGCCTCAACCCCATAACCGTCATCCATGTGATCGTTCGAATGCGCGTATTCGTAGGTTTTGAACGGAACTCCGGCTTTTTCCAACTGCACGGTGGCCGGTGTGGAACCGGCGCCCTTCTCATGCTTTTTCTTTGCCATGCCGCCCATAATAAGCCTTCCACGTGTCCGTTGTGGCGTTTCGGATACGAAAAGGGGCTTCCGCCGAAGCGAAAGCCCCTTTGTCTGAGGTTCAGAGACGAACCGTGCGGATTACTCCGCGCCGATTCACTCGGAGATCTCGGCGAAGTACAGCAGGGTACGCACCATGTTGCAGGTGAAGCCGTACTCGTTGTCGTACCAAGAAACGGTACGAGCCATGGTCACGCCGTCAACGGTGTTGACGTCGGTCTGGGTCGGATCGAACACGCCACCGTGGGTGTCGCCGATGATGTCGGAAGACACGATGCCATCCTCGTTGTAGCCGTAGAAGTCGGTGGAGGAGAAGGCAGCCTTGAATGCGGCGTTGATCTCGTCAGCGGTGACTTCCTTGTTCAGGACGGTGGTCAGCTCGGTGATGGAGCCGTCCGGGACCTGGATGCGCTGGGCGTGGCCCTGCAGCTTGCCGTTGACCTCGGGCACGACCTTGCCGATGGCCTTGGCGGCACCGGTGGAGTGAGGGATGGTGTTGATCGCGGCGGCGCGGTTGTTGCGAGCCTTCGGGAAGCGCGGGCCGTCGAGGATCATCTGGGTGCCGGTGTAGGCGTGGATGGTGGTCATGAAGCCGAGCTTGATGCCGAACTTGTCGTTCAGCAGCTTGACCATGGCGGCCATCGAGTTGGTGGTGCAGGAACCGGCGGACACGATGTTGTCGGAAGCCTTCAGGATCTCGTGGTTCACGCCGAACACGACGGTCGGGGTGGTCTCGTCCTTGGCCGGGGCGGAGATCAGGACCTTCTTGGCGCCGGCGTTCAGGTGGGCCTGGGACTTCTCGGCGGAGGTGTAGAAGCCGGTGCACTCAAGCACGAACTCGACACCGTCGTTCTTGACCCACGGGATGTTGTTGGCATCCTTCTCGGCGTAGACCTTGTATTCCTTGCCGTCGACCACGATGGAGTCGTCGGTGGAGGTGACCTCGACCGGGGTGCCATCGTCATGACGGAAGGTGCCGTGGGTGCTGTCGTACTTCAGCAGGTAGGCGAGCATGGACGGCGTGGTCAGATCGTTGATTGCAGCGACCTCGATGTCACCGGCCTGGCCACCGCGAGCCTGCAGCTCGAAGATGCGGCGGAAGGCGAGACGACCGATACGACCAAAGCCGTTGATACCAATCTTAACTGTCATGTGTTCTCCCTTTGTAGGGTAGGCCGTTTGCGCATGGATGCGCTATGGCCTTTGTTTACCAACAGTGTCTACTGTAATGCGCCGTCTGTACTAGAGCAACGGTGTCGCGCTTGCTTTGAGCATAAAACGGCTATATTCCGTTAACGCTAACAAATATGTCTGTACAGCCTGCGGCGATTCGATGCGAGGCATTCCGCACCGCGGCCTCACCGCACCGCCAGCGCCGAGGACACCGTCGTGTCGAGCGCGCCCAGATCCCCGCCGAACGGATGCCGCAGTCTCACCACAGGCAGCGGCGCCTCGATCGGGAACGTGACGATCAGCGTGCCCGACTCCACCGAGACCGTCGCCGCGGAACCGTCCACGAACTCGTTGCTCACCCCCTGCACGACGGTGTTGGCGAGCACGGCGCCCTCCAGCACGTATTTCAGCCCGGCGATGGTGACGCCATGGCAGACGTCGCTGTGCGAGAACACCGAGATCATGCGGCGCGGGGCGACATGATTGGCCGGGAACTCCAGCGCCCCGTCCGCGATCGCGGTAACGATGCTGCCGTCGCCGTACAGATATCCGATGCCGCCATGCGAGGCCAGTAGCGCCATCAGCTGCATGTTGGCGATCGTGTGGTCGATGCGACCGCCCAGCGCTCCATATATATGGAACTCGCGTGCGCCGCGGCTCCATCCGACCTTCAGCGCGCTCAGCAGATCCGGATCGTCCTTCTGCGGCGGCAGGCGGACGCTGCGGTCGCCGTCCGGCACGTCGCCGGACAGCGAATCGAAATCGCCGATGACGAAATCCGGCGACAGCCCCATCGCCCGCATATGGTCGAGCCCGCCGTCCGCGGCGATCGCCAGCATCCCCTTCTCGATAGCGGGCGCGGGCCCCTCGTAATACTCGCCAGCGCCGAAAATCACGCAACGTTCATATGCCATGCTGCCACTGTATCGTGTGCCCGGCACTGCGCGTCCCGCGCGCTGCGGGCGGCTTCGCTGGCAGGCTCGAACGCAGGGCACGCACGACCGGAGGGGAACGAGGACGACACGGCAAAGACCGACGACGCGAAACTACGGCCGATCCTCTCATCGAAGCTGTTCCTGTACGTCACCGAGTTCTTCTCCGGCATGGGCGTGATGGCCGCGGAGCTCGGCGCGTCGCGCCTGCTGATCGTCACCGTGTCGACGAACTTCCCGGTCATCGCCGCGTTAGCTGCATGCCGACCTTCGTGACGATCCCCGCGGTGGGCACGTTCGTGACGTTCCCGATCTTCTCCGGACCGCTTCTGGCATCGGCGATGGGCGAGGTGGCGGGCCGGTTCGAGACCGTCGCCGACCCGGACGGCAAGCCGGACGCCACGACCCTGACCGACGACAAGGCGCCGGTCGATGGCTTGCCCGCGCCTGGACCGGAACTTGTGGCCGAGGTGCCTCATTTAAGAATGAGCGCGAAATCCGCAGTGGTGCCTCACCGGTTT
>ENA-OPAO01002321-OPAO01002321.1-human-gut-metagenome-genome-assembly--contig:-NODE-2321-length-11377-cov-4.213831_pt1 | contig 11377 bp, 6 predicted proteins | sample MGYA00241054_ERZ501424 | MGnify/ENA primary metagenome ERZ501424 (study PRJEB25962, sample SAMEA2042623) | human gut metagenome | biome: human gut; feature: human-associated habitat; material: faeces...
GGTAGATGGGATAGCTCATGCCGGTGGGCAGCAGCTGCACCGTGTCATCCCGCAGCTCTGTGATCTGATGGGGCCGGTCATCCAGATAGACAATATCACCCACATTGTAAGGAGGAACCGCTGGATCGTAGGAGGTTCGCTCCCGGAGTGTGCCACGAGCCGCAGCGTATTCCTCATCTGAAACCAGAACACGCAAATTATGGGGAGAAGGCTGTTCCGGCTCATCTGCCGGGACGCTCTCTCTGGATATGGCCTCCACATCCGCCATAACACGCTGGATGAATGGGTCATTATCCAGTTTTTCCTCATCCACCAGTTCACCATTCACAATGCCGCGCTCGGCCAAAGCCTCCCGAATGGCGATGGGGTCGATGTTGTCGAACCGGTCCTGTTCCGCTTCGGTGTAGAACCGGTCCTCCTTGATAAGCTGAGCGATCCGGCGCTGTACCTTGGGCCAGGGCAGCGCCGTTCCTTCGGGGCTTTCCGGGCGAACCGAAAACGGGGTTTTGCCATCGCCGCCGTCAAACTCATGGGCCAGCCATGCAGCGGTATCTTTTTCCCGCCCATGTTTCTCCATGTAACGGACAACGGCGTGTTTACTTTCGATTTTGCCGTTCCAGTCCTGGATAGCCTTGTCGATGTCATTGTCCGTGAGAGGGTGCAGCAGCTCATGGAGCTTGGGATAGGTCTCGTCGATGATTTCTCGATGAAGGCGCTGGCGGAACTCCGGTGTGTCGGAATAGAGGCGGAGCAGCTCCATGTTGCCAGATCCCAGGACAGCACGGCGAATAGCGGCATTGCCCTCGATCACGGCGTTCTCATGGTCACTGTGACCGCAGGCATTGCGATATGGCACATCTTCCATAACAGCGGCAAGTACAATGGGCTTGTATTGCTCATGCAGTTCTCGAATCGTAGGGGCTGCGGCTGCTTCGGTCTCCTGAAATACTCTGGTCCCGTCTGCGCCAAACTCCGCTTCCTGGGCATTGATGTGCTGTTCCGCCTCATGGTCGATAGAGGGCATGGAATCCTCCTGCCGCTCCCTGCCGCCCTTCGGGACAGCGGAAATGGTCACATCATGCTTATCCCGCAGCTGTTCCACAACCTGCTCCAGCCGGTTTGCCGGAAAGCCGCACATTTCCACACGGCCACCGCCGGGGATAGCGCGGGTCGTGAGATTGAGGTCCAGTTCCGCAGCAGCAGTTTTGGCGTCCTCACCGTACAGCTCAAAAAAATCCCCCATTTGGTAGAGGATTATATCATCCGGGTGGCGCTCCTTGACGCCGTTGTATTCCCACACAGCCGGGTCCGGCTGCTGGGCTTGCAGGGCATCTTCTTCCGCCAGGGCCTTTTCTGCCTGGATTTTGTCATACTCCGCCTGTTCCTGTTCTGTGAGATAGCGTCCCTTCTGGATCAGGTCGGTAATCCGTTTGGCGACTTTCTCCCAGGTGAAATGCACATCCGGGCAGCCGTCTTTTTTGTAGTGCAGACCTTTTCCGTCGTGGCTTTCATCGCTTTTCATTGCACCGGACAGGGCATGGGAGTGACCGCCAATACCATACTTATGTTTGAGAAAATCCACCTTTTCCTTATCCGTATGGGGTTCCTGGAAAAAGGTGAAAACTCGGCCCTTACCGCCCTCAAATCCGCTGCCTCTGGTCATGGCGGCGTCGATCTCGTCCTCAGAGATAAACTGCTTGACCGAAGGTACTTCCGTCAACTGAGAGGTAAAGGTGGTGCGAGGCAAGGACAGATCTTGCAGGTTCTCCCAAATTTCTTTGGGTTTATGGTAGTGGAAGCGCAGCAAATCCCGATCCTGCTGGTAGGCCGTCCAGAAGGCAGCATATTCTTCCGCAAGGTTCTGGCGAAACTCCGGGCTTTTCAGCTGTTCGGTGAGCCATGCAGATTCCTCCGGGAAACCGCGCCCCGGATTGTTGGAAAGGATGGGCAGATACCCAGCTTCTCTGGCTTCCTCGCTGAAATCGTGGTACAGATTCCAGAACTTTTCCGCGAGGAGGGAGCGTTCATAGCCCGCAGCCTCAGCCAGCTCCACATTGGTGGCAAACTGGCCGTCCTGCAAAAGCTGGCCGATACGCTCAGCGGCACTCTCCCAGGAAATGACCTGGGCGGACTTATCGTAACGGGCAGTTTTGCCGTGGGAAAGATGGATTCCATCCTCGGCATACCATGCAGTGATGCTGCCAATCCCGTTGCCGCCATGGTACAGGGTTTTCAGGGTGTCTGCGATCTCGGTGGTGGACTTCTGCTCCTCAAAGGCCGCGACAATGCGCTCTCTCTGGCGATAGGTGTTGCCGCCCAGCCGCAGCACATGGTCGATGTCAGCCTGGGCAAAAGAAAAAGCAGAGGATGTTTTCACATTCTCTGCTTCATCTATGATTCTGATTTGTTCTGCTTCGGAGAGGAAGAAACTCAGCTGTGAATAAGCTCCGCCATCAGAATCTCCTCGGCCTGTGCTTTGCAGGTGTTCATCAGGCCCACCCAGCGCATCGGGTCGCTGGCTTTCAGCTGCTCCGTCGCGCCCGCGTCTTTCGCCAGCTGGGGCATCATCTGCTCCAGACGGCTCTGCGCTGTCTCGTCGATCTCGATGAGGTGCGGGTACAGCTTCTCGGTCAGCAGCAGCTGGTTGTAGATCAGGGGCCGGTGTTCTTTCAGGTACGCTTTCCGCATCCTGCCGTACTTGCCCAGGGGCTTTTCCGGCTGTTCGCTCAGCTTCAGGTCGGGAATCAGGTAATCGCCGTTCCTCGTGTAAGTCAGGTTGTTCTCCATGTGTAACGCTCCTTTCCGCGAGTTGTTCGCGCTCATAGTTCTGAATGGTGACGCCGATCTGCCGCAGCACCTGCTGGTTCATCTGGCTGACTGCCGCTCCCAATGCCCCAACCGTAGCCGGGGTATTGAAATCGAAGATCGGCATGAAGTCCTCGTACTGGAAATAGTGTTCCGTATCCAGCCCACAGCGGGACATCAGGGCGTAGGCAATGCTGACGGTGGCGGCGGACTTAAATTGAACTTCGATGTTGAGATCATCGTACTCCTCCAGGAACGAACCGTCAACGATATAGCGGAAGTCCTGTTGATGCTCAACCCAATACTCACTCGCCAGCTTTCCGGCCACATCGGTGAGCTGCTGGGCAAGATCGTCACCGGCAATGCCGTAGTTGCGCTCCAGCATGGCCGACACAGGCCCGATGTGCTGTTCCTCCAACTGCCAGAGCCAGGGGGTACGGGAATGTTCACGGGTGCCAGTGTCGGAAATATCGAACACATAGCGCAGGCGGGGCCTGTCGCCGGAATCGTCCACCAGGGCGATACCCTTGGAGCCACGGCGCACATACCGTCCCATTTTTTCATTCCACAGGTCATACTCGGCGCAGGCGGTGGCATCCGGGCGCTGGGCGTAAATCATCATTTGCTCGTGGAATGGGTATTTATAAAGGCGCGCGGCAGTAGTAAGAAAAGCCGTCCATTCCTTCCAGCTGCCCACAAGCTGGGTCGATACCTGTTCGGCCATCTGCCGGTAAAATTCAGCTTTGGATGGCATGGTTTTCTGTCCTCCCTTCATGTTGAATAGAAATGGGACGGCATATCAGGCCGTCCCATCAGGTCTTTATGTGTGTTTTTTACTCGTCGAAATCTGGGTACAGCTCCAGTTCGGCAAACTCGGTGTCGTTCATAGCTTGGAGTTTACCCAGGGCGCTGTCCGTCAGTTCCCGCAGCTCGGCTTCCTCCGGCGAAAGCTCACCGCGCATCTCCGTCAGAGCGTCGATCAGCCCGGTGCGGCTGCCGGTGTTGTAGATGCAAAGAAGGTTCGTTTCCTCAAAGGTGAAGTTGTTCATATCAAAGCTCCCTTTCCGCGCTCTTTTTTTGCGCTGTCTTTTTGTGTTCCGTCTTGGGCTGGCTTTTCAGCTGCTCCATTACGGACTTTTTCTTTTCCCGTTCCTCTCGATGGACGGCTGCTGCCAAGTCCATAAGAGAAATGGGCTGACCACTGCGGGCCTGTTGTTCCAGCTGGGCCACTGTCGGCTCCTTTGGGCCGTTATTGATGATACCGTCGATCATGCCGTAATCATCTTCCACCGTCATTTCCGCATTTCTCAGCGAATTTTCCGGCAAGAAACCTTGCACCTGGGTGAAACCAACACTGTCGCAGTAATGACAGGATACCTGACCATTCTGCTTGATGGCAACGATGTCACTGACGCTCATAGACGGGCTGTGAAAATCCACCGGCTTTTGCAGATTGAACTGCTCATACAGCCTTTCCAGCTGCTCCATAGTGCTGCCGGAACCGTCCAGAGGGGCGGTATAGATAAGGTCATAGTTACTCCGCTCTACGGACAGATTGTGCGATTGCAGCCAATCCAGATTCATAAAACGCACATTCTGCGGGTCATCCTTGCTCACCTGATAAATAGCAAAACAATTTCCCTCATGGGAAAGAAACGCCTGTTCCCGTTCCAACTGCCGATCCTGTCGTTCCAAAACTTTTTCGTGAAAGTCCGGGCTTTGCTCCCATTCCTCGCGGGACACAGCAAAGATACCGTCATGGGCGTCCAGGTCGGCAGTGTCAAAGGCCATTTCCGGGTTTTCACCCTCCTGGACGATATAAACGGTCAGGTCTCGCTCCATCAGCTCATAGGCTCGCTCTTTGGAGAGGGGCAGAAGGTCACCGTCCAGGTAGCCGCATTTCTCCAGATCATCCTGAGTCAGTGCCGGGTCCGGCATGGGATACTCGTCCAACGCCTGCTCCTGGGCATCCGGCAGCTGGGTGGCGGCAGCTTCTGTGGTCTGCTGGCTGACCTGTTCCTGCATCTGGTGGTAAGCCGCCTCCTGCAAAGTCTCGATCATGGACAGCGGCGCATACTTGATGGACTTGCCGCCCATCCCCAGGTCCTCGCAGATATGGCTAACCGCTGTGGAACGGCCCATATCCGGCCCGTCCAACTGGCCGCCGTCCATCTGCTTCATGGTTGCCACATCGTAGAGCGTGTAGTCCCAGCCGGTGTCGCAGGGCTGAACATGAAGGTAGCTGGTATCATCCAGCACCAACAGGGCCTCCCGGTACTCGGCGCTGGGCTGGACACTTTCGGTATTTTCCGGCTCGGTCAGCTGTTCCGGTTCAGTCATCGGCACCAGCTGATCCAAGCGTCCCATAAGCTCGGCAGCTTTTTGGGTGGTTTCATCCGGTTCATCCTCGTTCACGATATTCTGGAGCCATTCGCGTACACCGCTGGCATCTCCGCTTCGGAGTGTGGCAGTCAGTTCGTGCAGTGCGTCCTCACGGCTATCTGCATTGTTCCGATACTCATAAGGGTCATAATCGAAAGTGAACTGGTCGATGTCTGCTGCCAGCTGCTCGATAGAGTCCTGCTGCGGTTCCGTGGCGGCAGTCAGGTCAATGCCGCGCTCCTTGCAGATTTCCTTGTAGTTGCGCTCGATGTCGTTAATCAGCTCGCAGGAAGTCTTGTTGATGGTCTCCAGACTGGCCCGCAGCTCCTTCAGCTCCTTGTCCTTCGACCAGGAAGCGATGTAGCCAAAACTGTTCTCGCCGGTCTGGATGCCGAAATACTGGCAAACCGCATAAGAAATGCTCTCGGCCTCCACTTCCTCGGTGTTGCGGTTCTTGGCAGCCTGTTTCACCGCCGTCAGATCTTCCTCCACTTCCAGCCGCCACTCAAACTGATTCTCGTCCACATAGCGCCAGCCTTCCTCGGCGGCGGCCTGTTCCGCCTCCGCTTCGGTGGCAAAATCCATACGGAAGTCCCGCTTGGTGCCGCCCTCGCTCACCATGACAATCTTCCAGGTTGGCTCCGCCTCATACTTTTTGGGGTCGTGGAGCTTGCTGTGTGCAACCTCATGGACAGCGGCAGAAACGGTCTGCACCTCGCTCATGCCTTCCCGGATGGCGATCCGCTGCTGCTCAGAGGAAAAATAGCCGTCCATGTTCTCGGCCATCGGCTCAAACTCGATGGGAACCGGCGCGGAGCGGCGCAGCGCCTCCAGAAACGCCTCATAGTGCGGCACCGTCCCGGACAGGCTGGAAGCCAGCTCCGGCAGGGGCTTGCCGTCCGTCTGGCTCACATCAAACACCTTAACCGGGCGGAACATGGGGATTTCAATTTCCTTTTCCTCCATGACCTCCTTGCCATCCGCGTCCAGGATGGGGGCATGGGTGTCCGGGTCGCGCTTCATTTCCTCGATTTTCTTTTTGTAGGGCGTGGGGGCGATGATGGTAATGCCATGTTCACCCTTTTTCACATGGCGTTCAAACTGGTTTTTCCACTTGTTGAACCCTGCCACCAGGGTGGCGTCCGGGCGCTGCATATAGATGAGCATGGTGTTGTTGACGGAGTAGCGGTGGAACTTGGACATGACGGACAGGTAGCGCATATACTTCTCGCTCTCGAACAGCTCCTTGATACCCTGTTCAATGCCCGCCGTGATTTCCTGCAACCGCTCCCGGTTGGTGGGCTTATTATCGATCATATAATTTAACTCCTTCTAGAGATTTGAAATAAAAAAGCAACCATAGCTTTACTATGGTTGCTAAAATGTGAATTATTAAGAATTTATTTTGTGAGATTATAAACTTTGCCCGTTCTACTCGAACCTTCAACGTGTACTATACCAGCTTGGACAAGCTTCTTAACAATATTTGCCGCAGACGACGTCGAAATGCCAGTTCCCTGTGCGATATCGCTAATTTTAGTATCTTGATGTGATTTCAAATAACCGATAATTTTCTTATCCAGTTCATTTAAAAGATACTGCTTACAATACTCCTTAAATGATAAAATACATCTTTGTTTATCGGTTTCTGGTGCAGAGTAGGCACTTTCCAATAACTCATACACTTTTTTTAATTCATCATATATCCTACTATTAACAGATTCTGGATTAGTGCTATGAACAAGAGCATTTCTGTACCGTCTAAACTCATCGATCTTGATATAGGCATATTCATCAAATATCTGATGGCTCATCAGGATATCTAATGCCTGAAAAATAGGAAGTTGTTTGCGCTGATATTTGTAGTCGTAATCATCTCCGGATATTTCCACTGCATACCTATTAATCAGAGATTCTAGTCTATTGTAATACCCTAAAAACAGTCTAAAATCATCAGTTCCCTTATCCCCAGCATAAGCTTGATCCATCTCATCTTTTGCAGATTCGCCTTTCTGTTGAAATGCCTTAGGATCACATACTACCCACACGAAGAGAATGAGAGAAATAGCGGATATACCTCCCAATATACTCACATCAACAATCAATACCGAAAAGAGCTTTTGCGGCAGAACACTATATGTATTAATTGTTATGAGGCATAGAAGTATGGTGAAGATACAATTTATTGAAATCGTAATTATATGCCGGAAATGTTCATTTTGAATTTCTGGAATATAATCGAGCAAAGTATCATCAGCAGTGGCAATGCTTTTTAGGCGTGTATCTGCTATTGTATATGCTGCCAAAATAAGCGCAAATAGTGCTGCGGTTACCTGCGCCAAGCATGACATATAATACAAAATCTGATTTTCGTTGACAACAATTAATGGGGGGACAAATGCAGCCAAAAGTGTTGCACCCGCAAGTAAAATTCCGATTATTCGCCAGCGAACGATTCGCAAAATAGCTAATGGGCTCATCCTTCTTAAGACATCTCTTTTCATATGTACATCATCCACATTATTTTAAATTTATTATAGCATAAACTCTCTAAATAATATAGATGATATAGATAAATAGAGTGAGATTAGTGTCTCCCCGGCGGCCTGTAACCAGCAGCATTAGCCCGTTCACTGGCTGCCTTGCGGCGCTCGGCGCTGTACGGTTCCCGGACGGACACACAGCGTTTGGGAACGAGAAAGGTCTGGCGGTCCTTTTTCACAATCTGGTCCGGGTATTTCTCTGCCAGTCGCCGCAGCTTCTCCAGCAGCCGGGGGTCATGGGTATAGACCTCGGCGGTGGCTTCGGCCTGGTTGTAGAGGATGATGGTTTCCTGTTCATAGCGTGAGAGCTTCATCGTTTGCCACCTTTCTGCTGGTCAAACTCCAGCTTGAAGTTGGCGTACTGCCCATCATCCACCAATACCACAGTGGCATCGTAGGTCTTGCCGGTTTTCTCGGAGTACAAGCCCCTCACATGAGCGCGGCCATCTTTGAGCAGTGCCGTTACGATGGCTTTGGTAGGTTGCTTGTGCTTCATCTCCCACCACTTGTTGTTTTTCCAAATTGCAAATTTGCAAGATTCTGTCTGACAGAAGAAGCCTTTTTGCATTTCTGCAACCTCTCCGCCACAGCGGGGGCATTTGCCCACCACTTCGCGGGAAGGGCTGAACAAATACTCCGTTCCCTTGATAGCTTGATAGGTTCCCACAAGTTCTTTGAGCATGGCACTAATCCCAGCCATGAAATCCTCCGGGGCCAGCTCGCCACGCTCGATCTCACCCAGCCGGTACTCCCACTCAGCAGTCAGAAGGGGCGATTGCAGCTGCTCCGGCAACACGGTGATAAGGGATACCGCGTCATGGGATGGCATGAGCTGCACGGTTTTCTTGCTCTTTTTGCGCTCCAAAAAGCCGGTGGAAACCAGCTTTTCCAGAATCCCGGCGCGGGTGGCCGGGGTCCCCAGGCCCTTGCGCTCGGCATCCTCCGGTATATCGTCCTTCCCGGCAGTCTCCATTGCGGAGAGTAGCGTATCTTCGGTGAAGTGCTTGGGCGGGGTGGTCTTGCCCTCCTTGACGGTAGCACCAGAAAGGGGCAGCGTCTGACCTTCAGACAGCTCAGGCAGAGCCTTGTCCTCGGTTTCCTTGTCCGGCTCCGCATTTTTCAGCCCTGCGCGATAGGCAGCGTCCAGCGCCCGCCAGCCGTAATTTTTCACTGTGCGGCCCTTGGCAGTAAACTCCGCTCCGGCGCACTCGACAACAACGGCGGTTTCCGCAAAGGTATAGGGCTGGGCCACGGCGCACAGCAGGCGCAGAGCCACCAACTCCAGCACCGCCTTTTCGCCCACCGGCAGGCCGGACAGGTCCGCGCCCTGGAGGTTGCGGGTAGGGATCACTGCATGATGGTCGGTCACTTTCTTGTCGTTGACAATCTGGGCGGCATTACAGGCAATCTCCATGCCATTGGAAAAGGGCATCGCCCCGGCAGTGAGCTGGACCAGCTCCGGCAGACTCGCTGCCATGTCCGAAGTCAGATAGCGGCTGTCTGTTCGGGGGTATGTGCAGAGCTTCTTCTCGTACAGATTTTGGAGGTAGTCCAGGGTTTGCTGAGCGGTAAATCCCAGCAGCCGGTTGGCATCTCTTTGGAGCGTGGTCAGGTCATAGAGGGCGGGCGCTTTCTCGGATTTTTCCTTACGCTCCACCTTTTTCACCGTCACAGCCGCACCCTGACAGGCAGTTTTTAGCTGCTCGGCAGCGGCCTTGTCCGCCATGCGCTCCCCGGAAACGGTGAAACCAGGCAGCTCCAGTGTGACCGTGTAGAACGGCACCTGCTTGAAGGTGTCGATCTCGGCTTCCCGCTGGACGATAAGGGCCAGCGTCGGGGACATGACACGCCCGATGTTGAGGGTCCGGTGGTACAGCACCGAAAACAGCCGGGTGGCGTTGATCCCCACCAGCCAGTCCGCCTTGGCGCGGCAGAGGGCCGCATCCCGCAGGCCGTCATAGTCTGCACCGGGGCGCAGGTTTGCAAAGCCCTCCCGGATGGCGGAATCTTCCATCGAGGAAATCCAAAGCCGTTTCATAGGCTTCTGGCAGCCCGCCAGCTCGTAGACGCTGCGGAAGATCAGCTCCCCCTCGCGTCCGGCGTCGCAGGCGTTTACCACTTCGGTCACATCCGGGGCGTTCATCAGCTGTTTTAACACATCAAACTGTTTCTTCTTGTCCTTGCTCACCACCATCTGCCAGGGTTCCGGCAGAATGGGCAGATCGTCATAGCGCCACTTGGCGTAGTCGGGGTTATAAGCGTCGGCATCGGCCAGCCCAGCCAGGTGGCCTACACACCAGCTGACCCGCCAGCCGTTGCCTTCTAAATAGCCGTCCTTACGGGCTGTTGCTCCAATCACGGTGGCCAGGCTTTGGGCAACCGACGGCTTTTCAGCGATTACCAGCTTCATGGTTTTTCATCCTCCTTTCCCGCAGCCATGCGGTCAGCTGCCGGTGGCAGAATCCCACACAGGGCTGACCGGCACGGTAATTCCCACAGCCATAACAGGGGTGGCCGGGAGATAAAGAGGGAGGACGGGAAGCTGCCTTCCCGCCCTCCGGCCTGCGCGTCATCATGGGTTCAAAAGGGCTGTCGGTGAACCGGGTCATTTGGCCGGGTTCTCGCTTTCCTCATCGCCGCCCCCGCCGGCGTCCTCCGGCTCGTCAGATTCCTCGGTCTCCCAGGGGTCCTCGTCCTCCTGTTCGGTATCGTCCTCGCCGTAGTCGTAATCATCCAGGTTGTCGCTGCCCTTGGTCTTGGGCTTCTGCTTGATGAATTTGAAGTAGACCAGCGCACCGATGCCGCCCAGCACAGCCAGCACCACCAGCAGCATCGCCGGGTTCAGCCCTGCCGGTTCCTGTTCCGGCTCCGGCTCTGTTTCCGGGTCAGGGGTGGGTTCCGGCTCCTGGCCCGTACACTCTGCCATATTCACGGCGCACACCGGGCAGGCCGTATTCACCGCACCGGCCACACATTTCTCCGTACAGGTACAGGTGGCGGGCTGCTCCTGGGTGGTCTGACCGTCCTCCATCAGCGCCATCAGGTCCGCCTCGTCCACCTGGTTTAAGAAGTGGACGGCGGTTTCCTTGTCCTCGTTGGCACGGTCGATGAGGATATAGAAGTAGTTGCCCGCCTTGGTGGTGACGGTGATGAGCTGCTTGTTGCCGCCAAAGTCATCCACCAGGGCGGCGTTGCCCTCCGGGGTCAGGGCGGGGCTGTCCTCGGTTTCCTCCACCACCACGTTGCTGTCGTTGGTGGCGTCCGCCGCCGGTGTGGCCGTGGGCGCAGGGTCAGTGCCCTGGGCAAAGGCGGTCACAGAGAAGCCGCCCATCAGCATCAGGCAGGTGCAAAGGGCGGCAAAGGTTCTGAAAATCTTTTTATTCTTCATGGTATCCTCCTTGATTTTTCATTCGGTAAAAATGATTGCTGCACATTCATGTGCTTCACAATCCATGCCTGCATAAAAATTATCTGTTCATGCAGGTTATCCTGTCCAATGTCTTTACAGAACTTACCAGACGATAAGTCCCTCGGGCTATATTTTACAATTTTATTACATGCGTGTCAACAGGATTTCTTTCCCTTAATATGAAATTCCTGTGAAATTATTATACTGTCTTTTGTGTTAAAACACAAGAAAGGAAGTT
>ENA-OPAO01002322-OPAO01002322.1-human-gut-metagenome-genome-assembly--contig:-NODE-2322-length-11374-cov-4.319993_pt1 | contig 11374 bp, 10 predicted proteins | sample MGYA00241054_ERZ501424 | MGnify/ENA primary metagenome ERZ501424 (study PRJEB25962, sample SAMEA2042623) | human gut metagenome | biome: human gut; feature: human-associated habitat; material: faeces...
CGTTTAAGTATCAACCCATGTTCCCGCTCGGCGAAGACACGACCGAGTATTATTTGCTCACGAAAGATTATGTATCTGTAAGCGAGTTCGAAGGGAAACCCATCTTGAAAATCGAAAAGGAAGGTCTTACCGCTATGGCGAACGCCGCCTTCCGCGATGTATCGTTTATGCTTCGCCGTTCGCACAACGAACAGGTAGCTAAGATTTTGAGCGATCCCGAAGCCAGCGAAAACGATAAATACGTAGCGCTCACCTTCCTCCGCAATGCCGAAGTGGCCGCCAAAGGAGTACTTCCTTTCTGTCAAGACACCGGTACGGCAATCATTCACGGAGAGAAAGGCCAGCAAGTCTGGACGGGATATTGCGACGAAGAAGCTCTCTCCCTCGGCGTTTATAAAACCTATACCGAGGAAAACTTGCGCTACTCCCAAAACGCGCCCCTTACCATGTACGACGAGGTAAATACCAAATGTAATCTTCCCGCGCAAATCGACTTGGAAGCTACCGAAGGTATGGAGTATAAATTCCTCTGCGTCACCAAAGGCGGTGGATCGGCGAATAAGACATACCTCTACCAAGAAACGAAAGCCATTCTCAACCCCGGGACACTCGTTCCTTTCTTGGTGGAAAAAATGAAAACATTGGGTACGGCAGCCTGTCCGCCCTATCACATTGCATTCGTCATCGGCGGGACTTCGGCCGAGAAAAACTTGCTCACCGTGAAACTGGCATCCACCCACTACTACGATAGTCTGCCCACGACCGGAAACGAATTCGGACGAGCTTTCCGTGACATCGAGTTGGAAAAACAAGTCTTGGAAGAAGCGCACCGTATCGGACTCGGTGCACAGTTCGGCGGTAAATATCTGGCACACGACGTACGCATTATCCGTCTGCCCCGCCACGGAGCATCCTGCCCCGTAGGATTGGGAGTGAGCTGCTCGGCCGACCGAAACATCAAATGTAAAATCAACAAGGACGGTATTTGGATCGAGAAACTCGACAGTCACCCCGGCGAACTCATTCCCGAAGAACTCCGCCAAGCCGGTGAAGGCAACGCCGTTAAAATAAACCTCAACCAACCTATGAGCGAAATTCTCAAAGAGTTGGATAAATATCCCGTTGCCACACGTCTGTCGCTCAACGGAACGATTATCGTCGGTCGGGACATCGCGCACGCCAAACTCAAAGAACGGCTCGACCGGGGCGAAGACTTGCCGCAATATATCAAAGATCACCCCATCTACTATGCAGGTCCGGCAAAAACGCCGAAAGGCATGGCTTGCGGATCGATGGGTCCCACGACAGCTGGTCGAATGGATCCCTACGTAGACCTCTTCCAAAGTCACGGGGGCTCTATGATTATGTTGGCAAAAGGTAACCGCAGCCAAGCTGTCACCGACGCCTGCAAAAAACACGGAGGATTCTACCTCGGCAGTATCGGAGGTCCGGCTGCTATCCTCGCTCAAAACAATATCAAGAGTATCGAATGCCTCGAATATCCCGAGCTCGGCATGGAAGCCATCTGGAAAATCGAAGTGGAAGATTTTCCCGCATTCATTCTCGTCGACAACAAAGGCAACGATTTCTTCAAACAAATCAAGCCTACATGCCCGGCCAAGAAATAATTGGACGAAACTATCTATCATAAAGAAAGAGCTGCCAATCGGCAGCTCTTTCTTTATAAACTCCCCTCAATGAGACATAGAAGGAAAGGTCGAGAAGTATTCCAACGTCTCCTCTGTTCCGATCTATGCGCGACACCCCGTAATACTACGGGGAAACGGCTGATGAAGAGTGAGATACCCTACTTTGTTACGGCTGTTGGTATTATTCCTTCTCCCCTGTGTTTTGCAACGCAAAATATAGGGGAGAAACAGAGGAGCGGTAGCGACGAGGAGAGGGGTTAAAGGGAAGAAACCGAAAAAACGATAGTTTTCTTCGGAGAGGGATTAAAAAACAACTGAATAGATTTTGATAAAATCCAACCCCTCCGTCACTTCGTGACACCTCCCCTATCGCACATTCGTGCGCAGAGGAGGAGTACAAATCCCCTCCGATTTTGTGAAGTGCCCCCCCCAAAAAGTCGGATAGCCCCATTATTTTGCCCGTAAAGAAATACAACATCTGTAAATAACTACACAGATTCCTCTGTTTTTATACAAATTATAAATATTTTATTACCTTTGCTTTTATCATAAACAATAACATAATTTGCCTATGAAACATAGCGTATAATTTGATACGCACATTTTAGACATATTGGAAAAGCGTTTTAGCTTTATTCTGCTGCTCAGAAAGTTTGGCGACTAAAAAGACAGAAAAGAATAAGAGTTGAAATGCTCGCGTTTCTTAGCGCGGGCTTTTGGTCTATTTTTCTGTCGGGTTACGCCAAACACCTCTGAGCGGGAATATACTGAAAGTACCGCGTTTTTTTATGTGCGTAATCTATCTCTTTCAAGGTACAAACCGGAGGAATCCGAAAAGCCGATAAATGAGTAGGAAAATCTCAAACTAAAAAAACATGAAAAAATTAATTATTGCCATTATGTTACTTAGCGGAGGAATCATATTTTCTTCAAACGCAAATAAACCGATTGAAAATATCGCTTCCTTCGAAACTTATATATCGCAAAATGTCGTTTTCCGTTCAACCCAACGCCTCAAAGCCAACGACGGTAGACAAATATATCTTTACAGCAGTGGAAAGTGCGAATTATGGGACGGCGACCGGTTAGTCGTCACCGCTACTTATAGATTACAAAATGGAGAGGTGAGATTATTGGACGAAAATGGGAATACCATTTATAAAGGTTCTTACAGATTAGCACGAGACAGACGTAATATTTCATCTCTCACACTTGCCGGGACGACTTATTATAAAATGTAATCATTAAAAAGCGAGGCAGTTAGAAAACTGCCTCGCTAAATTCACTCTTATTTATCTCCTCTCACTTCTCTCCGATATAAATCGTGCAAGCCCCGAAAGTGAGCCGCCGACAATAGCAATGGCCGAAACCCGCACGACGGAAAATAGCGAGCATATCCTCACCTTGTGGAACGGCCGCTACCGAACGGGGCAGATAGCTGTAAGCCCGGCGGTCTTTCGACACCAACCGACCCACGAAAGGAATAAACGTATAGGTATAGAACTTATAAAGCTGGCGAAACGGGAATCTTTCGGGAGTGGACAACTCGATCACACACAGTGCGCCGCCGGGACTCAACACCCGGTACATCTCTCGAAAACCATCTTCGAGATGTTCAAAATTACGCACCCCGTAGGCGACCGTCACCACATCGAAACTGTTGTCGTCGAATGTCATCGACAAGCAATCCTGCACCTCGAAAAGAATCCGCTCTTGTGCATTTCGCTCGGTCACTTTCTCACGAGCTATGCGCAACATGCCTTCCGACAAATCGATACCCACGACACAGTCTGGATTCAGACGCTCGTCCAGTAGCAACGCCAAATCACCCGTACCCGTAGCCACATCGAGAATACGACGGTGAGAATAGCGACGCAGCATCTTCACGGCCACCCGACGCCACCACCGGTCTATACCCAGTGTCATTGTCCGGTTCATTGTGTCATAAGCCGGAGCGATAGAATCGAACATCTCCCGCACCTGCGTCGTCTTGTCCGTCTCCTCGTCATAAGGCTTTATTCCCTCCGCTTTATAATCCATTCGTCACCAATCGATTTTTACCGGTTATTTTTTACGGTTGTTCAAAAAATCGGTCACGTGCTTTTCGATACGGGCGGCAACGTCCTCGCCCTCGGCTTTCACGAACTTTTCGCCCACGATATGCTCATATAGCTCGATATAGCGATCCGACACGCTGTTGCAGTATTCCTCGGTCATTTCGGGAACCTGTTGACCCTCTTTACCCTGAAATCCATTCTGAATCAACCATTGACGCACGAACTCTTTCGATAACTGACGTTGTTCCTCGCCACGGGCAAGACGATCTTCATAACCTTCGGCATAGAAATAGCGCGAAGAATCGGGCGTATGAATCTCGTCGATGAGAATGATTTTATCGCCTATTTTGCCGAACTCATACTTCGTATCCACCAAAATAAGCCCCTTTTGAGCAGCCATCTCGCAGCCCCGTTGATACAACGCCAACGTATATTTCTCCAACTGTTCGTAGTCCTCTTTCGAGACGATACCTCTGGCGATAATCTCCGCCTTCGAAATATCCTCGTCGTGACCCTCATCGGCTTTGGTAGTCGGCGTGATGATAGGATGCGGGAATTTTTCGTTCTCTTTCATGCCCTCGGGCATCGTCTCTCCGCAAAGCGTCCGTTTACCGGCCTTGTACTCGCGCCATGCATGTCCCGTCAAATATCCCCGCACGACCATTTCTACCTTGAATGGTTCGCAACGCAGCCCCACGGTCACCATCGGATCGGGAGTAGCCACCTTCCAGTTCGGGACAATGTCCGACGTAGCATCCAAAAACTTAGCGGCAATCTGGTTCAGCACCTGCCCCTTGTAAGGAATACCCTCTGGAAGAATCACGTCGAATGCCGAAATACGGTCACTGACCACCATCACCAACAGCTCGTCGTCGATATTGTATACATCGCGCACTTTGCCGTGATACACACTCTTCTGTCCGGGAAATTTGAAATCGGTTTTTACCAAAGCATTTTTCATTTCTGTAATACTTTTTCTGTTTATACTATAATCGGTTATTCGTCTTCGATAATGACCTTGCAAAAAACGGTGCAAGCCGAGAGCTGTAACAAATTCATTTGAGAGTGCCGAGGCGCAGCCCATTTTCGCATCTGTGCGCAAAGATACAACATAAAAACGAGATAGTGTACCGATTGTACGAACAAGATTATGCCCAAACTCAATCCGGTATCGTAACGCTCATTCCTATTGTCAAAAAAATAACCCTTACGATGAAACCATAGAAACTTTACAAGCCAAAGTGCCCGCAAATAAAGCAAAGTTTATTCATATAATTAATCAATAACCAATTAGAGAATGATTCAAGGAACAATTTGAAAAGTTGAGACTGTCCGTATCTCATCTTATTCGCCCGCAAAGGAAAAGCGGAGGGCTCTTATGAATTTGAAATAACTTCGCTTATTAAAGAATTTAAGCGAAGTTATTCTGTACCATTTTGAGATAGGTTAAAATCTGTGCGGTTTCAATATTACGCATATAGTTTTCCATATATTCCCAATCGGGAGAGCCGTTATTATCAATAGGAAGCGTAATAATTTCTTTGGATAAACGATTCGCACTTCGTTTATATCCAAAATTATACTTCCCCCTTACACGGTCTGCAATGGTTGTAATGAATGTTCCCGTATATCTATTAAGATGATCATTGTAACCTAATGTCATATCGGAAGTAGCTATAAAATCTTCGGCTTTATACACAGAATAACCCATTGAACCCTCTCCATTACGAATAAAAGCAATGCAATTCCCTTTTTGAATTGTGCTTTTATCTCTACATACAAAACATAATACCCCATTATTTTGATTGGTCGCACCAAGATAGCTAATACCACTGTCTGATTTTTTAATATGGTTAAGTCCTTTTGATTTACCGGCAACAAGCGTTGGAAACAAGTCACATAAGAGGAAGTTCTTCCAATTTACCCCCCCCATTTTATATTTATTAACACTTACTCGTTCATTGAAGACTTTAAGCGTGGTATTGAGTATGTTTCGTTCAATATCTTTCATGAAAGCAGACATAAAGGCAAAATCAATTTCTCCCTTATCTGTAGCTGGTAACAATAACTTTTCACGTTTTATGCGTTCGTCATTGATTTCTCGATTAAAACTATACTTTTCTGATAATCTATTGATAATCGGGATCATAAACAAGTAAGCATATTTATCAAGCCCATCACGTTTTAATTTGGTTACATGGTCACTTGCCACAAAAGTGTATTGATGGTAAAATGCACACCCAACACTACCACTATTTGCTAATGTTAGACAATCATCAAATCTTCTTACGCTGCCATCGTTTCCAATGAATCCGTCAACACCATTATTGAGAGATGTTGATGATACATATGGAGTTTGTCCGTCCCTATGGTCAGCTTTTTTAAGACGCTTACCTCGTTGTATCTCGGTAAAAACTTCGGTGAAGCAAAAGGCTTTCCAATTGGAGCATAGCAATTTACCCCCCCCAGTATATCGTTGACTATCAGCTGCTTGCATAATTTATATATTGTAGGTTTTAAAATTTGTTGTTCTTTTTGCTTCATATAGGCTTCCATAAAAGCCCAATCAATAGTGTTGTTCGGCTGAATAGGTAAAAGAATCTTTTGCCTTTTCATTCTTTGCGAATTGAATTTATATCCATATGCATATTTGCACTTTTGTTGTCCTATCATAGATGCCAAAAACAACAACGTGTAACGATTATTATGAAGCGAATTCTTCCATTTTATTCTTTTGACATCATCTGAAAAAATAGCTCGGTAAGGATGATAGAAAGCAAAGCCTACGCTTCCATTATAGTTTACCCCCAAGACATTATTATCCAGACTTTCATTTATAGAGCAAGTAAAAGCTGTTATTCCGTTATTTAGTTCGGATGCACCAATGAAAGGCATATTACCAAATTGCATATCGGCTTTAGTAAGTCGTTTTCCTCCATTGATAGAAACAACATCCTCAAGAAAAAACTCTTTCCAATTTCGACTATCTAAAGAGAGATTATCCATTTTGTCCTCCGTCTTTTGTGCTTTCAAATAAATACCCTCTTCCGTGAGTTATCATATTAAACTCAAATGTCAGATAATCTGCCATTGTATTCTCAAAATCTTTTTCTGATGGTATCTCGTCATTGAAGTAGTAGAATGCGTGTAGCCACTCGTCTTCCGCTTCTATCGTTGTTTCTACACAGAACTTGGTTTCGGCTTCAATCCGTCCAAACCATACATCAAGCAAATGCTGTCGTTTATCTTTGGCGCTTGCGGTTTCTTCCAAACCAATATGTTTGCTCACTACAAATCCATCATCTTCAAAATTAATGAACTTGCATAAATGATTCTTGTCATGTGGTATTCCTGCCGTAAATACAGCTATGCATGGATTTGTACCCACTCCATAGAATGTGTTTTTATTGAGGGTTATAACCCCCTCTAATGTATGGCTTTTCAGAATATTATTCTTTATATTCTGTTCTTCTTTACTCTTACCTGTAACCGAAGATTGAGGTATAATAACGATAGCTCTTGCCCCCTCTGTCAATGAATCAAGTAAATGTTCGGTAAAACTAATCTCATACAAATCAGGATTAGCTTTAGAACCTTGCGAGTATGGAGGGTTCATCATTCCTACGGTACAGCCTTTCAGTTGTATCTGTTTTGGGTTTTGCCGTAGAAAGTCCATATTATGCAAGTTACTTTTTCCATCGCCACGCAAAATCATATTGGTAGTGGCGATTGTGAACATATAGGATTGCAACTCAATACCGAATAATTGGTCACGTTTGATACTCCTCCTTTGACTTTCGTTTTCTGTCATTTTTACCATTTTGTGCATCGCAGCAATTAGAAAGCCAGCTGTGCCGCAACATGGATCAAAGACTTTATCCGTTGTTTTAAGTTGTGCCAACTCACAAAACAATTCAGTTATATGCTTCGGTGTAAGTACGATACCCAATGTCTGTCCATCTCCTCCTGAATAAGACATGAACTCACCATAAAACCGCCCTAAATAATCTTCGGCAGAATTGTGGTATCTGATATTCTTATATATGCTGTTATAGAGAAATTCGGTATAATGCTTTAATGGAGTTTTACCTAATGTATCGTCTTTCTCGTTAATTTTTGTAGTGTCTTTTATGACTGAGAATTGACTGAGCAATTTATCTCGTTTTGTATCAGGAGTAACATTGGCTCTTGCCAAATTACTCTTGATTGCTTCGTAAATCTTTTGCCCATCAGTTTTTATAGAGTCACCTATAAGGAATTCTATAGAGAATGTCTTATATTCAATTTCACGTAAAGCAAGCATTATTCCCGACACAACCAACGGTTTTTGCTCTGTTGTCAAATTTCCATAGTTACGCAGGTCATTATGCAGTTTTTCGGCATCTTTCAGGATTTCTGCCGTTGTCTTTTCCACATCTGTTTCTTCACGTAGTATTTCTTTCAGATAATACTCATCAACATTGGCTTCATTGAAAGAGATGAATGTTTCAACATCTGACAATTCTTGATAATCACCACGTTCATTGACAAATATCGGTGTAATCCTATGATGTTTTTCATTCCCCGATACACCAAGAGCTATGATTTTATTATACGAGGTGTTTACAGCTAAATGCAAAGCATAGTATAAAGCTCCGTTGACGGCATAATCCTTTACAACTTTAACTTCTTGCGATAACAAGTCGTTTTCATCCTTGTAAATGTGCTTAGCAAGTGATGCCTTGTCTTCTATTACAAGGATAAAATCCTTGACCACCCCACAATATTCGGGATAGCCTGCATTTCCTGTTTTTGATTTAGAAGCTGTTTTTAATGCTTCTGCTATTTCCCTTATATCACATCCTTGTGGGGTCAAATGAATATTAGCTTCTTGTAATAATTCATGAACCCAAAGGTCTGTTTTAGCCTCATTTTTCGCCATATGGTGATTGCTCTTTAATTTGGTTAGGTACAAGCAAATCTCGTACATCAATATTCAAAATGTCGGCAATTTGATATAAGACAGGAATAGGAGGTTGTATTTTATTGGTTGCGTATAGATTTACCATATTGAAACTTTTTCCAAGTAAGCCAGCTAATTCCGTCTGACTTAGCCCTTTTGTCTCCAAGACCTCTTTTATCTTATTCATACCCGACATTTTGCTTCTACGAATGCAAAAGTACACAATTTTATTTGGTAATGAATGAGTTCTGAAAGAAAAGTTGTATCTTTGCACCCGAAATAGCAGTTGGAGTAGAAATGAACATTGAATATGGTAGTTCCAAAGAAGTTAAATGTTATCGAAATTTTGTCTTAAATCCCGATAATCGTAATGCCTCAAGAGCATTTTCAAAGACTTTTGGTGCTAACCTAATGGAACCAGCAAAAAAGTTGCATGACCGATTGAGGAAATATGTTTCAGCTGGAGCCTATAATGCCATGTTTGGTCAAACAGATAACCGAATAGAAATAAAACAGGGGTGTGCTAAAAAAGACACCTTGATTTTGAAAGTTCGTGTTGGACGAGGACCAAGAAAATTCTTTAATCATATCATTGATGAAGAAAAGAATTTATTATTGGCACAAGATTGGCAAGGAGATTTCAACTCAATAATGACAATATATGTTATTGCTGTAAATAATCACGATTATAACAATATATAAAATGGCTGCACTTGAAAAAATACCTGTATTAAACCCTTTGACGCTGCGCAATACAGTCGGAGGGGAACTTGTTGATATATTCGAGGCTCGCGGCATTAAGAATTTCGAAGAACTTATCGGCATTAAAGATTTAAGGAGTAAGGAACAACTATCAAATAAAGCATTACGAAAAGCTGCTGAAATATTGGACGATTCTAATGTGTGTAAATATTTGGCTGATTTTCAGAAAGAGTATTTGGAAGAAAAGCCACGGTATGTGGCTAATTACAATCAGGCAAAGAAAACATATACCAAGCTAAAAAAAGTATTGCCTTTGCTGCGTGGTGAATTTACGGAAGGGTATGATATTCTTGATGATATTTTAGATTTCTTTGGTGTGGATTCCGCCACGGAGATTTTTGAAACTTCCGAAAAACAAGCTGCTCTATTCCGTTCCCAAAATAAAATTGAGGTTGACTCAATCAATCTTCATGCTTGGTTGCGTCGTGGTGAACTTGATTTTAATACCCTCAATCTCCCTGATTACAATGAATCAAAATTAATGAATTGGATTGAATCAAGAGAATGGATAGCTCATATTGAAGATGTTGAGTATTTCAAATCTTTACCTTCAATATTTTCACACTTTGGTGTAGGTTTGGTTTTTGTTCCCTCCCTGCCTAAAACTGTTTACGGAGCAATTCGTTGGATTGAAAACAAACCTCTCATTCAGATTTCGGATCGTGGGCACGACCTTATATCTTGTTGGTTTACTCTCTTTCATGAATTAGGACATGCTATCAAACATAAGAATGTTGAAATTTACGAAGGCGAGATAAACGAATCGAAAACCAAGCAAAACAAACGGGAAAAAGAAGCCAATAAGTTTGCCAATGAATACTTGTTCAATGGAGATAATTTACGAAAAGCCGTATTTGACCGAAAACGTGCTGGGTTGCCTATGACTGCAAACTTGTTGGCAGAAGAGTTTAATGTACAACCGATATTCGCTTCGTATTGGCTGCTAAAAGCGCAATATGCGCCAGCTTTTCAACGCAGGATTCAGATTGATTTTGTATCACAATATCAGTGATTAAGGAATTCATGAATAAAAAAACTGTTGGCGATTCTATTCCAACAGTTTTTTTATTGAAGCACTCCCAATCTCAAATTGATTCGTATTTTTGCATATACAACGAGTTGCTAAGAAAGCATAGCTGAGCAGAATATAGCAACAAGAGCAACTAATAAATCATTACTAAAAAAATAAGTAATTCTCCTAAAACCTTTCATACAAAGTTTTCTAAAATTAGATATTCTTTATATTTCCCCAAACATTATATTTATTAAAAAGTTATTTCACTGATAAAATGATAAATAGAAAAGAAAAGCTACCCTCTCGACTTTCGTTTTAAACGAATATAAACGGGAACAAACAAGCAGACAATCATCAAGCATTTTCCCGTCAGTTCGACACAACCCTCTAAAATGGTTCGTTCACCGATAAGTACCCGTTCTATGCTGGGATAAGCGAATATAGCGACTAATGCCAAACAACAAACGGCTAACTTCACTTTATCTATCCAACTCGCCTTTCCGGTCGAATCCTCTACCTCGTCTTCCTCATCGTCTTTATCGGGAGCTACGGCAGCCCAAACCCCTATCGCATAACCCACCACGCACAACAGTCCGGAGAGCAAAGCCTTGTTAGACGACTTCTCGACAGGCAGATTCCCCCAGTAACAAATAAGGAATATAACAGCGAATCCTGCCAAGAATGAAGGAAATACCCCCATCCACAAACGAGAATAAACAAAAGCCTGCACTCGGTTACGACCCGGCTCGTCACTCTCTCCCAGCCATTTTCTCCACAGGTTACCGCCCATTACTCTTCTCCTTTTTTCTCGGCTTGTTCATACTTTTTAGACATGGAAGCCTTGCGTACTTTCTCGTCGTGTTTTTCATAAGCCTCGACGATACGCTGTACTAATTTATGTCGCACGATATCTTTCTTGTTGAATTCCACTCGGGCTATACCCTCTACA
>ENA-OPAO01002327-OPAO01002327.1-human-gut-metagenome-genome-assembly--contig:-NODE-2327-length-11360-cov-3.139584_pt1 | contig 11360 bp, 8 predicted proteins | sample MGYA00241054_ERZ501424 | MGnify/ENA primary metagenome ERZ501424 (study PRJEB25962, sample SAMEA2042623) | human gut metagenome | biome: human gut; feature: human-associated habitat; material: faeces...
GACTGGGATTCCTGAATAATGTGGGACTGGAATATCTGACACTTTCCCGCAATGCCGGTACGCTTTCCGGTGGCGAAAGCCAACGTATCCGCTTGGCAACACAAATCGGCTCCTATCTAATGGGCGTACTGTATATTCTGGACGAACCCAGTATTGGATTGCATCAACGGGATAACGATAAATTGATCGATACGCTGAAACGTCTGCGGGATTTGGGCAATACGCTGATCGTGGTAGAACATGACGATGACACCATTCTGGCAGCAGACTATGTGGTAGACATCGGTCCCGGTGCAGGAATTCACGGAGGAAATGTTGTCTATTCCGGTGATGTTCAGGGATTGCTTGCCTGCGAAAAATCGATTACCGGTCAATATCTCAGCGGGCAGCGAAAAATCCCGCTTCCCAAGGAACGCCGTACCGGAAACGGAAATATGCTAACCATTCATGGTGCAAGAGAGCATAACTTGAAAAACATTGATGTTTCCATTCCTCTTGGTGTATTTACCTGTGTAACTGGTGTTTCCGGCTCTGGAAAGTCCTCGCTGGTCAACGAGATTTTGTATAAATATCTGGCGGCAAGGCTGAACCGTGCAAGAACCCGCCACGGAGATTTTGACAGCATGGAGGGAACGGAGTTTCTGGACAAGGTCATTGACATTGACCAGTCGCCGATTGGACGGACACCTCGTTCCAATCCAGCAACCTATACCGGTGTATTTACCGACATTCGGGAACTGTTTGCCAAAACCAATGATGCCAAAGCCAAGGGCTATACCGCAGGACGTTTCTCTTTCAATGTCAAAGGAGGCAGATGCGAAGCATGTCAGGGCGACGGTATCCTGCGAATTGAAATGCACTTTCTGCCAGATGTTTACGTTCCCTGCGAAGTCTGCAAAGGAAAACGCTACAATCGAGAAACGCTGGCGGTAGAGTACAAGGGAAAGTCTATCTATGATGTACTGGAAATGACAGTAGATGAAGGCGTGGTATTCTTTGAAAATCACCCGAAAATTGCCCGAAAGTTGAAAACGCTGCAGGAAGTAGGACTGGGCTATCTGAAAATCGGTCAGCCGGCAACCACGCTCTCCGGCGGGGAAGCACAGCGTGTCAAACTTGCAACAGAACTTTCCAAACGTCCCACTGGAAGAACCATTTATATTCTGGACGAACCGACTACAGGCTTGCATACTGCCGATGTACACCGTCTGATCGAAGTACTTCAGCGTCTGACTGATACTGGGAATACTGTTGTAGTAATTGAACACAATCTAAATGTTATCAAGGTGGCAGACTGGATCGTAGATCTCGGACCAGAGGGTGGCGACCGCGGCGGCACCGTTGTTGTCAGCGGTACACCGGAACAGGTAGCAGCCTGTGCAGATTCTTACACAGGCAAGTACCTCAAGCCGTATCTGGAAAACTAAGGGAAACGTTGGAGAAAGTCAATCCACCTGCAAATTTTCCCGCAAAACTGGCGGATTTCCAAAAAAATCAGATTTTCCCACAATAGATTTTGGGCTTTTTAGAAAATCTCACGGAAAAGCTTGCAAATTTTTGTGAAATGGTGTATAATAAAACTGTATGAAATGCACCAACCGCATTTCAGAAAAATCGTTAAATTTCAGGCTGTATCGGATAATATATGAATTTCCCTTTCACGATGCAGTCTATCGCAGAAAGGATGTCAAACAAATGGCAGAGTTAAACAAGGTATCTGTAGACGATCTGAAAGTGACCGGCAAACGTGTTCTGGTTCGCGTGGACTTCAATGTTCCGATGAAGGACGGCGTTATCACAAATGATAACCGTATTCAGGCAGCACTGCCGACCATCAACAAGCTGGTTTCTGAAGGTGCAAAGGTAATTCTGTGCTCTCATCTGGGCAAGCCGAAGAATGGTCCGGAGGAAAAGTTCTCTCTGAAGGCTGCTGCTGCTCGTCTGGCTGAACTGGTTTCCGCAAAGGTTACTTTTGTTCCGTCTGATGTTGTTGTAGATGATACTGTAAGAACTGCTGTAGACAAAATGCAGAACGGTGAGATCGTTGTTCTGGAAAACACCCGTTTCCGCAAGGAAGAAACCAAGAACATCGAATCCTTCAGCAAGGATCTGGCTTCTATCGCTGATGCATTTGTTATGGACGCATTCGGCAGTGCACACAGAGCACACTGCTCCACTGTCGGCGTAACAGAATTCGTAAAGGAAACTGCTGTCGGCTATCTGATGCAGAAGGAGATCAAGTTCCTCGGCAATGCTGTTGAAAATCCGGTTCGCCCGTTCGTTGCAATTCTGGGCGGTGCAAAGGTTGCAGATAAGCTGAACGTTATCTCCAACCTGCTGGAAAAGTGCGACACCCTGATTATCGGCGGCGGTATGGCTTATACCTTCCTGAAGGCACAGGGCTATGAAGTTGGTACTTCTCTGGTAGATGACACCAAGATCGACTATTGCAAGGAAATGCTGGAAAAGGCAAAGGCAAACGGCAAGGCTCTGCTGCTGCCGGTAGACACCGTAACTGCTTCTGAATTCCCGAACCCGATCGATGCTGCAATCGAAGTTGTTACCTATGATTCCAACAAGATTCCGGCAGACAGAATGGGTCTGGATATTGGCGAAAAGACACAGGCTCTGTTTGCAGATGCAGTTAAGACTGCAAAGACTGTTGTATGGAACGGACCGATGGGCGTATTCGAAAACCCGATTTTGAACAAGGGTACTGTTGCTGTTGCACAGGCTCTGGCAGATACTGATGCTACCACCATCATCGGCGGCGGCGACTCCGCAGCAGCAGTAATGCAGCTGGGCTTCGCAGACAAGATGAGCCACATTTCCACTGGCGGCGGTGCATCTATGGAATATCTGGAAGGCAAGGTTCTGCCGGGCGTTGCAGCAATCGCTGACAAGGACTAATCAAAATAAGAACGCAGCTGTTTTGTGCTGCTACAAACAGGAGGATTCTGTGAAAATGGAAACCTCCGTTTGTGCTGTCTTGGGAAAGGAATGATACCATGAAAAAATGGGAAGTGCAGGATTCTGTCAAAAATGCGTTTTTGAATCCGGCTGCTGCATTTGCACTGGGTGCATTTTGCGGTCTGGCAATCGGAATGCTCTGTATGCCTTTTTCCAAAGGCATCGTCATCGGCAGCTATAATGGAAGCAACAACAAGGAATCCCACGAAGAAGGGGATTATATTACAGATGCAGAAGCATCAGAATCATCAGAAAAGAGGAATTTGTCATGAACAAGGCACTGAGAAAGGCAATTATTGCCGGCAACTGGAAGATGAACAAGAACCGCAAGGAAGCAGCAGAACTGATCAACGCTCTGAAGCCGATCGCAGCTGACAAGACCTGTGGTGTTATCATTTGTGTACCGTTTACCAATCTGGAAACCGCACTGTCCCTGACTGAGGGCACAAATATCGAAGTTGGTGCAGAGAACGTACATTTCGAAAAGAGTGGTGCATTCACCGGCGAAATTTCCGCTGATATGCTGACCGAAATGGGCGTAAAGTATGTCATCGTTGGTCACTCTGAACGCAGACAGTACTTCGGCGAAACCGATGAAACTGTAAATAAGCGTACTACTGCTGCAATTGAAGCTGGCATGACTGTTATCCTGTGCGTTGGTGAAACACTGGCAGAACGGGAACTGGGCATCACAGAAGAAGTTGTTGCAAAGCAGGTAAAGGTTGCTCTGCACGGTCTGACTGCAGATCAGGTAAAGAATATCGTTATCGCTTATGAGCCGGTATGGGCAATTGGCACTGGTAAGACTGCTACTGCAGAACAGGCTGAAGAAGTTTGTGCATTTATCCGTGCAACTGTTGCTTCTCTGTACGATCAGGCAATTGCAAACGGTATGACTATTCAGTACGGCGGTTCTATGAACGAAAAGAACTGTGCAGAACTGCTGGCAAAGGAAAACATCGACGGTGGTCTGATCGGCGGTGCTTCTCTGGTTGCTGAAAAGTTCGGCGTACTGCTGGCAGAAGCTTCTAAGTAATCTAAAATTTTAGGCAATACCATATAATAAAACGGGTGTTACCTTTATCCAATACGCAATCAGGCAGTGCCGTACAGAGCCGTAAGGTGACTGCACGGTGCTGCCTTTTTGGAAGAAAAGGAGAAATACAACATGAGCAAAAAACCTGTTGCATTGATTATCATGGACGGCTTTGGTCATAATCCCAGTGATTACGGCAATGCAATCCACGCAGCAAAGAAGCCAAATCTGGACAAATATATGCAGGGCCCGAATACCCTGATCGGTGCCAGCGGGCTGGACGTTGGTCTTCCGGACGGTCAAATGGGCAACTCGGAAGTTGGTCACACTAACATCGGTGCCGGCAGAATCGTTTATCAGATGCTGGTAAAGATTACAAAGGATATTGAGGACGGCAAGTTCTTCGAAAATCCTGCAATTTCCGCAGCAATGGACGCTTGCAAAGAAAAGGGAACTGCTCTGCACCTGATGGGTCTGCTCTCTCCGGGCGGCGTGCACAGCCACATTTCTCACCTGTACGGACTACTGGAAATGGCAAAGCAAAAGGGTCTGTCCAAGGTATATGTACATGCATTTCTGGACGGCCGTGACGAACCGCCGGCATCTGCCGCTGGTTTCATGAAGGAAGCAGTTGCCAAGCTGAATGAAATCGGCGTTGGTAAAATTGCCACCATTTCTGGTCGTTATTATGCAATGGATCGTGACAATGCATGGGATCGTGTAGAAAAGGCATATGATGCAATGGTTCTGGGCGAGGGTGTACAGACCACTGCTGATCCGGTAAAGGCAATCGAGGACAGCTATGCTAACGATGTTACCGACGAATTTATGCTGCCGACCGTTTTGGAAAAGGACGGCACTGTTAAGGCAGGGGACAGCATGGTATTCTTCAACTTCCGTCCGGACCGTGCAAGAGAGATCACAAGAGCTTTCTGTGATGACGATTTTAAGGGCTTTGAGAGAGCAAAGAGACTGGATACCACATTCGTATGCTTCACAGAGTATGATGATACCATCCAGAATAAGCTGGTAGCATTCCACAAGGTTCTTCTTCACAATACCTTTGGTGAGTACCTTGCAGCTCACGATATGACACAGGCACGTATCGCCGAGACAGAGAAATATGCACATGTTACATTCTTCTTCAACGGTGGTGTTGAGGAACCAAACAAAGGAGAGGACAGAATCCTTGTAAAATCCCCGAAGGTTCCGACCTACGATATGCAGCCGGAGATGAGTGCACCGGAGGTTTGCGAGAAGCTTGTAGAGGCGATCAAATCTGACAAATATGATGTGATCATCATCAACTTTGCGAACCCGGATATGGTTGGCCATACAGGTGTTGAGGCAGCTGCGATCAAGGCTGTTGAGACTGTTGATGCGTGTGTTGGTAAGGCTGTAGAGGCAATCAAAGAGGTTGACGGACAGCTCTTTATCTGCGCTGACCATGGTAACGCAGAGCAGCTTGTAAATTATGAAACAGGTGAGCCATGGACAGCTCATACAACTAACCCGGTACCGTTTATCCTTGTAAACGCAGATCCGAAATACACACTTCGTGAGAACGGATGTCTTGCAGATATCGTTCCGACTCTGATCCAGCTTATGGGTATGGAGCAGCCGAAGGAAATGACAGGAGAGTCTCTTCTTGTTGAGAAATAAATAAGCTTCACGGAATCCCGGCAGATTTTTACGGATCTGCCGGGATTTTTTCATCCGATTGTTTCTGTTTCCACACATGAAAAAAATTTTCAAAATCATCTTGTAAAATCATTCCATTTCAACTATAATCCCTCTGATACATAAAAACAGGTAACTTTTGAGCAACTGTAAAGTTACAGAAAGAATAATAAAAAGAATAACAAAAAGCAGCACAAAGTTTATGAACGATCAAATTAAATGGGGGGAAAAAGATTTCATGAAAACAGACATGACACAGGGAAAACCGGTAAAAGTGCTCCTGGGATTTACGATCCCGGTATTTATTGGTAATGTATTTCAGCAGTTCTACAATATGGTAGATGCGGTGGTTGTAGGAAAATTTGTAGGAACAAAGGCACTGGCGGCAGTTGGCTCAACAGGAACTATCATCTTTTTGATCATAGGCTTTCTTCTGGGACTTACTGCCGGTTTTACCGTACTGACTGCACAGAAGTACGGTGCGGGAAAAATGGATGAGATGCGTCAGACCGTGGGAAATGCACTGATCCTGACAGCGCTGGTCTCGGCAGTGATGACAGCAGTCAGCATGACAGGTATGCATGCACTTCTGAAATTTATGCATACGCCGGATGATATTTTCAAGGATGCATATGCTTACGTTATGATCATCTGCGGAGGGATTTTTGCCCAGGCATTATATAATATCCTGGCCAGTATCCTCCGTGCACTGGGAAACAGTAAGGTACCACTGTATTTTCTGATCTTATCTGCAATGCTGAATATTGTGCTTGACCTTGTATTTATCATCGTGTTTAAGCTGGGAGCACCTGGAGCAGCCTGGGCTACCATTATTTCCCAGGGAGTTTCAGGAGTCTTATGTCTGGTATATATCTGGAAGTTTGTGCCGGAGCTCCGTATGAAAAAAGAAGACTGGTATTTTAGACGTAACCTCGCAGCCAAGCAGATCGGTGTGGGAATCCCAATGGGACTGCAGTATTCCATTACGGCGATCGGAACCATGATGGTACAGTCAGCCTTAAATATGCTTGGCTCTTATGCGGTGGCGGCGTTTACAGCAGGAAGTAAGATCGAGCAGATCTTCACCCAGGCATATGTGGCACAGGGAACTGCCAGCGCTACATACAATGCACAGAATATCGGAGCCGGAAAGCTTGAGAGAGTGCGGGAAGGCTTCCGGGCTTCGCATTTTATAGGAATTGTATATTCTGTTGTTGTTGGCAGTTTTCTGTTCTTTGCGGGAAAATATTTCGCATATCTGTTTATCTCAGATAACATTGAAGAAGTGCTTCCTATGGTAGCAATCTATGTAAAATGTGTGGCACTGTTTTTTATTCCTCTGTATTTTGTCAATGTACTGCGAAACGGGATCCAGGGAATGGGATATGGTCTTCTTCCTATGATGGCCGGTGTAGCTGAGCTTGCAGGAAGAGGGATCACCGCTACCATTGCAGCCGGAAAAAGTAGCTATATCGGTACCTGTCTTGCAAGTCCGGTGGCCTGGATCTTTGCGTCAGTGCTCCTTTGGGTAATGTACGTCTATGTTATGAAAGATATGGCGCGGAAGCTGTACGGTACAAATAAGTTATAAAAAAACCGTGAAATGAGATGCAATTTCCGGAAAGTATGATATAATGAAAAAGCTGGTGAGTAAGACCAGAAAGTATCAATGGAAAGATGCCTTTTTTGAAGGCACATGAACATAGAGGTGAATAAATATGAGCAACGATGAAAAGAGGGATATCGAGGACAGGATCAATGATGCCATGGCAAAAATCGTCAGTGATACTGCAGGAGAGCCTCAGCCTGAAAATAAAAATAACAGATCAGCTGCTCACAAGTCGGCACGACCTTCGAAATCAGCAAGGCCAAGGAAGATCACCTACGTACCTATCGATGAATCTGAATTTGAACCTATCGTTATACCCGAAAAGAAAAAGCATAAGGCACTGAAGGTGACCGGAATGATCGCCGCCATGGTTTTGGTAGTGGCAGGCTGTGCATATGCAGGAGTATCTTATTATTACACCAGTCATTTCTTTGAGGGCACAACGATTAACGGGATCGACAGCTCCAACAGGACTGCATATGAGGTTGAGCAGGAGATCGCAAAAAAAATGGAAGGCTATTCCATCCAGGTAAAGGCCAGAGATCAGGAACCGCAGACTATAGAAGGAACGGATATCAGTTATCGTTATATATCCAGTGGTGAAGTTCTGAAGCTTTTGAAAGCGCAGAAGCCCTATGAATGGGTGAGAGGATTTTTTGAAAAGACGACTTACACAGCCAGTGAGCAGACAGCTTTTGACAAGTCAAAGCTGGAGTCAGAAGTGAAAGCACTGAACTGTGCCCAGAAAGAGAATCAGGTAGCACCGGAGAATGCGTACGTAAGCTTTAATGATTCCGAGTTTACGATCGTGCCGGAGACAGTGGGAAGTGAACTGAAGGTAAAAGAAGCCTATCAGATGATCAGTGATGCTATCAGCAGCGATGACGGGGAAGTAGATCTTGGCAGTAACCCGGATGCTTATGTGAAAGCAGATGTGACCAGCGACAGTGCAGATCTGCAGGCAACGGTGGATGCATATAATAACTTTGCGAGGGCAAGCATCACCTACACATTTGGAGATGAGACAGTAACACTTGATGGAAGCACCATCAAGAACTGGCTGCAGTTTGACGAAAAGGGCCAGCTGATCCAGGATGATGCATCCTTCAAACAGCATATCGTGGATTATGTGGCACAGCTTGCAGCGGATCATGATACAGTAGGTACAGAGCGTCAGTTCCAGACAACAAGCGGAAGAACTGTTTCGGTTTCCGGTTCTGCATATGGCTGGAAGATCGATCAGGACGGAGAGGTGGCACAGCTTACCCAGGAGATCCAGTCCGGAGCTCAGACGACCAGAGAGCCGGTTTATTCCATGAGAGCCAATTCTTATGGTGTGAATGATCTGGGAAATACCTACATTGAAGTGGACCTTACAGAACAGTATATGTGGTATTATCAGGATGGAAATGTGATCTTTGAATCAGATATCGTATCCGGACTTGCAAGTGATCCCAAGAGAAAAACACCTCCTGGAATCTTCACCTTGTACTATAAGAAGAGCCCGGATGTGTTACGTGGCACCAAGAAACCAGACGGAACCTATTCCTATGAACAGCCGGTAACCTACTGGATGCCGTTTAACGGAGGCATTGGATTCCATGATGCAGACTGGCAGCCGTATTTTGGAGGCGATCGGTATCTAACCGGAGGTTCCCACGGCTGTATCAATATGCCGCCGGATAAAGCGGGAGAGCTTTACAACATTATCCAGTATAATGTTCCGATCGTCTGTTTCTATTGATCGGAGCTGTAGTCAAAAAACAAACAGGAGCCAGCCGGTGATCCGGTGTGTGGCTCCTGTTCTTTAGCAGGAGGAAAACATTATGTTTGATCAGTCATTCAGCTTTATACTTACAATCGCAGCACTGGTAGTAGGATTTATGCTTTTTACCGGACACGGTTCCTTTTTTATGAAAGGCGGAAACACACAGGCCAGAGCCCAGAAGTATGATGAGAAAAAAATGGAAAAGGTTTCAGGAATCTGTCTGATACTTATCGGAGTGGCTACAGGAGTTGACGCATTCACCACAAGTGTAGCAGCAAAGATCGCCTATGTAGTAATTCTGTTTGTGATACTTGCGGTATTTCTGTTTGTACTCAGAACAAAATGTATCAAAAAATGATCAGAAGTATCAGAACTATCCTTTAGGTAAAAAAGCAGAACTCCCCGTGAAACGGTAACCTGTCTGATCAGGCTCCGGTATCCGCGGGGAGTTTTTCTGTCTGTATTTAGTTTAATTTCGTTCGGCTGGTCTGCCGGAATGTCAGAGTAAAGATGATTCCCTTTACGATAGAAGTAAGGGAAAGTGCCCACCAGATACCATTGAGTCCCATTCCCGCATGAGTCAGCAGCATGGCAAGCGGGATTCTGGCCCCTGTCAGGATAATACTGATGATACTGCAGAGCTTGGTCATACCAAGGCCGGACAGTGCACCGATGGTCATCAGCTCAATGGCCATGAAAGCCTCACAGAAGCCGATGATGATCAGGTAATTTACAGAAATCCCAAGGGATTCCGGATCATGGAAAAACAGTCCGGAGATCGGGCGTGGGAGCAGCACAAAGGCTGCAGTTATGATAAGGCCCCAGATTGTCAGGATACCAAAGGAAATACGGTAGCCCTGGCGGATGCGGTCGTATTTTTTTGCACCGAAATTCTGTGCGGTAAAAGCATTTAAGGCAGAGGCAAAGCCGTCCGCGGTGTTCCAGGAAACGGATTCGATCTGTCCGCCCACACGCTGGACAGCAATGGCAGCAGCACCGAAGGCGGAAACCATTCTGGTCAGTACCATGGAGATCATACAGTAGAGCATGCTCTGGATAGCGGTTGGAAAACCAATGCGGAAGATATTTTTATAAAATTTTCCCGGAAAACGTGAAAAAAGATGAAGTTCACGAAGTACATTTGTTTCCAGCCCGGAAGTAAAGATCCGGAAAACCAGCACTGCAAAAACCAGAAACTGTGCAGTTACTGTGGCAATGGCAGCACCTAACGTTTCAAGCCGTGGAAAAGGTCCAATGCCAAGGATCAGGAGCGGATCCAGGAGCATATTTCCCACAAGTCCAAGAAAATTGGCCATCAGCGGAGATCTGGAATCTCCCTGGGCTGTAAAAAGTCCGGTGAGAGTCAGGTTCAGGAAGGAAAAAATGATCAGTCCGCAGGTGATCAGCATATAAGATCTGGCAGAAGAATATGCTTCCGGGTCTGTCAGATTAAAAAATCCGATCAGAGGATCAAGAAATATAATACTTGCTGCAGAAAATAAGAGACCGAACAGAATGGTCATCTGCAGGGCACTGGCCGCGTAGGAACGTGCCTCTTTATAATCCTTCCGGCCGCAGGATTGTGCGGTGTTTACCTGTCCGCCCATTCGTGGAAGGGCTACCAGTCCCTGGGAAAGCCACACATACATGCCGCCCACACCGACACCGGCAACTGCCTTGGAGCCCAGAAGCCCGATCCAGGCCATATCTGTGATATTATAGGCAGTTCCAAGAAGGGAAGATGCCATGATAGGAAGAGCAAGCTCTGAAAGCGTTTTCAGGATCGGACCGGAAGTAAGGTCTATGGATTTTGATCTTTTCATACTCATCTGCATATCTCCGTAAGGTCAAAAGGCCTGGTGATCCGGTAATCCGGTTTATCCACCTGACCGAAACCGTATTCAGCAAAGATAAAAGGAACTCCTGCTTTCCGGCAGGCATTAAAGTCTCCTATAGTATCACCGATATAAACCGGATCGGAAAGATTATTATCCTCGCGGATCTTCATGATATTTTCCGCTTTGGCCATGCCGGTGTCACCGGGACAGAGATGGCCCTTGAAATAGTGTCCGAAGCCTGTGGATTTCAGGAACACTTCAATATATCCGGCCTGGCAGTTACTGACGATAAAAAGAGGAAAACGGCTGGAAAGAATCTTCAGTGTTTCCTCAAGATCCGGATACAGCGGAGCACATTTGCGAAGCAGTGCCTCGTGCTCTGCCTGGCAGCAGCCGTCGATGATACGAAGCTGTTCTGCTTCCGGAAATTCTGCTTCTTTTTCCTCATAAAGTTTGACA
>ENA-OPAO01002333-OPAO01002333.1-human-gut-metagenome-genome-assembly--contig:-NODE-2333-length-11348-cov-3.079872_pt1 | contig 11348 bp, 6 predicted proteins | sample MGYA00241054_ERZ501424 | MGnify/ENA primary metagenome ERZ501424 (study PRJEB25962, sample SAMEA2042623) | human gut metagenome | biome: human gut; feature: human-associated habitat; material: faeces...
CACTACGGTATTTCCCGCGTCGGTCAGCTTATCCAAAACGGAAAGCAGCTTGTCCACATCGGCAAAGTGCAGACCGGTGGTCGGTTCGTCGAGAATATACAGAACGCCTACAAGACCGGATCCGATCTGTGTTGCCAGCCTGATCCGCTGTGCTTCCCCGCCGGAAAGTGTAGTCGCCGTACGGGATAAAGTAAGATAATCCAATCCCACATTGATTAAAAAGGTAAGACGGTTATGAATCTCATGAAGAATCTGTTCCGCAATGATTTTTTCCTTTTCCATCAGATCAAGATTATCAAAAAATGGTAAAAGATCCGATACGGCCATATCGGAAATTTCCGCTATATTTTTATTACCTACGCGAAAAGCAAGGCTTTCTGGACGAAGGCGGGCCCCGTGACAAACAGGACACGGCTTTTCAATCAGAAAATTGGAGAGCGTTTCTTTCATCTTGTCTGTCCACGCCTCCTCATATCTCCTTTTTGTCATAGGAATGATTCCTTCAAAAGCGCGGTGGTATTCTTTAGTTTCCCCCTCCATGTTCGTATAACTGAACGCCAACAGGTCAGCACCTCCCTGCTGGAATTCCACTTTCGCTTTTTCCGGCAGATCATTATAACAGCAATCCATGGTAAGCTTGTAACCTTCAAGAAAGGCGTCAAGTTGTCTGTAAAGCCAGGTATCCCTGTTATAAGGAAACGGCTTAATTGCCCCCAAACGGAAAGATATCTCCCGATTAGGGATAATCCTGTTAAAATCCGCCTCCAAAGAGGAACCAAGCCCCATGCACGCAGGACAGGCACCGAAAGGATTATTGAAAGAAAAAATCCGCGGCACCGGCTTCGGTAAAGAAATGCCACAATTAGGACAGGCAAAATGGGAACTGAAAATATGATCATTTCCATCCACTACAGCGGCAATCATCATACCGTCCCCCAATTTAAGCGCCGCTTCTACGGAATCGGTCAACCGCTTGGCAATCCCCTCCTTAATAATAATTCTGTCTATCACGACTTCAATAGTATGTTTTTTGTTTTTCTCAAGAACAATTTCATCGGAAAGAGAGTACAGTACATTGTCCGCACGCACACGTACATAACCTTCTTTCCGCAATTCTTCTAGAAGCTTCTTATGTGTTCCTTTTTGACTGACTGCCACAGGTCCAAGAATCATCAATTTAGTGCGATCTCCCAAATCAATCAGGGCATCTACGATCTGATCCGTCGTCTGCCTCTCAATCGGTTTGCCGCAATGAGGGCAGAAGGCGCGGCTTGCATGGGCATAGAGCATACGGAGATAATCATGAATCTCCGTAACCGTTCCTACTGTAGAACGCGGATTGTGGCTTGTTGATTTCTGATCAATGGAAATAGCAGGGGATAAGCCTTCAATTTTATCAATATCCGGTTTATTCATCTGTCCCAAGAACTGTCGTGCGTAAGCAGAAAGCGATTCTACATATTTTCTTTGTCCCTCCGCATAAATTGTGTCAAAAGCAAGGGAAGATTTTCCTGATCCCGAAAGACCGCTGAATACAATCAATTTATTTCTCGGGAGTGTCAGATTGATATTTTTTAAATTATTCTGTCTTGCCCCTTGTATAACAATTCCTTTTTCCATAATTATCCTTCCGTTATCTCAGATTCTCTTTTTAAGAGGACGATTGATTCTCTTATTCTGGCTTTCCTGGCGCCTCAAAGCTGAATCCGCACGGGAACCGTACCGATCACTCCACTGCTGGCGAAATCCGGCAAGCCGATCCCGCCACAGGGCAGCCTCTTCAAACTCCATTGTTTTTGCCGCCCGTTTCATATTCCGCTCAGCATTCTTCATCTGATTATATAGTTCTTCATCAGACAAATTTTCAACGGATTGATCTCCACTTCCGTACGTTTCCGTACTTTCACTGATTTTAGTAAGTTCAATTAAATCCTTTACTTTTTTTCGGATTGTTTTCGGCACGATATGATGTTTTGTATTATAAGCTTCCTGAATTTTTCTTCTGCGGTTCGTTTCCTCGATCGCATACTTCATGGATTTTGTCATATGATCCGCATACATGATGACATGTCCATGAGCATTTCTCGCCGCACGGCCGATAACCTGTATCATGGATGTTTCATTACGCAAAAAACCCTCTTTATCGGCATCTAAAATGGCCACCAGAGAGACCTCCGGCATATCCAGCCCTTCACGAAGGAGATTTATTCCCACAAGCACATCAAACTCACCGGCACGGAGATCCCGGATAATCTCCGCCCGTTCAATTGTCGCCACATCGGAATGGAGATATCTGACTTTCACTCCTGCTTCATTTAAAAAGTCCGTTAAATCTTCCGCCATTTTCTTTGTCAACGTAGTAATCAAAACTCGTTCATTGACTGCTTCCCGTTTATGAATTTCTCCCAGCAAATCATCCATCTGTCCTTCGATAGGACGGACTTCTATGCTGGGGTCCAACAGGCCTGTAGGACGGATAATCTGCTCCGCCATATTTGTCTGCACACTCATTTCATAACGGCCCGGCGTAGCGGAAACATAAATGATCTGATTGATTCGGTCCGTAAATTCCTCAAAAGTCAGGGGACGGTTATCCAGCGCGCTTGGCAGACGGAACCCATAATCCACAAGCGTGTGTTTTCGCGACTGGTCTCCATTGTACATGGCATGAAGCTGAGGTACGGTAATATGGGATTCATCAATCATAATCATATAGTCATCAGGAAAATAATCAAGCAGTGTATATGGAGGGTCTCCCGGCCTGCGATCCGACATATGGCGCGAATAATTTTCGATACCTGAGCAATACCCCACTTCCTGCATCATCTCCAAATCATAATTTGTCCGCTGCATGAGACGCTGTGCTTCTAAAATACGATCCTGCTCCCGAAGTTCCTTCAGGCGCTCTTCCAACTCCACCTTAATTTTAGCAATGGCATTTTTTAACTTCCCGGAAGTTGTTACATAGTGGGATGCGGGAAATATTCCGATATGATCCCGTTCCGCCACTGTGGCACCTGTCAAAACATCAAATTCGTACAGGGATTCAATTTCATCACCAAACATTTCTATCCGCACTGCTGTATTATTGGAAGATGCAGGAAACACATCAATTGTATCACCTCTTACACGGAACGTATCGCGGGTAAAATTAAGATCATTCCGCAAATACTGCATATCTACCAAGCGCGAGAGAATTTGATCCCGCGTGATTTCTTCACCGGGCCGAAGTGACAATCCCAGTGTACTGTAATCCTCAGGATCTCCTAATCCGTAAATGCAGGAAACTGATGCCACGATAATAACATCACGCCTCTCAAAAAGAGCCATTGTCGCAGAATGGCGAAGACGATCAATCTCCTCGTTTCTTGAGGAATCTTTTTCTATATATGTATCCGTCTGCGGTATGTAGGATTCAGGCTGAAAATAATCATAGTAACTCACAAAATAATACACCGCATTATCAGGAAAGAAATCCTTAAATTCACTGGCAGTCTGTGCTGCCAATGTTTTATTTGGGGAAATAATCAGTGTCGGACGCTGCATTTCTTCAATCACTTTTGCCATCGTGAAAGTTTTTCCCGTACCCGTAGCCCCCAGCAAAACCTGCGCCCAATGTCCATCTCTCAAGCCGTCTGTCAGCGACTTCACTGCTTCAGGCTGATCCCCCATAGGCTGAAAAGGAGCTGCCAGCCTGAAAGGTGTCATCTTTCCCATATATTGTCTTTCAATTTTGGCATTTCCCATACAAATTCTCCTTCTAAACCCTATTCTTTACCATGATATAAAATGTATTTCCTATATCATTATATCGTTTTTTATCGATACTGTATATAAGAAAATGAAAACGGATGCCTGCCTGACACCCGTTTCTCGATTATTTTAAAAGATATTTCCTTATGAAATAGATTATTGCAACTGTGGCTAAAACAATAGCTCCATAGATAAAAAACAGCCACACCAATACCAATCCCAGCAGTATAAAAACCCTCCTAACAGTTTCTTCCACCATGGCAATTCATGAATATGAATCATATATATATGGATGAAAGAATCTTCTGCAGACCGTTCTTCCTGCTCCCCTTGCTCATTCAACGTCAGTCCGTCATAGTCATTCACATCATCTCTGGACATGACATGCGGTTCTTTCCTTACCTCGTTCTGATTGTTTTCACTCATAATTCAGATAATTTCTTGGCAAGAAGCTGATTAACCACCTGCGGATTGGCCTGTCCTTTCGTTACTTTCATAATCTGCCCTACAAGAGCCCCCACAGCTTTCTTCTTCCCTGCCTTGAAGTCGGCAACAGCCTGGGGATGCTCGGCAATAACGTTTGCAACCAGCCCCTCCAATTCTCCTGTATCACTAATCTGGGTAAGACCTTTTACTCTGACAATTTCTTCCGCGCCACCGCCATCTTTCCACATATCCGCAAAGACCTTCTTTGCAATTTTACCGGAAATAGTCCCTTTACTAATCAACTTTAGCAATTCTGCCAAATTTTCAGCAGTAACAGGAGCCGCCGCGATTTCAATGCCATCAGTGGACAGCTGACTCGCAAATTCTCCCATCAACCAGTTTACAGCGGCTTTGGGATCGGCTCCCGCCTTAACAACTGCTTCGAAATAATCCGACCGATCCTTGTCATTTGTCATCATAACCGCATCTTCAGAAGAAAGCCCGAAACATCTCATATATCTTTCTTTTCTTGCATCGGGAAGTTCAGGAAGCGTTTTCCGTATTTCTTCAATATACTCTTTGCTTACTGTAAACGGTACAAGATCTGGTTCAGGAAAATAACGATAGTCATTGGCTTCTTCCTTGGAACGCATACTTTTGGTTATACCTTCTTTTTCATCCCATGTTCTTGTTTCCTGAATAATCTTCCCGCCTTCTTCCAAAAGTTCCGCCTGACGAAGCGCTTCATATTCAATAGCCCTTTCAACACCTCTGAAAGAGTTGATATTTTTAATTTCCGTTTTTGTCCCCAATTCTTTCTGTCCAATAGGACGAACTGAAACATTGGCATCACAACGGAGACTGCCTTCTTCCATACGGCAGTCGGAGATTTCCACATATTGGAGAATCGCACGCAATTTCTCCATGTAGGCCACTGCTTCTTTCGCAGAACGCATATCCGGTTCAGAAACGATCTCCAGCAGCGGTGTTCCCGTGCGGTTATAATCCACCAAAGAATAGTCAGAGTCCGTAATGGAATTGCCATGATGCACCAGTTTGCCGGCATCCTCTTCCATATGGGCACGAGTAATGCGGATATGCTTCTTTTCCCCTTCTACTTCCACATCAAGGAATCCAGGACCACAAATCGGCAAATCAAATTGAGACGTCTGGAAATTTTTTGGCAGATCCGGATAATAATAATTTTTTCTGTCAAATTTACTGAATCGGGCAATTTCACAATTCAAAGCTAATCCCGCTCTTACACCGAATTCCAACACTTTTCTGTTTAAGACAGGAAGCACACCGGGAAGCCCAAGACATACAGGACATACATTTGTATTGGGATCTGCGCCAAAAGAAGTTTTACAGCCGCAGAAAATTTTTGTTTTTGTTCTCAACTCCGTGTGGACTTCAAGACCAATGACAACTTCGTATTTCATTCAAACTCTCCTTTCGGCGCTGTCTTCGTAAATTCAGGATGATCCTGTTCAAACGTATAGGCAGCCTGCAGAATCTTTTCTTCTCCAAGCGTCGGTCCGATAAGCTGCATACCAAGAGGCATCCCATCTTTAAATCCGACAGGGATGCTGATGGAGGGTGCGCCAATCAAATTAACCGGGACCGTACAGATATCTTCCATATACAGCGCCAGCGGATCCGAAAAAGCACCAAATTTGAAAGCAGTTCCTGATGCAGAAGGTGCTGCAAGAATATCACACCGCTCAAAAGCTTTTTCAAACTCCCGCTTCAAAAGAGTGCGGACTTTCAGCGCAGTCAGGTAGTATGCATCATAATAACCTGCAGAAAGCACATAGTTGCCAATCATGATCCGACGCTTGACTTCTTCGCCAAATCCCGTACTTCTGCTCTTAATATACATATCCACAATATCTTTTCCTGAAGCACGGTAACCAAATCCAACGCCGTCATAACGCGCCAGATTGGAACTTGCTTCCGCAGGAGCAATGATATAATACACATCTACACCGCTGGTAATATGGGGGATAGAAACATCCACGATTTCAGCCCCCTCTTTTTCATAATAAGCAAGGGCCGATTTAATTGCTTCTTTTGTTTCTTCCTCGATTCCTTCACCGAAGAATTCTCGGGGTACGCCGATACGAAATCCTTTTATATCTTTTATAAGAGCTTTCTTGTAATCCTTCTTTTCCATATGGATAGACGTGGAATCCCGATGGTCGTGACCCGCAATAGCATTTAAAACGATAGCTGCGTCAGTCACGTCCTTGGTCAACGGGCCGATCTGGTCCAGTGACGAAGCAAATGCCAAAAGCCCATAACGGGAAACAAGACCATACGTTGGCTTAAGACCTACAATCCCGGTAAAAGAAGCAGGCTGCCGGATGGATCCGCCGGTATCAGAACCAAGAGTCCAAATTGCTTCATTAGCAGCTACTGCCGCCGCACTGCCGCCGGAGGAACCGCCGGGAACACTTTCCAGGTTCCAGGGGTTATGGGTAGGCCCGAAATAAGAACACTCCGTACTGCTCCCCATAGCAAATTCATCCATATTCAATTTACCGAGAGAAATATAGTCACAGCTTTCTAATTTTTCAATGACTGTAGCATTATAAGGAGCTATAAAATTCTCCAGCATTTTCGATGCAGCTGTACAGGGCTGCCCCTTAATGCACATATTATCTTTAATTGCCCCGGGAATCCCTGCCAGTTCAGAAATCCTCTCTCCTGAAGCAATTTTTTTATCTACTTCTGCCGCCCTCTCCAACGCCGTTTCATCGCTCGTCGACAAAAATGCATGGATCTCCCCTTCCACAAGATTCCGATGGGCAATAATCTTTTTTGTTAATTCTACAGAAGATATATCTTTATTGACAAGTTTTTCATGAAGACCATGAATTGTATACTCCACCACTGTACCTCCTATATAATTTTAGGCACTTTAAAATAACCGCCTTCTTTTTCCGGCGCATTAAAAAGTGCTTCCTCATTTGATAAAGACTGATGCGGTTCATCTTCACGCATGACATTATACTGTTCTACCGCATGAGCCGTCGGTTCTACGCCATCCGTATCATGTTGATTCAATTCTTCCATATGGGTGAGAATACTGTTCATAGATTCACGCATTTTTTCCAGATCTTCTGCACTGAACTCCAGACGGGAAAGAAGTGCTATTTTCCGCGCTTCCTCTATCGTGATTTTCATAGATCCACTCCCTTACTATTAATAACTATAAATACGCCATAATTATAACATACAAGTTCTGATACCGTTTATTCTTTTATTCCCACCCCCGCACGTTTCAGAAACTCTTGTTCATCTATCACCGGAATGCCTTTCGCTCTTGCTTTTTCCAACTTACTTCCTGCATCTTCCCCCGCCACAACGAGAGTAGTGGTATTCGTCACAGAACTTTGTGTCGTTCCCCCCAGACGCTTGATCAATTCTGATGCCTCACGCCTTCCCATAACTGCAAGTTTTCCTGTAAGTACAACAGATTCCCCGGAAAACATCCCGCTTTCCGATTCTCCTTTAATTTCCTCCATTAAGACGCCGGCATTTTTTAATTTATTAATCATTTCTATGTTTTTCTCATCATGAAAATAGTCATATAAACTTTTTGCCGTTATTTTACCGATCCCTTCCGTTTCTTCAATCGTTTCCACATCAGCAGCCATAATAGCATCTATCGTATGAAAATAATGAGCTGCCAGCTCACTGCCTTTTTCTCCAAGGAAACGTATCCCAAGACCGAAAAGCAATTTGGCAAGTCCTCGTTCTTTACTGGCACGAATAGCAGTAATTAGATTAGCTGCACTTTTTTCACCCATTCGCTCAATCTGCCGCAAATCATCTTCTTTTAACGCATAGAAATCCGCCGCATCCGCAACCAGCCGATATGCAAGCAAACTGTCTACCACCGCGGGGCCCAAGCCTTCTATGTCCATCGCATCACGAGAAGCGAAGTGAATGAGCTTTTCACGAACCACACCGCCACAGGCAGGATTTATACAACGGAATGCCGCTTCCGTATCGATCCTTCGTATGGGATTTCCACATACCGGACAATTTTCGGGCATCTCAAATTCCTTTTCACTGCCATTTCTCTTTTCTTTTAAGACAGCTGCTATTTCAGGAATAATTTCACCGGCTTTGTAAATGATAACGGTATCTCCTTCGCGAATATCTTTTTCCCGAATAAAATCCAGGTTATGAAGTGTTGCCCTTTTTACCGTCGTGCCGGCCAAGCGGACAGGTGTCAAATCAGCCGACGGTGTCAGTACGCCGGTCCGCCCCATAGAAACAATAATCTTTTCTATTTTTGTAACCGCTTCCTCCGGTGGATACTTATATGCTATAGCCCACTTCGGATCTTTCCCCGTAGCACCCAATAATTCCTGCTGCCGGAAATCATTTACTTTAATGACCATTCCGTCAGTATCATAGTCCAGTTCACGACGCTTCTTTTCCCATTCCCGGACTCCTGTGATAACCCCCTCTATGGAATCCCATTTTCGATAATGGGGATTTACACGGAAATGAAATTTCTTCAACTGCAGAAGCAGATCATCCTGTGAGGAAATATCCAATCCCTCTTCTGCCCCCAGCGCATAAGCAAAAAAATCCAGGTTCCGTGCAGCCGTTACTTTGGGATCCAATTGGCGAAGTGATCCTGCCGCTGCATTTCTGCAGTTAGCAAAAGGCATCATTCCCGCCTCATCACGTTCTTCATTCAACGCAATAAAACTTTTACGAGGCATATATACCTCACCGCGAACTTCCATATAGGCAGGCGCGTTTTCAATATATAAAGGAATTGTTTTAATTGTCTTTACATTTGATGTTACGTCTTCGCCTACTTTCCCATCTCCCCGCGTCAGTCCCTGCATTAATGATCCGTTCTCGTAAATGAGATTCATAGAAAGTCCGTCAATTTTAAGTTCTGTGATATATTCCACAGGCATTGCACCTATGCCGCCATGGACACGCCGGTCAAAATCACGAAGTTCTTCCGCACTGAAAGCATTTGCCAGACTCAACATCGGCTTTTTAAAAGGAATCTTCCTGAAATCATCCGATGCTTTCCCTCCGACTCTTTGGGTTGGCGAATCAGGCGTTACTATTTCAGGGTATTCTTTTTCCAGATCCACAAGTGACCGATACAGGCGGTCAAATTCAAAATCTGTAATTTCAGGCTTATCCAGTACATAATATAAATAACTGTGATGGCGCAGCTCTTTTCGTAATTCTTCCGCTTTTTTTATAATTTCTGCTGTTACCATATTATTCCTCTTTTTCAATTGGCGCAAAAGCTACCATAACCTGACGAATCTGATCATTGGGGAAAATGAGTTTTAACATCATATGCTTTCCACTCCCTGTTACCTCTGCAACTTGTCCTTTTCCCCACATACGATGAGACACTTTATCTCCGACCTGCCAGTCAAACCTTGCTTTTACACTCTTTTTCGCCACCGGCTTATTCACTATCCCCGCAGAGGACAATGCCCATTTGCTCTTCTGCTCATTATTACTCCTGATTAGAGTACGTCTCTTTGCCTCACTGCTATTCCCGCGGATTTCATCCAACAAATCGACAGGGATTTCTTTAAGGAAACGGCTTTCTACATAGGGTTTCACCTGCCCGTACATCGTTCGTACAGCGGATGTGGTAAGATATAACTTTTCCTTTGCCCGTGTAATCGCCACATAACAAAGGCGACGCTCCTCCTCTAAAGCCGTCTCATCCATCAAAGAACGTACCCCCGGAAAGATGCCTTCATCCATACCTGCCATATAAACTATAGGAAACTCCAATCCCTTGGCACTATGGATAGTCATTAAAGTCACTTTATCATCCTGTTCTTCAAAGGAATCTACATCATTTACAAGAGCGACCTTCTCCAAAAATTCCGGAAGTCCTCCTTCCGGCTGCTCCTGTATAAAATCCTTTGCCACGTTCAGCAGTTCACCCAAATTTTCTTCTCTGCTCTGTGCCTGAGGATCACTGCTCTGCTGGAGAACCGACAGATATTCCGTATCAGTCATAATTTTCTGAATAAGTGTAAATACATCGCCTTCCGTGGAAGCATTCAAGAAACTAAAAATCAAGGCGCTGAATTTTTGGAGTTTGGTTCTTGCTAGCACGGGGATATCAGACTCTTCCAGTGACATGATTCCCTCAAACATGGACATATTTCCCTGTTTGGAAAATTCACTTAACTTCTGTATGGTTGTTTGTCCGATACCACGTCGGGGCACATTGATAATACGCATCAAGCTGATATCATCACGAAAATTGGCCACCAATTTAAGATACGCCAGCATATCCCTTATTTCCGCACGGTCATAAAATCTTGTTCCGCCAACCATGGTATAAGCAATACCGCGCTTTACCATGCCTTCTTCAATCACACGGGACTGGGCATTCATACGATAAAGAACCGCCATTTTCCCATACGGGACATGATTTTCCCCGTGTTCTTTCATCATGGACTCTACAATAAAATCCGCCTCATTATGTTCATCAGAAGCAGCATATTTCTGCAGATGAACACCCGGATTATTTTCTGTCCACAACCGTTTCTCCAAGCGTTCCACATTATTTTTAATAACCGCATTGGCCGCATTTAAAATTGTTTGTGTCGAACGGTAATTCTGCTCCAACTTAATAATTTGAGCCGAAGGATAATCTTCACGGAAATCCATGATATTCCGCAGATCGGCTCCACGCCAGGAATAGATACTCTGATCCGCATCACCTACGGCACAAATATTTTGAGATTTGCCTGCGATATACTTTGCCATAAGGTACTGCGCATGATTGGTATCCTGATATTCATCAATTAAAATATAGTGGAAATGATCCTGCCAACGTCTGCGTATCGTTTCATCAGCTAAGAGTTTTGTTGTCGCAAAAAGAAGGTCATCAAAATCGAGTGCATTGTTTTGTTTCATATATTTATCGTACAAATCATAGACATCGGCAATCTTTTCGTTGTAAAAATTACCGCTGGCTTCCGCGCGAAATGATTCCGGCCCCTGGAGTGCATTCTTTGCGGCAGAAATACGAGCCTGTATATTTCTTGGCGGATACTGTTTATCATCCAGATTTAATTCCTTCAGAATATTCTTAATCATCTGTTTGGAATCATCAGAATCATAAATCGTAAATTTATCAGTAA
>ENA-OPAO01002335-OPAO01002335.1-human-gut-metagenome-genome-assembly--contig:-NODE-2335-length-11347-cov-3.414541_pt1 | contig 11347 bp, 10 predicted proteins | sample MGYA00241054_ERZ501424 | MGnify/ENA primary metagenome ERZ501424 (study PRJEB25962, sample SAMEA2042623) | human gut metagenome | biome: human gut; feature: human-associated habitat; material: faeces...
TCCTTCTATTTTTATATACACGCTTCTTATATACCCAACATAACATAAACAAATCCAGAAACCAATTCCCTCCAGATACGTTTGAACAAAGAAGAGACAATTGTTCAAAATGCCTCGTTTTCATGAAAAACAACTTTATTTTTATGTGAAAATATACTATAATTATTTGTATATAGCGAGGTTTTTGGAAATACATGAATGAAGAAAAAGCAATTTTATCTAAAGACAATTTTATACATAATTCGATTAAAGATGCATTTCTGCAGCTTCTTTTGAAAAAGGACTATATGCAAATAACCATAACAGATCTTTGTAAATATGCAGGTGTCAGCCGAGGGACATTTTATACTCATTTTGGTAACATTGGACAAGTTGTTGAAGAAGTTTTTTCAGATGCATTATGTGATATTAAAAATATGGCGTTGCTATCAGAAAATGCATCGAATTCAAATACAATTGTCAGGAAGGGGCTCTGTTGGCTTTTACGGGAAAATCCGAAATATCAGCCCCTCTTTTTTTCAGAAGCATTGTTCCTGCCGGCAGTAAAACATACAGTTGTTGCACTTAAACAGGATTTTCTTGATGTTATGCTGGATAAGACAAGTTTAGATGAATCCACACTAACTGATTTACTAACCGTTCAAATAATGGGATGTCTGGAAATGTGCAGAAAACATTTAGGAAAATCTGATGAAGAATGGTGCAGATTCCATACTTGTTTTGATCTTTTCCTTAAAGCAGGTTATGAAGGGATTATTCAAAATAACAATGCTTAATTTTTTCTGCGATTAACGATATAAATACCGGCGCATACCAAAACTAATGCAACCAGGCTGCCAACATTAAATGCCTGTTTTACCTCTCCGAGTATCAGTGCCGATAAGATCACGCTGCAAAGTGGATTTACGAATCCGAAAATCGCAACTTTGGAAACATCATTCCATGCAAGCAGTATAGACCAGAGCGTATATGCCACTGCTGAAACCATCGCAAGGTAAAATATAATTGCCAGACCTCCGGCCGTTACATTTCCCAGGTGTCCGTCCATTCCAATTCCAATTAAAGTCAGAACAATTCCGCCCATCGTGAACTGGGTTCCGCTTAACACTACCGGTGATACTTTTTTGGAAAAAAGATTGATCAACACAGTAGACATTCCATAAGATAATTGTGCAATCAGAATAAATCCTTCTCCGATCAGTTTAAATCCCATATCCAGGGAATTTCCCATCAGATTGATTACTACAACTCCTGCAAATCCCAATACACATCCTGCGATTTTTTGGCTCGTCATCCGTTCATTTCGAAATACCAGACAAGACAACAAGATTGCAATAAAATTTCCAAGCCCGGTGATGATTCCACCTTTTACTCCGGAAGTGTGTGCAACTCCTATGTAAAAAAAGAAGTATTGCCCCACTGTCTGGGCAAGACACACAGGAATGGCATATTTGAGGAGTGTCCTATCAGGAAGCATCACTTTCTTTTCCCTGATTGATGCAAAAATTAATACCAGAATCCCAGCTAAAGTAAAGCGGATTCCGGCAAATACAATCTGGCTTGCAGTGTCTGAAGAATCTACCTGCAGAAAGTGATACCCTGTCTTAATCACCGGGATTGCACTTCCCCACAGGATACAGCATACACAAGCAAGAAGTGCTACAATACCGGTTTGAGTCAATTTGTTTTGTTTTTGTGACATTTTCTTGTTTCTCTTTTCGTATAAATTTCGTTATTTCGATTTTTTCAGGTTTTATTTTTCAATATCTGATATTTATTCGTTGCATAACGTTCATCAATAACATTATCATAAGACGGATACAATGCCAAGCTGAATTGATAAAGCGTCTTGACATCAATATTATTTTAAGTATATGATGAAAAATATCTTGTTGCATAAAAGTATAGTTGGCTGATTTTAAGAAATTAGGAGAACGATAATGGATTTGAGTAAGTTATCTATGAAGAAAATTCGAGAACTGATTATTTTTACAGTGCTGCTTGTAGTTGCATTGTGGAAATTTGAAGTAGTGATCGATGTACTGAAAACAATATGGGGAATTATATTTCCATTTGTACTTGGTGGCGCAATTGCTTTTGTAATCAATGTGCCAATGAGTTTTTTAGAAAAGAAAATTTTCGGCAAGACAAAAGATGGAAATAAGGTGGGAAAAAAGTTAGCAAGACCGATCAGTCTTCTTCTCACAATTATATTGGCGGTTGGTGTGATCGCACTAGTAATGTTTGGTGTGATTCCACAGCTTACTCGGACAATGGGAAGTTTGATGATAAGTATTGCGAATTTTGTTCCACAGATGCAAAACTGGATTCGAGATTTTTCACACAATAATCAAGAAATTATGAAGCTTGTAAATCAGGTTCAGTTTAATCAAGATCAGGCCATTAAATGGGGGATCAGTATTCTTGGCAGTGGAGCAGGAAATATGATGAATACGACAATGTCGGCAGTGGGCTCTATTGTCAGTGGATTTGCTACATTTTTCATTGCATTTTCTTTTGCGTGCTACATTCTTTTTCAGAAAGAAAAATTGCATGTACAGATAAGAAAAGTATTTTTCGCATTTATTTCGAAACAAAAAGCAGAGGTATTTCTGAAAATTTGTTCTCTGACCTATCAGACATTTGCAAATTTCCTTACGGGGCAGTGTGTAGAAGCTGTGATTCTCGGAAGTATGTTTGTCGTTACACTCAGTATTTTAAAAATGCCATATGCACTTTTGATCGGAACTTTAATTGCATTTACTGCATTGATTCCGATCTTTGGAGCTTTTATCGGATGTGCAGTGGGTTGCTTTTTGATTTTTATGGTAAGTCCTAAGCAAGCAATTTTATTTATTATTGTATTTTTGATTCTTCAGCAGATTGAAGGCAATCTGATTTATCCGCATGTGGTTGGTGGATCAGTTGGACTTCCGTCAATCTGGGTGCTTGCTGCTGTTACGATCGGTGGCAATCTTATGGGAATCGTAGGAATGCTTATTTTCATTCCATTAGTTTCGGTTCTGTACACTATTTTCAGGGAATTTGTATATCTTCGTCTGAAGGAAAAAAATATAAAACAAGTGACAAAGACAGTGGTGGAAGAATATACGGCAGAGGAAATTGCTGCAATGGAAAAAAATATAAAAAAGAATAGAGAATAAGAGGAAAACAAAAAGCGGAAAATCTCATTAGATTCAGAGGTTTTCCGCTTTTGAGTGCTTTGTTTTACAAGAGAAACGAAGGAGAGCCGCTATTTGAAGTTTTCTTCATGATCGTTTTCTTTTGCTTTTTTCAGTTTTTTGAATGTTATTTTTTTGATGCTTTTCTTAACTATAACTACGATAACAGCTATGACTGCTGCACATACAATAAGAATCGGTAATGCACCAAGAATTCCAATGATGAGATTCCTGAAACCGTGACCTACTTTATACAGGTTGTCTCCGAATCGTTCTTTGATTTCTTCAAAGAAGCCTTTCTCACCCGCGTCTGTCATACGTTCGACTTCAAATATCTCCACATGCACTGTGCTGTAATCAATCTGATTGTCCAGAAGTCTAAGTTGACTTTCGTAGCTTTCTATTTCATATCGGATATCGGATAATTTACTTTCAATGGCTAAGAGGTCTTCCATATTTTCTGCTGTAGAAAGCAGCTCCATCAAACGTGCCTGTTCCGTTTCTAAAGCTTTTTTATGACTTTCGACATCTACATACTGAAGTGTCACATCTTCCACGGATTCATTTTCCTGTGTTACATTTCCAAGTTCACCAACGATATCCACAAACTCATTTAACTTGTCTGCCGGAATTCGTATGGTGTAGCTTGCATATCGGGTTGTTGTATAAGAATAACTATTGCCGCTGATAGAAGAATTCTCGACATAGCCACCTAGTTCAGTAGTTTTTGTTTTTAGGCTATTGAGTACAGAATCAAATTCTTTTGTCTGCAAAGAAAGAGAAACCGTTCGGATCAGTTTTCGTCCGTTTTCTACCTGAGTTTCCAGTCCATTTCCGGAAGTGACTCCTGCATCGGCTGTTTCTGCAGGTTCTTCGCAGTATTCGTTTTTTGAATAATCTGTACCGTAGACTGATTCCATGGTTGCACTGTCCTCGGATGCTGACATTGATTTGCTGCCACATCCGACAGTCAATAGTGCCATCATAATTGCTGTGAAAAATGCGATTCTTTTCTTAAATTTCATACAAACACCTCCATTCTATCAGTAGGTCTTGAGTGAAGGTTAAAAGGGGAGTAGATTTACTTTACATCGGACAGCTTCTTCTTTCACCCTTGTCCATGTCTCCACGTAAATAGTGTCCATTAAATTCCATATTAATGTCACGGATCTCTTTTTTACCTTCGATATACTCATCGTACATTTCTGAAAGTCTTGCCATGCAACCATCGCAGCTTGCAGAAATGTTGCCTAAAGATTCTTTTACAATCTGTTTTCTTTCTTCCACAGTTGTGTCTTTTATTAAAATGCTTTTGAATTCCATGATAGTTACCTCTGTTTTTCGTTTAGATTTAATAGCTATTTCTATTAAGAGTATAACATAAAATATGATTAACTGCATAGTTTCTGGAGAATATAAAATGCCTGGGAAAAAGCTCTTTAAAAATGGGTTTAATTATAAGCTATAATGAGGTACAATAGAGAGAGTTATCATATCAGATTTGAGATTGTTTTCCGTCATCATAAGTGGTAAACAACAAATTGGTATTACTGGAGAGGCGTAGGTATGGCGAAAGTACATGGGGAATCAAAGCTGACTTTTTTGGAGTCGACGAGTATTATCATAGGACACGGCGTGGGATCTGGAATTCTTTCGGTCCCATTCCTTGCATCCAGGAATAACTGGCATGATATTATCTGGATTGCAGCAGTGGCTTATTGCATGAATCTTTTACTGCATTTTATGATTGCGGAACTGTCTTTGAATAACAATGGCGCGCAGTTTATCAAATGCTTTGAAAATGAGCTGTTTGTGGGAAAGCTGAAGATGGCATGTACATGGCTGGCGTTTGGTCTGCTTGGCTTTTCGGTTGTAGTGAATGTGAGTGGATTTATTACCGGTGCGGCAGCTGTATTTTCTGCATGGTTTCACCTTCCGTCAGTGGCCGGAATGCTGATCTTTTATGTATTGGCGGCAAGTGTAGTCTATATCGGAATGAAACTGGTTGGAATTTGTGAGAAAATTGCAGTGATTTCCATGTTTGGAGTCATAGGGATCCTTTTTGTAGCAACGATGCTTTCAGAGATAACAGAGCTTTCGACAAAGTTCTATTCGAATAACAATGTGCTGGCACTTTATAGCATGATTGCATTTTCATTATCTGCTGTTATGTCTGTGCCACAGGTTGTGAAAGGTTTAGAAGGAGACGAAAAAGGTATTCGTAAAGCGATTGCAGCAGGCACGGGCTTGAATATGGGACTGATTCTTTTGATCACATTTATGACGCTTCTGGGATGTTCTAATGTGACAGAGAATGGAGCACTGGTAGATCTTTCCGGCCATCTTGGCGGATGGGTCAGCATTATCGGATATGTATTTTCCTTGCTGGCTCTTGCAACATCTTTCTGGGCAAATACACTGAATCTTCGAGATATTGTGAATGAACAGACGAAATGGGGCGAAAAGATCAGCTGGCTTGCAGCTACATTACCTTGTCTTGTGATCGCACTTGTGGGTGTGCAGAGCTTTGTTGGTTTCACAAGAATGGCAAGTGTGGTTCAGGTTCTGACCGGAGTAGGAGTTATTGTTGCATACAATCGTTCCAGAAAACGTGCGGGAACTAGCCTGATTTGCGGAAGACTTGGTAGTTTTCCGTTCCAGATATTAGCAGTAGCAGCTTCGTTGGTAGCATCTGTAGGAGCAGTGCTTACGGTGACAGTATGAAATTACAAATATGTTATTACAAAAGTTGATGAAGAAGGAGATAAGAAAATGCAAGAACAGATGAAAGGGAACAGTAGTATTTTAAAAAGATTTGAATTCAGGGATATTAGACAGGAAGAGGCAGATCAGGCAGTATTAATTGAGAAAATTTGTTTCCCGCCAAATGAAGCATGTTCTGAGAAACACATGAAGGAGCGAATTGGTGTGACTCCAGAATTGTTTTTAGTCGCGGTAGATAAAACAACTGGGAAGTTAGCAGGATTTTTGAATGGAATTGCAACGGATGAAGAAAAATTCCGAGATGAATTTTTTACAGATGCATCTTTGAATAATCCAAAAGGAAAGAAAGTTATGATCCTTGGCTTAGATGTATTACCGGAGTATCGAGGACAAGGTCTGGCACGAGAGATTGTAAGATGTTATCTGCAAAGAGAAGAAGAAAAGGGAAGAAAAGAAATTGTTCTTACCTGCCTGGATGAAAAAGTAGAGATGTATAAAAGATTTGGTTTTGTAGATCTGGGAATGTCAGATTCTGTCTGGGGTGGAGAAGAATGGCATGAAATGACATATTATCTGAGATAGAAGTAAATAACGAATGATAGTGAAAGTTGTAAAGTCTAATGGAAAATATTTGCCAAAGACTTTACAGCTTTTTTCTAAAAATGTATGATAAGAAAGAAAAATGAAAAACATGAGATAGGTGAGACAGGAGAAAATATCATGGAATATTGGGATATTTATGACGCAGAGAAACAGCTGACAGGAAGAACAATGAAGCGAAATGACTGGTGCTTAAAGGATGGAGAATACCATCTGACAGTGCTTGGAGTTGTGGCAAGACCGGATGGAACATATCTGATCACGAAACGTGTAATGACAAAAGCGTGGGCACCGGGTTGGTGGGAAGTATCCGGCGGTGCAGCGCAGGCAGGAGAGTCTTCTGAGGAAGCGGTATGCCGTGAAGTGAGAGAAGAGACAGGATTAGATATTTCTAATGCAGAAGGCGGATATGTATTTACTTATAAGCGAGAAAATCCGGGCGAGGGTGATAATTATTTTGTTGATGTATATCGCTTTGTGCTTGATATTGATGAGAATGATCTGAAACTTCAGACAGAAGAAACAGATGGATATATGTTCGCAACTAAGGAGGAGATTGAAAACTTTGCCAAGGAGGGAATCTTCCTTCATTATGACAGCATTAAGAGAGTGTTTGAACAGTTACAATAATTTATAGAATGAGGAAAAGTTATGCATTCAGAAAAGAAAAAAAACAGATTTGAAATTGATATGTGCAATGGCTCGATCATGAATAAGCTGATTTCTTTTTCAATTCCGCTGATGATATCTGGAATTCTGCAGCTTGCATTTAACGCAGTGGATATTGTTGTGGTAGGAAGATTCAGTGGAAGTGAGTCACTGGCAGCAGTCGGATCAACCACAGCACTGATCAATGTATTTACGAACTTATTTATAGGAATATCTCTTGGAGCAAATGTGCTTGCAGCCAGGTTCTATGCGGCAGGGCGCGAGAAAGAGATGTCGGAGACAGTGCACACAGCGATTACATTTGCGATTATAAGCGGAGTTGTGATGGCATTAGTTGGATTGTTCTTTTCCAGAGGAGCACTTGAGTTGATGGGAACACCGGATAATGTGATCAATCTTTCGACACTATATATGAAGATCTATTTCCTGGGAATGCCGTTTTTTATGTTATATAATTACGGAGCGGCAATCTTAAGAGCGGTTGGAGATACGAAACGACCACTTTTGTTTTTGATCGTAGCAGGTGTGATTAACGCATGTTTAAATCTTTTACTTGTAATTGCTTTTCATTTAGGAGTAGCGGGCGTTGCAATTGCAACGGTAACAGCACAGTTTGTATCGTGTGTATTGGTATTGCGTTGCCTGTATAAATCAGACAGCAGTTATCAGCTTCGCTTCTCGAAGCTAATGATAAAAAAGTATATTTAGGACAGATCTTTCAGGTTGGAATTCCGGCAGGAATTCAGAGTACTGTGATCAATTTCTCAAATGTACTTCTGCAGTCATCGGTCAATTCTTTCGGATCCGTGGCGATGGCAGGATATACGGCAGCGAATAACATTTTTGGATTTTTATATGCATCGATCAATGCAGTGACACAGGCATGTATGAGTTTTACAAGCCAGAATTACGGAGTCGGAAAATGGAAACGAATGGACAGAGTCTTAGTTGACTGCCTGATTCTTTCCACAACGATTGCATTAATTCTTGGTGGAGGTGCGTATCTCTTTGGACCGGAGCTTTTGAAGATTTATACTGATGATCCTCAGGTTATCAGCTGTGGTATGGAGATTCTTCTATATACAACAGTTACTTATTTTCTGTGCGGATGGATGGATCTGTTCCCGGGATCTCTTCGTGGAATGGGAAAATCAATTGTGCCGATGATACTTTCCGTAATCGGAACAGTCGGAACGAGAATCGTCTGGATCTTTGGAATATTTCCAAGATTCAGATCATTGAAGATTTTGTTTATTTCCTATCCGGTATCCTGGATCATTACGATCATTCTGCAGGTGATTTGCTTTATTTTTGTCAGAAGAATCGTTTATGTGCCACTGAAAAAACGAGAGGCTGCTATATAATGAAAAAAGAAATGCTTTATTTCCCAAAATATAAGAGGGAATAAAGCATTTCTTTTTTTATTACAGCATTTTGTAAATGATAATTATTGACAAATCCAACATCCTGGAATAAGCTAGTTTTGTATAACTAATTGATAAAAAAATCGCAATAAGCTAAAGAGGATGATAAAAAAATGACATTAAAAGAATTAGCGATTGGAAAGAGTGCTGTGATCAGGACAGTTGGGGCTTCCGGTGCGTTACGACAGCATTTTTTGGATATGGGTATGATTCCGGGTGCGGAAGTTACGGTGGTAAAGTTTGCACCGATGGGAGATCCGATGGAATTGCAGGTACATGGATATGAACTGACACTTCGTCTTGCAGAGGCAGAACAGATTGAAGTTGAGGAAATCAGCGAGAGAACAAACAGCCATTTCCGTGGAGAACGTTTGAAACCGGTAGATCATCCGGGACTTGGAGAAGAAGGAAAGTATCATTCTGAAGAAGATGCTAATCCGTTACCGGATGGAACAGTGCTTACTTATGCCCTGGTAGGAAATCAGAACTGTGGAAAGACAACGTTGTTTAATCAGCTCACAGGAGCAAATCAGCATGTAGGAAACTTCCCAGGAGTAACAGTAGACCGTAAGGATGGAGCAATCAAAGGTTATCCGAATACGAATGTGACAGACCTTCCGGGAATTTATTCAATGTCTCCATACAGCAGTGAGGAGATTGTTTCAAGAAATTTTGTGTTGGATGAACATCCGAAAGCAATCATCAATATTGTGGATGCAACGAATATTGAGCGAAATCTCTATCTGACAATGCAACTTCTTGAAATGGATATCCCGATGGTAGTAGCTTTGAATATGATGGACGAGGTGATTGGAAATCATGGATCTATCGATGTGAATACAATGGAAGCACTGCTTGGAGTTCCGGTTATTCCGATTTCGGCAGCGAAGAACGAAGGTGTGGATGAAGTAATACGTCATGCACTTCATGTGGCAAAATACCAGGAGCGTCCGTTGCGTCAGGATTTCTGTGATAAAAGTGATCATGACGGTGCGGTCCACAGATGTATCCATGCAGTGATTCATCTGATTGAAGACCATGCAGAAGAAGCAAAGCTTCCGGTACGTTTTGCCGCAACGAAGGCAATCGAGGGGGATCCGCTGATCTTAGAACAGTTAAAGCTTGATCAGAATGAGTTGGATATGCTTGAGCATATTGTACAGCAGATGGAGACGGAACGTGAGGTTGACCGAAGTGCGGCAATCGCAGATATGCGATTCGATTTTATTGAACGTCTCTGTGAGCAGACGGTTGTAAAACCGAAAGAGAGTAAAGAACGTGTCAGAAGTGAGAAGATAGACAAAATCTTGACAGGAAAATATACAGCGATCCCATGCTTTATCGGAATCATGGTGCTTGTATTTTATTTGACATTTAATGTAATCGGTGCATTTCTGCAAGGAATTCTGGAAATGGGAATTGATCAGTTGTCAAGAATGGCTGAGGCGGGACTGATCGCACTCAATGTAAATGATGTAATCCGAAGTCTTGTAATCGACGGAATCTTTACAGGAGTAGGAAGCGTGCTTAGTTTTCTTCCGATTATTGTTACTTTGTTCTTCTTCCTCTCTATGATGGAAGACAGTGGATATATCGCGCGAGTGGCATTTGTAATGGACAAACTGCTTCGTAAGATCGGTCTTTCCGGTCGAAGCATTGTGCCGATGTTGATCGGATTCGGATGTACAGTTCCGGCAGTTATGGCAACAAGAACATTGACCAGTGAAAGAGACCGTAGGATGACGATCCTTCTGACACCGTTTATGAGCTGTACAGCAAAACTTCCGATTTATGCATTCTTTGTAAGTACATTTTTCCCGGGTAAGGGCGGACTGATCATGTCGGGTCTGTACGTGCTTGGAATTGTAGTTGGAATTTTAATCGCATTCCTTTATCGAGGAACTCTGTTTAAAGGAGAACCGGTACCATTTGTTATGGAACTTCCGAATTATCGTCTGCCGGGTGCGAAGAATGTGGCACAGCTTCTTTGGGAGAAAGCGAAAGATTTCTTACAGAAAGCATTTACAGTTATTCTAATGGCAACGATTGTTGTATGGTTCTTGCAGAGTTTTGACTTGCATCTGAACCTTGTGGAGAATTCAGCAGATAGTATTCTTGCTATGATTGCAGGTGCACTTGTTCCAATCCTTCGTCCGCTTGGACTGGGAGACTGGAGAATCTGTACAGCACTGATCAGTGGGTTTATGGCGAAAGAAAGTGTAGTATCTACACTTGAGGTATTGTTCGGAGGTGGAATTGCATCCGTACTGACTCCATTGTCAGCAGGTGTTTTGCTTGTATTCAGTCTGCTTTATACACCGTGTGTTGCAGCGGTCGCATCAGTAAAGCGTGAGCTTGGTGCAAAATGGGCTGTCGGAATGGTATTCTGGCAGTGTCTGATCGCATGGGTTGTGGCAATCATCACGAGAGGAATCGGAATGCTGCTTTTCTAATGGGGAAAGCTGTTACTGTGACAGTAACGAAATGTCTCGGAATAAATCGTCTGGAAATAAATGATAAAATTTATTGACAAAACAGAATTCATTCGTTATAGTAAGAAACGATGTGTCAGTGAGGCAGTTGTTCATGAGACGAACCGAGCCGAAAGATAAATTAAATATATTCCGTGAGGGAGTAGTTCGCATGAAAATGTGATTTGTCAACATACCGGTGAGAATGAGTTTTAAAAGATCACCTGGCAAATCTTAAAGAATGAGACTCATGTATGTTTTAAATAAGAGGACGAGT
>ENA-OPAO01002338-OPAO01002338.1-human-gut-metagenome-genome-assembly--contig:-NODE-2338-length-11332-cov-2.029618_pt1 | contig 11332 bp, 9 predicted proteins | sample MGYA00241054_ERZ501424 | MGnify/ENA primary metagenome ERZ501424 (study PRJEB25962, sample SAMEA2042623) | human gut metagenome | biome: human gut; feature: human-associated habitat; material: faeces...
TTTCTGTACGCAGCCAGCCATAAGCGTAATCGCCGGAGATTTTGATCGTCACGGATTTAATACCCGCCACTTCACCTTCCGACTCTTCGATGATTTCAGTTTTGAAACCACGCGATTCAGCCCAGCGCAGATACATACGCTCAAGCATGCTCGCCCAGTCCTGTGCTTCCGTACCGCCAGACCCCGCCTGAATATCGAGGTAGCAGTCGGCGCTGTCATATTCGCCAGAGAACATACGGCGGAACTCAAGCTGCGCCAGTTTTTCTTCCAGGGCGTCGAGTTCAGCAACGGCTTCGTTAAAGGTTTCTTCGTCGTCAGCTTCTACAGCCAGTTCCAGCAGACCAGAAACATCTTCCAGCCCCTGTTTCATTTGGTCGAGGGTGTCGACAACGGCTTCGAGGGAGGAACGCTCTTTACCCAGCGCCTGTGCGCGTTCGGGTTCGTTCCAGACATCCGGCTGTTCCAGCTCGGCGTTTACTTCTTCCAGACGCTCTTTCTTGGCGTCGTAGTCAAAGATACCCCCTAAGAACGTCGGAGCGTTCCGTGAGGTCCTGAATGCGATTATTTACCGGATTAATTTCAAACATGGTCTGATTTCTTTTATTGAGCTAGTCAAAATGCGGTGATAAGAGCGGGATTGTACCCAATCCACGCTCTTTTTTATAGAGAAGATGACGCTAAATTGGCCAGATATTGTCGATGATAATTTGCAGGCTGCGGTTGCCGCGAAACTCGTTGATATCGAGCTTGTAAGCCAGTTGCACTTCGCGCACGCCGTTATCCGGCCAGAGGGCGGTATCGACATTAAAAGCAATCCCGTCCAGCAGTGGACCGCCGCCGACCGGTTCGACCATGACTTTCAAATGACGTTCGCCCACCAGCCGCTGTTGCAGCAGACGGAAATGACCATCAAACAGCGGCTCCGGGAACATCTGCCCCCACGGGCCAGCATCGCGCAACAGCTGCGCCACTTCCATGGTCATTTCGGCCGGACTTAACGGACCGTCCGACACCACTTCGCCTTGCAATAGCGAAGGGTCCAGCCACTCAGTAACCAGTTCGCCAAACCGTTGTTGAAAGAGTTCGAATTTCTCCTCTTCCAGCGACAAACCCGCCGCCATCGCATGACCGCCAAACTTGAGCATCATGCCGGGGTAAAGCGTGTCTAGCCGCTCCAGCGCATCACGCATATGCAGCCCCTGAATGGAGCGACCGGAACCTTTCAGCGTACCATCACCAGCTGGCGCAAAGGCGATAACCGGACGATGAAAACGCTCTTTGATGCGCGAAGCCAGAATACCGACAACGCCCTGATGCCATTCGGGGTGATACATTGCCAGCCCGCCGGGTAGCGTGTCGCGGCTGCGCTCCAGTTTCTCGCACAAGGTCAGGGCTTCAACTTGCATTCCCTGTTCGATCTCTTTTCGCGTCTGGTTTAGCGCATCGAGTTCATTTGCCAGCACGCGCGCTTCGCCGATGTTGTCGCACAGCAACAGCGCCACGCCAACGGACATATCGTCCAGTCGCCCGGCAGCATTGAGACGTGGCCCCAGCGCAAAACCTAAATCGCTGGCGGCGAGTTTTTGTGGATCGCGATTGGCCACTTCCAGCAACGCTTTAATCCCCGGACGGCACTTTCCGGCACGGATGCGACTCATCCCCTGCCAGGTCAGAATGCGATTATTAGCGTCCAGCGGTACGACGTCCGCCACTGTCCCCAGCGCGACCAGATCCAGCAGTTCTGCCAGATTAGGAATTGCGATGCCGCGCTCATCAAACCAGCCCTGATCGCGCAAAAAGGTGCGCAGCGCCAGCATCAGATAAAACGCCACGCCAACGCCCGCCAGTGATTTCGACGGGAAATTACAGTCGCGCAAGTTAGGGTTAATGATCGCTTCCGCTGCGGGTAATGTGTCGCCTGGCAAATGGTGATCGGTAACAATAACCGGAATGCCCAACGAACGAGCGTGTTCAACCCCCGCATGGGAGGAAATACCGTTATCCACCGTGACAATTAACTGCGCGCCACGGGCATGAGCCTGATCGACTACTTCCGGGCTTAAGCCGTAACCGTCTTCGAAACGGTTTGGAACCAGGTAGTCGATATTGCTGCAACCAAGCGAGCGCATCGCCAGCACGCTTAGAGCCGTGCTGGTGGCACCGTCGGCGTCGAAATCACCGACCACAATAATCCGCGTTCCTTCGCGAAAAGCGTTGTAAAGGATCTCAACGGCCTTTTCGACGCCGCTCAGTTGCTGCCAGGGCAGCATGCCTTTAACACTGCGTTCCAGTTCCTGCGCGCTACGCACACCCCGGCTGGCATATAAACGGCGCAGCAAGGGAGGCAATTCAGCGGGCAAGTCGGCCGTTTCATCGACTTCACGGCGACGAAGTTGTATCTGTTGTTTCACGCGAATTATTTACCGCTGGTCATTTTTTGGTGTTCGTCGAGGAATTCTTTCATGTCTTTCGGCGGCTGGTAACCCGGAACAAGTGTGCCATTGCTCAGCACAACTGCCGGAGTACCGCTAACGCCAAGCTGGACGCCAAGTGCGTAATGGTCGGCAATATCTACGTCGCAGCTGGCTGGTGCGACGCTTTTACCTGCCATCACATCATCAAACGCTTTGTTTTTATCTTTCGCACACCAGATAGCTTTCATTTCTTTCTCTGCATCGCTGTCCAGCCCCTGGCGCGGGAAAGCAAGATAACGCACGGTGATCCCCAGCGCGTTATAGTCTGCCATTTGCTCATGCAGTTTGTGGCAGTAACCACAGGTAATATCAGTAAACACGGTGATGACGTGTTTTTCCTGCGGCGCTTTATAAACGATCATCTCTTTTTCAAGCGCATTCAACTGCTTTAACAGCATCTTATTGGTGACATTGACCGGAGCCGTGCCACTAACGTCATACATTGGCCCCTGAATGATATGTTTACCATCATCGGTGATGTACAACACACCGCTGTTAGTCAGAACTGTCTTCATGCCAGCTACGGGCGCGGGCTGAATATCGCTGCTTTTGATGCCCATTTTGGCTAACGTTTGTTGAATTGCCGCGTCATCAGCCTGAACAAAGCCTGAAAACGCTGCCAACAAGGTAAATAACATAAAACCTTTCTTCATAAATTTTCCTGTTCTTTTCAGACATCACGCCCGCGGGTGATGCTGTTGATGAAGTTGTCGCAGACGCTCGGTAGCGACATGCGTATAAATTTGCGTGGTGGAGAGATCGCTGTGGCCCAGTAGCATCTGCACCACGCGTAAATCCGCACCATGATTTAATAAGTGAGTGGCAAAAGCGTGACGCAACACATGCGGTGACAGCTTTTCGCTGTCGATACCCGCCAGCACGGCATAATGTTTAATGCGGTGCCAGAAGGTCTGTCGCGTCATCTGCTGCGCACGCTGGCTGGGAAACAACACGTCAATTGACACACCATTCAACAGCCACGGACGCCCATGTTCCAGATAGGTTTCCAGCCAGTAAACCGCCTCTTCACCTAACGGCACCAGGCGCTCTTTGTTGCCTTTACCAATGACCCGCACCACGCCCTGACGCAGGCTGATATCACTCATTGTCAGCCCGACCAGTTCAGAGACACGCAGTCCGGTAGCATACAACACTTCAAGCATGGCTTTATCGCGTAGCTCCAGTGGCTGATCAATTAATGGTGCCTGTAATAAACGTTCGACCTGCGCTTCGCTTAAATCTTTTGGCAAACGCTGGGGCAATTTCGGTGAAGCGAGATGCGCACTGGGATCATCTTCACGAAACTTTTCGCGATAAAGATACTGGAACAATCGGCGCACTGCACTCAGCAAACGCGCTGAGCTGGTGGCTTTATACCCGCCCTCCAGCCGTTCTGCCAGTAATGCCTGCAAATCGTCACTTTGCGCCGTCGCCAGCGTCAACCCGCGGTGATGCAACCACTCCACCATCATTGACAGATCGCGACGGTAAGCGTTCAACGTATTTTCAGCCAGATTTTTTTCCAGCCACAGAGCATCAAGAAACTGCTCGATGCGTGCCAGATCCTGTTTCACTTGCGCCCCTTATGGTCACTCATTTGATCCATTATGCCTTATTGTGCCGTGACTAAAGCGATTCTGATACACTAGCCGCAAAAGCCACAGCAGAATCGAGAAGCTTACGTTATGAATATGGGTCTTTTTTACGGTTCCAGCACCTGTTACACCGAAATGGCGGCAGAAAAAATCCGCGATATTATCGGCCCAGAACTGGTGACCTTACATAACCTCAAGGACGACTCCCCGAAATTAATGGAGCAGTACGATGTGCTCATTCTGGGTATCCCGACCTGGGATTTTGGCGAAATCCAGGAAGACTGGGAAGCCGTCTGGGATCAGCTCGACGACCTGAACCTCGAAGGTAAAATTGTTGCGCTGTATGGGCTTGGCGATCAACTGGGATACGGCGAGTGGTTCCTCGATGCGCTCGGTATGCTGCATGACAAACTCTCGACCAAAGGCGTGAAGTTCGTCGGCTACTGGCCAACGGAAGGATATGAATTTACCAGTCCGAAACCGGTGATTGCTGACGGGCAACTGTTCGTGGGTCTGGCGCTGGATGAAACTAACCAGTATGACCTTAGCGACGAGCGTATTCAAAGCTGGTGCGAGCAAATCCTCAACGAAATGGCAGAGCATTACGCCTGATGTCACTGACGGCTTAGCACATATGCTTTGCCGTCATCTTTATCTTTGCGTCTCTTGTTGCAACAATATCCGCCGTAAATCCCGCCATTCGGCTTCGTCCATGCTGTCAGCTGCCAGCCATAAATGTTGCCGTTTTCCGCTGTCAGAACGTAAACGCAGCATCATGCCGCTCTTAATCATCCACGGCGCTTTGACGATGCTCCACTCCTGCCCTTGCCAACGCAAACGCCCGTCCATCAACAAGCGAATTTCCCCCTGGCGAGCATTAATGCGCCGCTGGCTGCGAACGCAATCAAACACCACCAGCGAAAGTAACACCATCCATAACGGGGTGTAACTGAGCGGCCAGGGAATGAGTAAAATAACAGCGGCAACCAGCCCATGAATCAGCAAGGAAAGCCACTGTGCGCGCCAGGAGACGCGCAAATCAGATTGCCACAGGACCACGTTCCCGGTTCCGTGTCTGGATGAGTCGGACCATCATTTCCAGTTCTGCATCGGCCGGTTTACCGTGATTCATCAGCCAGTTAAACAGGTCCGGATCGTCACATTCCAGCAGACGAATAAAGGTGCGTTTTTCGTCATCGCTTAAGCTGTCGTACTCATGTTCGAAAAACGGCATGATTGAAATATCGAGTTCGCGCATACCACGGCGGCATGCCCAATGAATGCGGGCTTTGTTGTTAATGTCCATCTTCTTCCTGTCTCACGAAAATCCAGTACCCGGCTATTGTAACGTGTTTTTCGACTTCTTTTACGGGAATATCAGTAAACACAATCGCGATCGCGAAATTAATTCACAACAATTCAAGGGCTTCATTTTTTTGGAAGTCGCCTCGCAGAAGGCACAGATCGCGCAGTGAAAGCACTTGCATTGCCTCATAGCTCTTTTACCATTAGTGATTAATACGCCGTTAAGCAACTCAGGACTCTATTATGGCTTTTACACCTTTTCCTCCCCGTCAGCCTACGGCTTCTGCCCGTTTGCCACTGACGCTGATGACGCTTGATGACTGGGCGCTTGCCACTATTACTGGCGCGGACAGCGAAAAATATATGCAAGGCCAGGTGACAGCAGATGTCAGCCAGATGACTGAAGATCAGCACCTGCTCGCCGCCCATTGCGACGCCAAAGGTAAAATGTGGAGCAATTTACGTCTGTTCCGCGACGGCGATGGCTTTGCATGGATTGAACGGCGCAGCGTGCGTGAACCGCAGCTGACTGAACTGAAAAAATATGCGGTGTTCTCTAAAGTGACCATCGCGCCAGACGACGAGCGTGTGCTGCTTGGTGTTGCCGGTTTTCAGGCGCGCGCCGCGTTGGCAAATCTCTTTAGTGAACTACCTTCGAGAGAAAAACAGGTAGTCAAAGAAGGCGCGACCACGTTGCTATGGTTTGAACACCCGGCAGAACGTTTCCTGATCGTAACCGATGAAGCTACTGCCAATATGCTGACCGATAAACTGCGCGGTGAAGCGGAACTGAACAATAGCCAACAGTGGCTGGCATTAAACATTGAAGCGGGTTTTCCGGTGATTGATGCCGCCAACAGCGGGCAGTTTATCCCCCAGGCGACCAACCTCCAGGCGCTGGGCGGCATCAGCTTTAAGAAAGGCTGCTATACCGGACAAGAGATGGTGGCGCGAGCAAAATTCCGTGGTGCCAACAAACGCGCGCTCTGGTTGCTGACGGGTAGCGCCAGCCGACTGCCGGAAGCTGGTGAAGACTTAGAGCTGAAAATGGGCGAGAACTGGCGTCGTACCGGTACGGTGCTGGCTGCGGTCAAACTGGAAGATGGTCAGGTTGTGGTGCAGGTTGTCATGAATAACGATATGGAACCGGACAGCATCTTCCGCGTGCGTGACGATGCGAATACATTGCGTATTGAGCCACTGCCATATTCGCTGGAAGAGTAAATCTCTGTATCGCATCAGGCATTTATCGCCTGATGCGACACTGGTGTGTCTTTTCAGGCCTACAAAGGCACGCCAATTACACCTGCCCAATATACAAATAGATCGCCAGAAAGTGGCACACACTACCGCCGAGCACAAAGCCGTGCCAGATGGCATGATTGTATGGAATGCGCTTGCAGACGTAGAAAATCACCCCGAGCGAATAAACCACACCGCCAGTAAGGTAACGCTGCCCGCCGCGAGCTTAACTGCCATTTCATAAATTACCACCAGCGACAGCCAGCCCATCGCCAGATAGGTCACCAGAGATAAAATTTTGAATCGGTGCGCGATGGTCAGTTTAAACAGAATACCCAGCAATGCCAGGCTCCAGATAACAATCATCAACCCGCGCGCTAACGGAGAATCCAGCCCCACCAGCAAAAACGGCGTGTAGGTTCCGGCAATCAACAGATAAATAGCGCAGTGGTCAAATTTCTTCAGCCACATTTTTGCCCGTTGATGAGGAATGGCGTGATAGAGCGTCGAAGCGAGGAACAGCAGGATCATACTGCCGCCATAGAGGCTGTAACTGGTTATCGCCGTGGCGCTGGCATTGAGATCCACCGCCTGAACCAGTAGCAACACCAGCCCAATGCCGTGACTGACGCTGTTGGCAATTTCCTCTGCCAGCGAATATCCCTGCTTAATGAGGGGCTTCTGAACCATAACTTACTCCGGAAAAACGTACACGCACATGTATACCTCTCCAGCGTAACTGAGAATAGTTCCAGTGAACACCTGTTAGCTAAAATAAATTCTGATTTGAGATTAATCTCCGAAAAATCATGAAATTACAACTAACAGGCGTGAGTTCAATTTAAAGACATTTAAATTCAATCACATAAAACTGTGTCTGGTCGGGATAGATGTCGGCAATGACCTTTTTCAGTTCAGTCAGGGTCATATTTTCCTGCTCTGCATGTTTTTCCGTCAGCGTATCCAGCGTTACGGTTGAGGTTGCGGTGACTTCAATCGTGCAAAAATAACCGTCATCTTCAAAACGTCCGACACGAAGCACATCACCCGTTTTGAAGTGCGATTCAGACTCGTCGCGGATGGTGATGGTTTTACGCCCAGCCAGAATGTCATCCTGGAAACGTTGAAAAAAAGTGATGTCGTTTGGCTGCATGGTAATATTTCCTGTAAGAATTGACTCATCTGGAGCCTATGATAGTGAAAAAACTCACCTTACCGAAAGATTTCTTATGGGGCGGCGCAGTTGCCGCTCATCAGGTCGAAGGCGGCTGGAACAAAGGCGGCAAAGGGCCGAGCATTTGTGACGTTCTGACCGGTGGCGCACACGGCGTGCCGCGCGAAATCACCAAAGAAGTTGTGCCTGGCAAATACTATCCAAACCATGAAGCCGTTGATTTTTATGGTCACTACAAGGAGGACATCAAGCTATTTGCCGAAATGGGCTTCAAATGTTTTCGTACTTCCATCGCCTGGACGCGCATTTTTCCAAAAGGCGATGAAGCTCAGCCAAACGAAGAAGGGCTGAAGTTCTACGATGATATGATCGATGAACTGCTGAAATACAACATCGAACCGGTGATCACCCTCTCCCACTTTGAAATGCCGCTGCATCTGGTGCAGCAATATGGTAGCTGGACCAACCGTAAAGTGGTTGATTTCTTTGTCCGTTTCGCGGAAGTGGTATTCGAACGCTATAAGCACAAAGTCAAATACTGGATGACCTTCAACGAAATTAACAACCAGCGTAACTGGCGTGCACCGCTGTTCGGTTACTGCTGCTCCGGCGTGGTGTATACCGAACATGAAAACCCGGAAGAGACCATGTATCAGGTGCTGCATCACCAGTTTGTCGCCAGCGCCCTGGCGGTGAAAGCCGCGCATCGCATCAACCCGGAGATGAAAGTCGGTTGTATGCTGGCGATGGTGCCGCTCTATCCCTACTCCTGTAACCCGGACGATGTGATGTTTGCCCAGAAGTCGATGCGCGAACGTTACGTCTTTACCGATGTGCAGTTGCGTGGCTATTACCCGTCCTATGTGTTGAACGAGTGGGAACGCCGCGGATTTAACATCAAAATGGAAGACGGCGATCTGGATGTACTGCGCGAAGGCACCTGCGATTATCTCGGCTTCAGCTATTACATGACCAACGCGGTGAAGGCCGAAGGCGGCACCGGCGATGCGATCTCTGGTTTTGAAGGCAGCGTACCGAACCCGTATGTTAAAGCGTCTGACTGGGGCTGGCAGATTGATCCGGTTGGTCTGCGTTACGCGCTTTGCGAGCTGTATGAGCGTTACCAGAAGCCGCTGTTTATTGTCGAAAACGGTTTTGGCGCTTACGACAAAGTGGAAGATGATGGCAGCATCAATGACGATTACCGCATTGACTACCTGCGCGCCCATATTGAAGAGATGAAAAAAGCGGTGACTTACGATGGCGTGGATCTGATGGGCTACACACCGTGGGGCTGCATCGACTGCGTGTCGTTCACTACCGGGCAGTACAGCAAACGCTACGGCTTTATCTATGTGAATAAACATGACGACGGTACTGGCGATATGTCGCGTTCACGTAAGAAGAGCTTTAACTGGTACAAAGAGGTGATTGCCAGCAACGGCGAGAATTTGTAATTAGCCGATGTGCCTGATGTGCTCCGCTCATCAGGCCTGGCACTCTTTTAATATATTGAGCTCGCAATATTTTATATTACGCCTCAACCGAAACACACAAAGCGCACTTTATTAACAAGCGAAAAAGGCGCCGAAGCGCCTTTAGAAGATAGTCGAATCAGTAAATTACTGGTATTCGCTAATCGGTACGCAGGAGCAGAACAGGTTACGGTCGCCGTAAACATCATCCAGACGTTTCACGGTCGGCCAGTATTTGTCTGCCACACCTGCCGGGAATACTGCAACTTCACGACTGTACGGATGCGCCCACTCGGCGACCAGTTCGCTCTGAATGTGCGGCGCGTTCACCAGCGGGTTATCTTCCAGCGGCCAGACACCGGCTTTCACCTGGTCAATTTCTGCGCGGATAGCCAGCATCGCATCGATAAAGCGATCCAGTTCCACTTTGCTTTCAGATTCAGTCGGTTCAACCATCAGCGTACCCGCCACCGGGAACGACATGGTCGGCGCGTGGAAACCGTAGTCGATCAGGCGCTTGGCAATATCCAGCTCGCTGATGCCGGTTTCTTCTTTCAGCGGGCGAATATCGAGAATACATTCGTGCGCCACGCGACCGTCGCGACCGGTATACAGCACCGGGAAGGCATCCTGCAGACGGCTGGCAATATAGTTGGCGTTAAGAATTGCCACCTGGCTTGCTTTTTTCAGCCCTTCTGCGCCCATCATGCGGATGTACATCCAGCTGATTGGCAGGATAGAGGCACTACCGAACGGTGCCGCAGAAACCGCGCCCTGACGGGTTAACATGCCTTCGATTTGCACCACGCTATGACCCGGTACAAACGGAGCCAGATGCGCTTTCACACCGATCGGTCCCATACCCGGACCACCACCGCCATGCGGAATGCAGAAAGTTTTATGCAGGTTAAGGTGGGAAACGTCCGCACCAATAAAGCCCGGCGAGGTGATGCCAACCTGAGCGTTCATGTTCGCGCCATCAAGGTAAACCTGACCGCCGAACTGATGCACGACTTCACACACTTCACGGATCGTTTCTTCATACACGCCGTGGGTGGAAGGATAGGTCACCATGATACAGGAGAGGTTATCGCCCGCCTGTTCGGCTTTCGCGCGCAGATCAGTCAGATCGATGTTGCCGTTTTTATCACACGCCACAACCACCACCTGCATTCCTGCCATATGCGCGGAAGCCGGGTTAGTGCCGTGCGCAGAAGCCGGGATCAGGCAGATATCGCGATGCCCTTCGTTGCGGCTTTCATGATAATGACGAATCGCCAGCAGGCCCGCGTATTCGCCCTGTGCGCCAGAGTTCGGCTGCATACAAACGGCGTCGTAACCGGTCAGTTTCACCAGCCACTCAGCCAGCTGCGCGATCATCTGCTGATAACCTTCAGCCTGTTCCGGCGGGCAGAACGGGTGCAGTTCGGCAAATTCCGGCCAGGTGATCGGGATCATCTCGGCGGCGGCGTTCAGTTTCATGGTGCAGGAACCCAGCGGGATCATCGCCTGATTCAGCGCCAGATCTTTACGCTCCAGCGAGTGCATATAGCGCATCATTTCGGTTTCGCTGTGGTAGCGATTAAACACCGGATGGGTGAGGATTTCGTCGTCGCGCAGCATCGCAGCCTGAATAGAGCGACTGTCGTGAGCCACGTCTTTGTCCAGTGTGTCGATGTCCAGCCCGTGGTTATCGCCCAACAGCACGCTGAAAAGCTGCATCACGTTTTCGCGCGTAGTGGTTTCATCAAGGGTGATCCCAACCGCGTTCAGAATATCGCTACGCAGGTTGATTTCAGCCGCTTCGGCACGCGCCAGCACGCCCGCTTTGTCGGCCACTTCCACACACAAAGTATCGAAATAGTGCGCATGGCGCAGCTTCAGACCTTTTTGTTGCAGGCCCGCCGCCAGGATATCGGTCAGACGGTGGATGCGGTTAGCGATACGTTTCAGGCCAACCGGACCGTGGTAAACGGCATACAGACTGGCAATGTTTGCCAGCAAGACCTGGGATGTACAAATGTTGGAGTTCGCTTTTTCACGACGAATATGTTGCTCACGAGTCTG
>ENA-OPAO01002348-OPAO01002348.1-human-gut-metagenome-genome-assembly--contig:-NODE-2348-length-11291-cov-7.576807_pt1 | contig 11291 bp, 10 predicted proteins | sample MGYA00241054_ERZ501424 | MGnify/ENA primary metagenome ERZ501424 (study PRJEB25962, sample SAMEA2042623) | human gut metagenome | biome: human gut; feature: human-associated habitat; material: faeces...
TATTTTATTTCCAATCGATACTGGACAAGTAATTATGAATTAGTGAAAGAAATGGTGTCACAATCCGAAGTCTATGTGTTTGAAGCGGATAAAATGATACAAGGATTTGTAGGACTAAATGATGAATATATCGAAGGTATTTTTGTCTCTGATGAAATGCAGTCATGTGGCATAGGTAAGCTTTTATTGGATTATATTAAGGATAAAAAAGTTAGATTACAATTAAATGTATACCAGAAGAATACCAGAGCAATTTCTTTTTACCAAAGAGAAGGGTTCATTATTCAATGCGAAGGTTTGGATGAAGCTACTGGTGAAAAAGAGTACACTATGCTATGGAAACAAAAATAAAAATCGAAATTTAACTATATAAAAAAGATGAAACGAAGGAGGCGGATTACTTAGAAAAGGCATGGACAGTACACGAATCCAAATGCCTTTTATGAGCGAAAGAAACAGAAAAATGGAAAATAACGAACAGGATTTTATAAATATTATCAATGCGACAGAAAATAATTTAAAACACGTTTCTTTAAAAATTCCCAAGAAACAAATCACAGTTTTTACCGGAGTATCCGGTTCGGGAAAGTCTTCTCTTTGTCTGGATACGATTGCGGCAGAATCGAGAAGGGAACTGAATGTAACATTTCCAAGTTTTGTGCAGCAGTTTTTGCCCAAATATGGCCGCCCGGAAGTAGACCGCATGGAAAATCTTCCGGTCACGATCGTAATCGATCAGAAAAAACCGGCTGCTAATTCGAGGTCTACGGTTGGTACTTACACCGATATTTATGCGTTGCTGCGCCTGCTTTTTTCTCGTGTCGGAAAACCTTTTGTCGGATATTCGGATAGTTTTTCCTTCAATCATCCAAGCGGAAAATGTGAGCGCTGCGAAGGTCTTGGAGTTGTGACAGAATTAGATATACACAAGCTTGTAGATTTTGATAAATGTTTAAACGATGAAGGGGTTATTAAATGGCCCGCGTTTACAACCGGAGCCTGGAGATGGAAACGATATGCTTACAGCGGTCTGTTTGATCTGAATAAGAAGATTAAAGATTATTCAAAAGAAGAGATGGATCTGTTCCTTTATTCTCCGCAGATCCGTCTTAAAAATCCACCGGATAACTGGCCGAAATCTGCGAAATATGAAGGAATTTATCCGCGTATGTACCGCAGTATCATCACATCCAAAGAAGGGCAGCTTCATAAGAAAGAACTGGATCGGATTGTCAGCACATTTACATGTCCGGTCTGCCATGGAGCCAGACTGAATGCAAAGATCCGTAGCTGCCTGATCAATGGCAAGAATATCTGTGAAGTTTCTGATATGCCGATTCCTGAGGCAGCAGAATTTATCCGTCAGATTGAAGATCCGCTGGCACGTGACATAAAAACGGAGATCTTAAAACGGATGAATGCGCTTACTGAGATTGGTCTGGGTTATCTTTCGCTCAGCCGGGGAACGGATACACTTTCCGGCGGCGAGGCACAGCGGATTAAAATTGCCAGATATATCAATTCGCCGCTTACAGATATGATGTATGTACTGGATGAGCCAAGTGTAGGACTGCATTCAAGAGATATCCAGAAGCTGAAAAATTCCCTGATCAAATTAAAAGAACATGGAAATACAGTTCTGATCGTGGAACATCACCGGGAAATTATTGCATTGGCGGATCATATTGTGGATATGGGACCGGAAGCCGGTATAAACGGTGGACAGATTATGTACCAGGGCAGTTACGAAGGACTTTTAAAGGCTGATACGGTGACAGGGCGTATGCTGCGGACAAAAACGCCGGTAAAAATGGAATATAGAAAGCCGACAGGCTGGTATCAGCTCGAGCATGCCAATCTTCATAATCTAAAGAATGTAAATGTGAAACTTCCACTTGGCGTTATGACAGTCATTGCCGGCGTGGCCGGTTCCGGAAAAAGTTCGCTGATGGAATATTTTACCAGCCAGTATCCGGGAGAGGTTATTTCAATCAGACAGAAAGATATAGGGATCAATTTAAGATCGACCCCGGCTACCTATCTGGACATTGCAGATAAGATCAGGGCTCTGTTTGCTAAGGAAAATCATATTGCACGGTCATATTTCAGCTTTAATTCCAAAGGGGCATGTCCTGTATGCCAGGGAAAAGGGGTTATTATATCGGATATGGCCTATATGGATTCTATTGAGACGGTTTGTGAGGTATGTCATGGAACCAGGTATTCGGAAGAAGTGCTGAAGTATCAGTATAAGGGAAAAAACATTGCTGAAGTTATGAATATGACTGTACGTCAGGCAATTCGGTTTTTTGAAAACACTGATTTCGTCAATAAACTCGATATGCTGGAGCAGGTTGGACTGGGATATCTGCATCTGAATCAGTCTATGACGACACTTTCGGGTGGAGAACTGCAGCGTGTAAAGCTGGCGGACAAGCTTGAAGAGCGCGGACAGATCTTCATTCTGGATGAACCGACAGACGGACTGCATCTGGATGACATCAGACGGCTGATGAAACTTTTCAACAAGATGACGGACCAGGGCAATACGCTGTTTATTATCGAACATAGTCTTGACGTTATGAAGGATGCGGACTATATTGTTGAACTTGGACCGGAAGGAGGTCAGGCTGGCGGCGAGATTCTCTTTACAGGGACGCCGAAAGAAATGTTAGAATCTTCCGGTAGTGTGACTCGTGAGTATTTATCAGATTGAGGAAGCAACTTATGTCAAATACGAATCCATTCTGGAAAATCACATCAAACCAGGAAGTAACGGTCAATGAACAGAATCCACAGGCTGTTGGATTCTATGAACATCTGGGATTTCAGACATATAAGAGAACGGAGTGTGATGAGGAAGGTAATCCGTATCCGCTTTTATATATGAAACGTAATATATGTTAGATCTATAAAGTGGAAAAATCATCTAGTATATGTTAATATAGTATCTAAGATAGGTTGAAACACATTTACAAATGAAAAGAGGCATGAAAAAGATGACAAAGGAAGAATGGTATCAGCAATTATTTTCCCGTCTGGAACAGTCCAAATTCAGAAACAGTTTTCATCTGAAAGAAAAGGACAAGGCATATATACGTGAAAAGGGTATGGATACCATCCGGCGTCACGCTGAAGATTTTATTGCAAAGAGAGAAGCACCCGCAGTGATCCCCAATGACGGAAAGCAGACGCCGATGCGGGGACACCCGGTATTCATAGCACAACATGCAACCGCGACATGCTGCAGGGGATGCATATATAAATGGCATAAGATGCGTCCGGGCAAAGAGTTAAGTAAGGTGCAGCAGGAATATCTGGTGGATGTCATCATGACGTGGATCGAGGGTGAGATGAAGCGATGAAACAAGATGATATGGAAAAAGAAAAGAAAAAATGTTCTGGAACATATCTGGAGGACAGCCATCCGGATATCTATCCGGAGAGTGTAAAAGAAGAAAGCGGTTATTATGTGGCAACAAAGAAGAAACAAGGCGAATATACAATAGAGGATTATCGGAAACTTCCGGAAGATGAAAGAGCCGAACTGATCGATGGAACGATATATGACATGGCAGCACCGCTTAGTGTACATCAGCTGCTGGCATCCAAGATATATAGTTCGCTTGCCGGATACATTGAAAAGAACCAAGGCGCTTGTATTCCAATGTTTGCGCCGGTGGATGTACAACTGGATCAGGACGATAAAACGATGGTACAGCCGGATCTTATGATCGTCTGTGACAGAAAAAAGCTTACCAGACAGGGGGTTTTCGGTGCGCCGGATTTTATTATTGAGATCCTGTCTGAAAGTACAAGGAAGAAGGACAGTTATCTGAAGCTTATGAAGTATCAGAAAGCGGGGGTAAGAGAATACTGGCTGGTGGATCCGGATAAGAAAAAAGTGATTGTGTATGATCTGGAGAAAGTCGAGATACCAGTGATATATGGATTTACAGATCAGGTACCTGTGCGGATATTCGATGGAAAATGTGTGGTCGATTTTTCACTGATCTATGAAAATATCAAATTTATATATGAACAATCATGACAATTGCTTTTCGTACGAACAAAAATAAGCTACAATGAGCATATGAAAAGAAAAACGGATAAACAGGAGCAAAAAAGTATGGAACTTCGGGTGTTGAAATACTTTCTGATGGCAGCGCGTGAAGAGAATATTACAAGAACAGCAAAGCTTCTTCATATTACACAGCCGACACTGTCAAGACAGCTGATGCGTCCTGATCTGGCGCAAAAACGAAGCACTGTCAGAGACCGTAAAAAAATTCCTGGATGTATTCTCCGAAAAAAGAACATGATTTAAAAATCACAAAAAACTACGCAGCCCCGTAGAAAAAATATAATAGGATGCAGGTGACTTTGAACGAAGTGAACGGAACCAGCATCCTATTATATTTTTCCTACGGGGTTACATAGCTTTTAAGGCACACAATTTTTGAATCTAAACAATACTCATAAACCACTCCACCGTAGCCGGATCGTGATGTGAGAAGAACAGACTCTTTCCGCCATCCAGAGCTTCCAGTGTCTTCATATCTTCCTCAGAAAGTGTAAAATCAAATACATTAAAGTTCTCTTCCATACGTTCTTTATGAACGGACTTTGGAATTACAACAACGCCACTCTGGATCAGGAAGCGAAGAGCAACCTGTGCAGGTGTCTTTTGTTTTACCACGAATTTTGCAACGGATGTGAACCATCTTCTGAAGGGAAGAAAGGTCATTCCGCTGACGGATCCGGAGGCGGATGTGACGTATCATCTGATCTGCCGGAAAGAGAAGGAAGAACTTGTGAAGAATTATAAATAGACAGAGCGGAGACTGGTGAGAATGTGTTATACTGGTCGGGAATGAAAATAAATAAAAATACACAAGAGATACATGGGAGAAAGATATGAGTGAGAAATCAATGAGCAAAGATACAAGAAAGAATGTGATACTGCTGCATATTGCGGTTATGTGTTTTAGCTGCTCCGGCGTGATCGGTCAGTATGTACAGGTTCCGGCGGTACAGGTGGCAATGGGAAGAGTCATCTGTTCGTCGTTACTTTTACTGGCAATATCGCTGGTGTGTAAAGACAAGCTGACACTGGATTCGAAGAAAGATTACGGACTTATGATTTTGACAGGTGTTGTGATGGCAATCCACTGGTCTAGTTTCTTTCAATCGATCCAGACATCGTCCGTGGCAATCGGGACCATTACATTTTCAACTTTCCCACTGTTTCTGACATTTCTGGAACCTTTATTATTCCATGAGAAGATATGCGGTAAGAATATTTTGAATGCTTTGATCCTTTTGATGGGAGTATTGATCACGATTCCGGAATTTTCAGTGGAGAATAAAGTGACGATTGGAATTCTCTGGGGAATGCTGGCAAGTTTTACTTATGCAGTAATGACGTTATCAAACCGGTATTTTTCCAGCAGATACAAAGGACGTACCATCTGTCTGTATGAACAGGGAACAGCAGCAATTGCATTGCTTCCGGCGCTGGTACTGGTGAAAGCAGAATGGCGTCCGGTGGATTTCGCAGGTGTTGCAACAATTGGTTTTTTATGTACGGCGATTGCCTATTCTTTATATGTAACGGCGCAGAAAGGTGTAAAAGCGCAGACTGCGGGAATCATTTCCGGTATGGAGACGGTATACGGGATCGTATTTGCACTGATCTTCTTAAGAGAAATCCCTACGGTCAGAGAACTGGTCGGAGGTGCAGTGATACTTGGAATCGCATTTTATTCGTCCTTGCATAGCGAAGATTAATCATAAGAAATTTTTAAGAATTGTATCGGGAAATATTTAAATCATGAACGATATAGTAAGCATGCAAAGAAAAAGAGGGGAGAGACGAAAGAAATGGAGGCAGAAAAAATATTAGTAGTAGATGATAACAAAGAAATCGTCTACTCCATCAGTGAACTGTTAAAGTATGAAGGGTATGAGACTTTGAAAGCATATGACGGTATGGAAGCACTGGATATTATGGAGCGGGAGAATGTAGACCTGATCCTTCTGGATGTGATGATGCCAAGACTCAACGGTCTGTCGGCACTGATGAAGCTGCGTGAGAAAAGCAGGATTCCGGTAATCATCCTGTCGGCCAAGACGGAAGAAAGTGATAAGGTGTCGGGACTTACGCTCGGAGCAGATGACTATATTGAGAAGCCGTATAATCCTGCGGAGCTGATCGCCAGAGTGAAAGCGCATTTACGCAGATACCGCGCATGGAGCGGTGGAGAAACGGAGAAAAAGAAAGATCCGGATCAGATCGTGAATGGCGGTCTGGTACTGGATAAAAAGCAGAGAGTCATCTTTGTTGAAGGAGAAGAAGTGCATCTGACGGCAACGGAGTATAAGATCCTGGAGCTATTGATGGCGCATCCCGGGCAGGTATTTCCGGCAGAGCAGATCTATGAGAATGTATGGCAGGAAACAGCAGATTATACTGTAGAGAATACTGTAATGGTACATATCCGTCATATCAGGGAAAAAGTGGAGATTGATGCGAAGAAGCCAAGATATGTAAAGGTGGTGTGGGGAATTGGATACAAAATGGAAAAATATGGTAAAAGCAATTAAAAAGTTTATAAAAGAATATTATGATTGCGTATTTGGATTTCTGCTGTTTATAATTGGAAGCTTCCTGTTCTTTGTGGTGTTAGTGAACAGATATTATTTCAGTACATGGGGCGTATGGAGAATCTGCTTGATCGGCAATATCCTGGTGCAGCCGGGAATCTGCCTGCTCGTACGCAGGTATATGAAACTGAGATATCGGAACTGGAGTCAGAAAGGGAGTGCAGAGACCTATCTGCAGGATACAGAAGACAGTATCTATTATCAGACCTGGAAGGCGAAAGAAAAACAGTCGGAAAAAAGATTCCGGAATATACTGGCGGTAGAACTGTCGGCAGCAGCGGCATATCTTTTCTTTATCAGTTACAGCAGCGGATGGGGATGGAATTATGCAGCCGGATATATGATGGTAGCAACGGTGTTTATAGAATATATCTGCTGCCGGGAAGTGATCCAGAGATACTGGAGAAATGAGCTGGATCAGATCATGGAGCAGACGGAGAGCTTCTTTCAGAAGCGTCTGGAACAGGCGCTGGAGATTGAACGGAAGAGTCTGGAAAAGGTATCGAGAAGTGACCAGTTAAGAGTAGATTTGATCACAAATGTATCGCATGATCTTAAGACGCCGCTGACTTCCATCGTCGGATATCTGGAACTGATCAAAAAAGAAGAATTAAGTGATGTAGTGAGGGACTATGTAGACGTGATATCGACAAGAGCAGGAAAGCTTGGTGAGATGATCAACAGCCTGTTTTCGCTTGCAAAAGCGAGTAGTGGGAATGTAGAACTTCACAAAGAAACTTTTGAGCTTAATCGTCTGATGGAACAGATATTTGCAGATATGGATGACCGGATAAAAGAAAGCGGACTGAAATTTGTAACTCAGTTTACCGAAGAAGATACGGCAATTTATTCTGATAATTCTTATTTTTACAGGATCTGTCAGAATCTGATCGAAAATGCGCTGAAGTATTCGGCGAAAGGAACCAGGGTATTTGTCAAGACGTATAAAAAGGAAGCGGGAACAGATCAGAAAATAGTATTGGAGATTACGAATACATCCGGCTATGAGATGGATTTTGAAAAAGAAGATATCATCGAACGGTTTTCAAGAGGCGACAAGGCAAGAACCAGTGAGGGTAACGGACTGGGACTTGCAATCGTAAGTACCTATGCGAAAGCACTGGGAGGAGAATTTGATATTAAGATTGACTGTGATCAGTTCAAAGCGATTGTTTCGATATAAGAAAATGTAATAAGAAAAAGAATCAGGATAGGTTCAGATAAGTTGAGAATGAAAAGGATGACATAAGTAGAGAGTCATCCTTTTTTTAATACCAAATATGCAAAAATATAAAGATAAATTAGGAAAAATCTGACGAAAATTCCGGATGAAGACATTCTAAAAAGGATTTCGTTGACAAATAAATAAGTTTAAACTAACATTGGTTACAGGAAGGTAACTGAAGGGAGGAGAATTATGTTTCTGGAAATAAGAGGAATTAAAAAGTCATTCGGGACAGGCGACAGCCGTGTGAACGTGTTGAAAGGTCTGGATCTGGATATTGAAAAAGGAGAATTTTGTGTCTTGCTTGGACCATCCGGTTCGGGGAAATCAACACTTCTGAATATCATAGGGGGAATTGATGGTGCTGATGAGGGCAGTATCACGATTGAAGGAGAACGTCTGGAGGATATGACAGAGAAGAAACTTTCACTGTATAGAAGAAAACATCTGGGATATATTTTTCAGATGTATAATCTGATACCGAATCTGACGGTACGGGAGAATATTGAAGTAGGGGCATATTTGAGTGATCATCCGTTAGATGTGGATGAATTGTTACATACGCTTGGTCTTTATGAACATCAGAAAAAACTGCCGAATCAGTTATCAGGAGGACAGCAGCAGAGAACTGCGATCGGACGTGCAATTGTCAAGAATCCGGATATCCTGTTGTGCGATGAGCCGACCGGAGCGCTGGATTATCATACGTCCAAGGAAATCCTGAAACTGGTCGAGACGGTAAATCAGAGATATGGCAATACGATTATCATGGTTACACATAATGATGCGATCAAAGACATGGCCGACCGGGTAGTAAAGTTAAGAGACGGAATGATTCGGAAGAATTACAGAAATGAAGTAAAGATTCCGGCGATCAATCTGGAATGGTAAGGAGGACATAACAGATGAAAAGTCCTTTAAGAAAAAGATTGCCGAGAGAATTAAAAAGTGAATTTGGAAAGTATTTAGTTGTCTTTATCATGATGGCAATAACGATTGGTTTCGTATCAGGATTCCTGGTAGCTGATGGAAGTATGCTCCGGGCATATGATGACAGCTTTCAAAAATACAATATCGAAGACGGATATTTCCAGACGAAGAAGAAGCTGACTCCGGCACAGAAAGAAGATATTGAAAAATCGGATGTAAAGGTATATGAGAATTTTTATATAGAGCAAAAGCTTACGAACGGAAGTACCATACGATTTTTCAAGAACCGGAAAGAGGTAGATAAGGTCTGCCTGATGAAGGGGAAGATGCCGAAAAAGTCCGGTGAGATTGCTGTGGACCGTATGTATGCAGATAATAATGAGCTGAAAGTCGGGGATACGGTGAAAAGTCGAAAGAAGACATTCTGGATTACAGGTCTTGTGGCACTTTCCGATTACAGTGCATTATTTCAAAATAATAATGATACGATGTTTGATGCTGTAAAGTTCGGAGTGGCAATTGTTACAGACAAAGATTTTGAAGCATTGAATCAGGTAAAGGTACAGTATAATTATGCCTGGATCTATGATAAAAAACCTGCAACAGAGAAAAAAGAAAAGAAGATGGCCGAAGATCTGATGGAAGACATGGCAGATGTCGTGACGATAGAAAGTTTTGTACCACAATACCAGAATCAGTCGATCCATTTTACAGGGGATGATATGGGAAGTGACCGTGCGATGATCGTTATGCTGCTTTATATTGTAATGGCGATTCTTGCATTTGTATTCGGTATTACGATCAGCAATACGATCAGGAAAGAAGCGGGCGTGATCGGAACACTGCGTGCATCCGGGTATACAAGGCGTGAATTGATCTTACATTATATGGCACTTCCGGTTGTGATCACACTGATCGGGGCACTGGTCGGAAATATTCTCGGATATACAGTATTAAAGCAGGTATGTGCGGGGATGTACTATGGAAGTTACAGCCTTCCGACATATGTAACGGTCTGGAATGCAGAAGCATTCTGGATGACAACGGTTGTACCGGTTATTATCATGCTGGTGATCAACTATGGAATTTTACATTACAAATTAAGACTGTCGCCGCTTAAGTTCATAAGAAGAGATCTTTCTTCCAGAAAACAAAAAAGGGCAGTTCATTTAAGTACAAAACTCGGTATCTTCCGCAGATTCCGTCTGAGAGTTATTTTTCAGAATATCAGTAATTATTTGGTGCTGTTTGTAGGAATTATATTTGCAAATCTGCTGTTATTCTTCGGATTGCTGCTCCCGTCGGTACTGAACCATTATCAGGAAGAAATACAGGAAAATATGCTGGCAAAGTACCAGTATATGCTGGAGGTTCCGACGGATGCAATCAGTGGAAGTAAACTGGAAAGTTTACTATCGCTGATGCAGTATTCGAACGGCACGAAGACAGATAACAAGACAGCAGAAAAATTCAGTGCATACGCATTAAATACAATTCCGGGAGAGGCCAAGAGCGAAGAGGTAGTATTGTACGGAGTAGAACCGGACAGTAAGTATATTAAGGCAGATCTGGGAGATGGCGTATATATATCGACGGCATATGCAGATAAGTATCAAGTAGAACCGGGAGATAAGATTACATTAAAAGAAAAATACGAACGCAAACGCTACACATTCAAAGTAAAAGGAGTCTATGATTACAGCGGGGCAATCAGTGTATTTATGAGCCGTGACAAATTAAACGAGACATTTGATCTTGGAAGTGATTATTATGCGGGATATTTTGCAAATACAAAGATTAAAGACATTGATGAGAAATACATAGGGTCTGTAGTTGATCTGGAAGCACTGACGAAGGTATCAAGACAGCTGGATGTATCCATGGGAAATATGATGGGACTGGTCAATGGATTTGCGATCATGATCTATATGATTGTCATTTATCTGTTGTCAAAGATCATTATCGAGAAAAATGCGCAGTCCATTTCCATGACGAAGATCCTTGGATATACCAACGGAGAGATCAGCAGGTTGTATATTATGTCAACCATGGTTGTAGTTGTAATAGAACTGCTATTAAGTCTTCCGATTGAAACGGTGGTTATGAACGTAATCTTCCGTGTAATGATGATGGAAAGTCTGACCGGATGGATCACACTGTGGATCGATCCAAAGATATATGTGGAAATGTTCCTGACAGGATTCATTACTTATGGTGTGGTAGCACTTCTTGAATACCGCAAGATTAAGAAAGTTCCGATGGATGAAGCATTGAAGAATGTGGAATGATCAAAAGAACGCATAGAAACGTATGACAGAAGTAATTGAATATAAAAAGAGGAGGAGAGAGAAGAGAAAAGTAGTTGCCCTAATGCTTTCTGGAATGATGATATCGGAGCTTCACTAGAATAAAAGAAAGGCAGAAAGGTGAAGTGAAGTTCATTATTGAGAAGAAAGGAATAAAATAGTTG
>ENA-OPAO01002353-OPAO01002353.1-human-gut-metagenome-genome-assembly--contig:-NODE-2353-length-11271-cov-3.560093_pt1 | contig 11271 bp, 11 predicted proteins | sample MGYA00241054_ERZ501424 | MGnify/ENA primary metagenome ERZ501424 (study PRJEB25962, sample SAMEA2042623) | human gut metagenome | biome: human gut; feature: human-associated habitat; material: faeces...
ATTGGAACAGAAGGAAATGTCCTTGCAACTGAGAGATTCAAAGGGGATGATACGCAATATTATCTGTATAATGAAGATATTCAGGGAAGTACAACTAGCCTAGTGAAAGAAGATGGAAGTGCAGATGCAACCTATCAGTATACGGATTTTGGAGAGACAATTATTCATGGAGATGATCAGGCGAAAAATGAAGTGTGTTATACTGGTGGAATCTATGATCAGAGTACGGGATTGTATTATCTGAATGCACGGTATTATAATCCAGAAGATGGTAGATTTATGACAGAGGATACCTATCGTGGAGATACGACAAAATCGGAGACGGGACATTTATATGTGTATTGTGCGAATAATCCGGTGAATTATGTGGATCCTAGTGGGCATTTTTTAGTAAGTACAGCAGTTTTAGTAGGTGTCGGAGTAGGAGGAATTGTTGGTGCAATAGCTGGTTCATATAAAGGTAGATTAGTTGCTAAAAGATTAGGATATAAAGGGAAAAAAAGAAATTTATTTATAGCAACATATGGAATTAAAGGAGCTGCAGTAGGAGCCATTATAGGAGCATTTGCAGGTTATGGTATCGGTGTTTGCTATGGAGCATCATCAAGTAGTGGATTAGCGGTAAAAGGAGTCAATAGTGCAATAAGAAGAGTAGCTTCTGATCAAAATAAAGTAAGGCACATTATGCAGAGTAAACATGCGTGGACAAAAGTAACAAAAAAGAATCAGTGGAAGTATGTAAAACCAATTGTAAAAAAGGCAATGAAAAGTGGAAAAATGGAAGCTATAGGAAAAACTAAAGGAAAAGAAATTGTATATAAATTTGTATACAATTATAAAGGGAAAATTATCGAAGGTACATGTATAGCTAAGAAAGGAGTTGTAAAATTAAGTGATGCATGGGTTAAAACAATTGGTTTATGATAATCAACCATTTTTTTCTTCAAATCAAACTGGAAAAACGAATCGAGAGTTATATATTTTGTGGAAACAAAATAAGAGAGATGATATTTTCTTACTTTTATATACACAGCTTTGGATGGTATTAGAAGAAGTTTATATGGAGAATGTTATAGATTATTATAAGAAAGATTGTTATGAAAAAAAACTTTTTTTTGAATTAGTAGAATATCAAAAAAGGTTTTTTAAAAAAAATATCAAAATACAATTACTTACAGGTTATTTTTATGCGACCACGGAATATTTATTTTTCTTAAATAAGGAAAATGATATTTATAATATAGTTGATGAAGGAAAAAATATAATAAAAAAACTATATGATAATAATCAAGAAAAATTCGAAGTATATATTTTTTATATTTGCATTTTACAAGGAAAGAGAAAAAAATGGATAAAAAAAAGAAAATGGTATTTACGAGAAATTAAAAAACTATTTCCAAGTAATTCGGAAATAGATCAATATTTTCGGGAAATATTTTTACTGTAAGTAATGTTAAAGACTTTGTAACAATGATAGTATGTAATATACAATTACAAAATAAAAAAGATTCTTTTATTAAAAAATCATATTCCATACCTGTTGGTATTTTTCCAGGGAATAAAGCAACCATTGACGACAAAGGGAATATATATGTTGCGACTGGAATGTTAGGTGTCGTTCAGAAATTTAACAAGAATGGCGACTTTATTAAGAGTATCTTAATTAAGGATGATATTGATATGATTAAGAATGAAAGAGATGGAATTCATGTATATGCAGGCAAGTTTGATTATACGGATTATCATATAACAGAGAAAAAAATAATAGAAAAAGAAATAAGTGAAACAGATTTAGATCATATAAAATCGGGACCCAATGAATTGGTGATTGGTAATTTCTGGATTTTCAAAGGTAAAATTACAATCTTGAAAAGTAGTTTATTTCCAATAGATCCTTTTATTATTATGTATACAGCTATATTGATGGAAATTATATTTTGGATAAAAGCAAAGATAAGTCGGTTTAGAGAAAACAAAAGCAGCAAAAGTGTAGTGATAACAGGAGGAGACGAAATTGGAAGTTAATGTAGAAATTGTATTAAGTTATAATGATGAAGAAACAGATTGGAAAGTAAAAAAAAATATTTCTAAATTCATATACAGATTAAAGAAATACAGAACAGGAAATCGATTTTCTGGAGAATATACATATAAGATTAATCAAGATTCAGAACTATATAAACAAATAATTGAATTTTATAAATCAAATAGGAAAGATGTAGAATTTATCTGTTTGGATTATGATGTTAAAGCTTCAGATGAAGAATTTGAAAAGGCAAAAGCATTCGTTTTATGTTTTCCAGAATATTACTGTGAAGAATACGAAGATATTGAAAATGAATATAGTGAATGTGAAAGTTGTCATAGTAAAGAAAAAACAAATAGCTTATTTTATGCACAACCGAAAGGATATATAAAAAAACATGAGAATGATTATGGGTTTGCAGGATTGGATGGAACAGGAGAGTTGTTGTTATTACCAAAACTGGTGGAGAAATTAAAAGAATCAGGAGTAGATAAAAAATATTTTCAGCCGATTATAAGCAAAAGTAAAAAGATATTAGGATATACTTTTATTACTGATAATATATTACCACAGAAAAGTTATATTGATGAAAATTATAAATTTGAAAATCAATGTGAAAAATGTGAAAGAATAAATATGACAGAAAATGAAAACATTTTCTATTTCATACCGAAAAGAATAACAGAAGAAGGAATAAAAAATTTAAAGGATGTAAATAAGACATATGAATTTTACGATGAGTATAGGGAAATTATAATAAGTAAAAAGGTTGCACAAATTATAAAAGAAAATGTTCCATATGTAAAATTTTACCCTGTTATTTTAGATAACAGAAATTAAAAACAAATCAACTATTCAGGAACCACCCCACGATTCTCAACGATCGTAGAAAACACGATCATCGTACTAGTCTTCCCAAAGTGCTGCAATTTCCCAATAAATTCATCCAGTTCCATCGTACTAGGAAAAGCAACCTTCAGCAGCACAGAATAATTTCCAGTTACACAATCACATTCCAGTACATTTGGATGAGCTCGAAGAAAAGGATAAACTTCGGGTTTTTGTGCAGGGCTGATCTCAAGACTGATATATGCTTTAATATGATAACCAAGTTGGATCGGGTCAACAGAAGCATGAAATCCAGTCAGAATTCCTTCCGCTTCCAACCGCTTAATTATTTAAAGTAAATCAAGACTTTCATTAAAAAAAGAAAAGATGAAACACAAAATTTGAACTTTAAATTTGGAAAGACAGGATTAAGGTTTACGAACATTGCATACTGTGTTAAGCTCCAACACATAAAATCTTGAAACAAAACGACAGCATGAGTAATCAGAAAAGAGGAAGACAATGTTAAGCAGAATGGAACACGATTCAATTGGAGCATTAAACGTACCAGCAGAAGCATACTATGGAGTTCAGAGTATGCGTGCAGCCACAAACTTTCAGATCACACACCGTCCATTACATCCAGTATTGATCGACAGCATCGTAATGGTCAAAAAAGCAGCAGCGATCACGAATGAAAAGTCTGGAAAACTTGACCAGCAAATCGTTCAGGCAATCATTCAGGCATGTGATGAGATTCTGGATGGAAATCTAAGAGATCAGTTTATCGTGGATGCGATCCAAGGAGGGGCTGGAACTTCTGCCAATATGAATGCAAACGAAGTGATTGCCAATCGTGCGATAGAAATCCTTGGTGGAACCAAAGGAGATTACAGCGTTGTACATCCAAACGATCATGTCAATATGTCACAGTCTACGAACGATGTAATCCCAACGGCAGGAAAGATCACTGTCTTAAAATTACTTCCACAAACGATCAAAGAACTTGAGAAATTAGAAAAAGCCATGGAAGAAAAAGAAGCAGAGTTTGATGATATCCTCAAGATGGGAAGAACACAGCTTCAGGATGCCGTTCCAATGAGACTAGGACAAAGTTTTGGAGCATTTGCACATGTCTTAAAGAGGGATATCAAGAGACTGAAAAATGTTATGGATGAGATGAAAGTCTTAAACATCGGAGCAACAGCAATCGGAACAGCGATCAATGTAGACCCTTACTATCTTGCAAACATTTCTTATGAATTAAGCAAAGTTGCAGGAATTTCATTAAAACAGGCAGATGATTCCAGCAAGACAGAATGGTTCATCCATCATGCCAGGAAAGATCAACCCAGTGATTCCAGAAGTTGTATCACAGGTTGCATACCTGATCATTGGACATGACTATACGATCACGATGGCAGCCGAAGCCGGACAGTGCGAAGAATATATTGAAAAAAGTGTTGGAATCTCAACAGCGTTATGTCCATATATCGGATATGCAAAGTCTGCTGAGATTGCAAAGAAATCACTAAAAACAGGAATTTCTGTAAAAGAGCTGGTAGTTAGAAGAAGGTCTGTTAAAGGAAGAAGAATTAAAAGAGATCTTAAAACCAGAGAAAATGACACAGCCTATGAGAGAAAAAGTGATGAAAGCAGTATCATAAATACAATTAGAATACAAAAAAGAATGAAAAGTAAGAAGAGGCTTTGGAGAAATTCAGAGCTTCTTTTATTGCAATATCCTCTCGCACAAGATATAATACATAAATAGAACATAAGTACGATTGGAGGATGGAAATAATGATAATAATTCTATGCTTAGACAACAACAACGGTATGATGTTTAATGATCGAAGGCAGAATCAGGATCGAGGCTTGCGAGAGTATATTGCGGAGATGACCAAAGGGGAGAAGGTCTATATGAATGCATATACAGAGAAGTTGTATGAAGAGATCAACAATCCGGTTGTTTGTGAAGATTTCTTACACAAGGCAGGAAAAGGGGAGACTTGTATTGTAGAGAATCTTCCATTAAAATCAGTGATAGATCAGATCGAAGAGATCGTGATCTTCCGTTGGAATAAAGTCTATCCGTCCGATCAGATACTGGATGTGGATCTTGAGGAATGGAAACTTGCAGAAGAAGAACAGATTGAAGGTTCCACTCACGAGATCACAAAACAGATCTATCTTCCAAAACAATAAGCTAGATCAGAAAAGAATATAACAAGAGGAGAAACAGTTGATGATGAGAGTAACAAAGAAATTATATGCCCTGCTGATCGCAGGAATGATGGTGGTATCACTGGCAGGATGCCAGAGTACAGGCAATAGCAGTAATAGCGGAAACGCACAGAGTGAACAAAGCAGCAAAGGAAGTACAAATTCTTCCACCAAATCTGTATCATCTGACAATATTCCGGATTTTTCAGGGAATATGACGGTTGCTGTTGATAATAATAATCCAGATTTTACATCCAAAGATCTGACAACAAAATCCTACGAGTCTTACAGCAGACTTGACTCTGAAGGAAGATGTCAAGTGGCGGAAGCGTGTGTTGGAAAAGATATCATGCCAAAAGGAAAACGTGGAGCAATCGGTATGGTAAAACCAACCGGATGGCATACAGCAAAATACAATAACGTTGATGGGAAATATCTATATAACCGTTGTCATTTGATCGCTTACCAGCTGACCGGTGAGAATGCCAATAACAAGAACCTGATCACAGGAACAAGATCTTTTAACGTGGATGGAATGTTACCATATGAAGAGATGGTCGGTGACTATGTCCGTGAGACAGGCAATCATGTATTATACAGAGTTACACCAGTCTTTGACGGAGATGACCTGGTAGCCAAAGGGGTACAGATGGAAGCGATGTCTGTGGAAGATAAGGGCGAAGATATTAAGTTTAATGTTTTTGTATATAATGTACAGGATGGAGTGAAGATTGATTACGAGACAGGAGACAGTGAAGCAGACAGCAGCGTGCAGGTAACAACAGAGAATTCAAAAGCAAGCCAGAAATATCACACAAACCAGAATTCATCTAATAACAGCAAAAACTACAGCAGTAACAAAAATACAACAGCAGCAAAAACAAATACAAAAACAACTGCTTCACAGAAGATCCGTGGAAACAGCAGATCAAAGGTATACCACTGCCCAGGTCAAAGAGATTATGACCGTATGGGAACATCAAAATATTTAGTCACATTTAAGAGTGAGAAAGAAGCAAAGTCAGCGGGATATCATAAGGCACAAAGATAAAAGAAAGAGTTAACGATCCATAAAGACAGACAGGAGGTATTCATATGAGTTTAAATGCAACACCAAGAGGAGACAGAATTCACATCGCATTATTCGGGAAACGAAATGCCGGGAAGTCAAGCATTATCAATGCTATGACGAATCAGGAATTAGCGATCGTATCCGATGTCAAAGGAACAACGACAGATCCTGTATATAAGGCAATGGAACTTCTGCCATTAGGACCAGTAGTTATGATCGATACCCCGGGACTTGATGATGAAGGAGAATTAGGGGAAAAGCGAGTCAAGAAAGCAAAAGAAGTCTTGGGCAAGGCAGATATCGCGCTTGTGATCATGGATGCTACAGCTGGTATGACAGAGTTTGAAGAAGATATGATACGCTTGATCGAAGACCGGAAGATTCCTTATCTGAAAGTCTACAATAAGATGGATCTTTCCAATGCCAAAGAATGGAAAGAAGACAAAGCCTGCTTTGTCAGTGCAAAGGATAAAAAAGGGATCTGGGAGTTAAAAGAAGAGATCGGGAAACTGGTTCCAACTGATGATGACACGCTAAAGATCGTTGGAGATTTGGTTTGTCCGAATGATTTTGTGATTTTAGTCGTACCGATCGACAGTGCAGCACCGAAAGGCAGACTGATCCTTCCACAGCAGCAGACGATCCGTGACCTTTTAGAAGCAGGAGCAGCCTCTATTGTTGTAAGAGAAACGGAATTAGAAAAGACATTAGAAGAGATCGGCAAGAAACCAGCATTGGTCATTACAGACTCTCAGGCATTTGGCAAAGTCTCAAAGATTGTGCCAGAAGATATCAAACTGACTTCATTTTCGATTCTGTTTGCAAGATATAAAGGTGATCTGGAAGAAGAAGTCAGAGGAGTGAAAGCCTTGGAACATTTAGAAGAAGGGGCGAAGATCTTGATCGCGGAAGGATGCACTCATCACAGACAGTGCGATGACATCGGAACGGTGAAGATCCCAAGATGGTTAAAACAATATACAGGTAAGGATTTTGATATCCATACAAGCAGTGGAAACTCTTTTCCTGAAGATCATTGTGGCGGATGTACTTTAAATAGAAGAGAGATGAAAAACCGTATCGCAAGAGTCAAAGATGCAGGTGTTCCGATCGTGAACTATGGAATCTTTATCGCGGCAACGCAAGGAATCTTAAAGAGAACCTTAGAGCCATTTGAGGAAGCTAGCAGGATCTTAAATGAGATTTAAGACGGATTGTTTCAAAAAATCAACATAAATTAACGAAAATCAATAAGACTGCTTCTTTACAAAGAAAGATAAGTTTTGTAGAATAGAAAGATAGAATTAAAACCAAATGGGAGGAAATCATGAGCAAAGTAAGAACAAGATTTGCACCAAGCCCTACAGGGCGTATGCATGTAGGTAACTTAAGAACAGCCCTTTATGCATATCTGATCGCACGTCATGCAGGCGGAGATTTTATTTTAAGAATTGAAGATACAGACCAGGAAAGACAGGTAGAAGGGGCAGAAGAGATTATCTACAATACCCTTAAGAAAGCCGGAATGAACCACGATGAAGGACCAGACATCGATGGTGGAGTCGGACCATATGTTCAGAGCGAGAGACAGGCACAGGGTCTTTATTTAAAATATGCAAAAGAACTGATCGACAAGGGAGAAGCATATTACTGTTTCTGTGATCAGGAGAGATTAGACACACTGAAAGTAAAATCAGGAGATGTTGTGATCAGTCATTATGACAAACATTGCTTAAACTTATCCAAAGAAGAAGTTCAGGCGAAATTAGATGCAGGAGTACCATATGTTATCCGTCAGAATAACCCAACAGAAGGAACAACATCTTTCGTTGATGAGATTTACGGAGAGATCACAGTGGATAATATCGAATTAGATGATATGATCCTGATCAAATCGGATGGATATCCAACATACAACTTCGCAAACGTAGTTGATGACCATTTAATGGGAATCACACATGTAGTTCGTGGTAATGAATACTTATCATCTACACCAAAGTATAATCGTTTATATGATGCATTCGGATGGGAAAAACCAGTATACATTCATTGTCCACTGATCACAGACGAAGAACATCACAAATTGAGTAAGAGAAAAGGTCATTCTTCCTTCGAAGATCTGATCGAGCAGGGATTCTTGCCAGAGACGATCGTAAACTTCGTTGCATTACTTGGATGGAGTCCAGGAGGAGAACAGGAAATCTTCTCATTAAAAGAATTAGAAGAGATCTTTGATTACAAACATATGTCTAAGACACCAGCGGTCTTTGATATGAACAAGATCAAATGGATGAATGGTGAATATATCAAAGCCATGGACTTTGACCGTTTCAAAGAACTTGCTATGCCATATGTAACAGAGACAATTCACAGAGAGATGGATTTTGATAAGATTCTTTCTATGGTGAAGACAAGAATTGAGTTATTTACAGAGATTCCGGGACACATTGACTTCTTCGAAGCAGTTCCAGAATATGATGTAGAGATGTACAAACATAAGAAGATGAAGACAACACCTGAGACTTCATTAACCGTATTAAAAGAGATCTATCCAGTGATCGAAGCACAGGAAGATTTTACAAATGATGCATTATATGAGATGTTAGTATCTTTTGCAAAAGGACATGAGTACAAGAATGGTTATGTAATGTGGCCAGTTCGTACAGCAGTCTCTGGAAAGCAGATGACACCAGGTGGAGCAACAGAATTAATGGAACTTCTGGGAAAAGAAGAATCATTAAAGAGAATCAATGATGCGATCGCGAAACTGGAGGCAGCACTTGCATAGCCAGCTGAGCAAGGCACAGAAAGAAGCAGTGATGCACAAAGATGGACCGATGATGGTACTTGCAGGACCAGGTTCAGGGAAGACACTTGTGATCACAAAGAGAATTCAATATTTGATATCGCACTATCAGATCCCACCGCAGCGGATTCTGGTCATTACATTTACCAGAGCAGCAGCGAATGAGATGAAAGAGCGGTTTTGGCGGCTGGCAGGGGAAACCCTGCCGGTTTCTTTTGGAACTTTTCATTCTGTGTTTTTTACGATTTTAAAATATGCCTATCACTATAGTGCAGATAATATTCTGCCGGAACATAAAAAATATGACTTTATCCGTGAGATCATCACAGATCATGAGCTGGAGATTGATGATGAAGCAGATTTTATGCGTCAGATCATACAAGAGATCAGCTTAGTCAAAGGGCAGATGATCCCTCTTGCCTATTATCACAGTGGGTGCTGTGGGGATGAAGTGTTTAAAGAAATTTACCGGGCATATGAAGAAAAACTGCATGAGAACCGTTGGATCGATTTTGATGATATTTTGGTTTATACGTATGAGTTGTTAAAAGAGCGTGAGGATATCAGGAAAGCATGGCAGCAGAAGTTTCCATATATTTTGATCGATGAGTTTCAGGATATCAATAAGATTCAGTATGAGATCGTCAAGATGTTAGCAGGAGAGACAAAGAACCTCTTTATCGTAGGAGATGATGATCAGTCTATTTATAAGTTTCGAGGTGCAAGACCAGAACTGATGTTAAATTTTCCAAAGGATTTTGAGAATACCAGACAGGTGATCTTAAACCGAAACTATCGTTGCGGGGAAGAAATCGTACAGGTTGCGGAAGATATCATTTCTTATAATACAAAACGTTTTGAAAAGAAGATGCAGGCAAGAGAAGATGCTGCAAGTATGGTTGAGGTTCGTACATTTAAAGATCACTATGAGGAGAATAAGCATATCATTTACACGATCAAGGAAGAGATGGCAAAGAAGACACCGTTATCCCAGATCGCGATCCTTTATCGGACCAATCAGGGACCAAGACAGCTGATCGCTGCATTGATGGCATACAATATCCCATTTTATATGCAGGATGCAGTACCGAATCTGTTTGATCACTGGATTTCCAAAAATATCATAGATTATATGCACCTTGCGATGGGAGATCGCAAAAGAAGCACATTTTTAAGAGTCATGAACCGTCCCAAGCGTTATATCAGCAGGGAGTATCTGACCGAATCACAAGTGTCATTTGATGATCTGTTAGAGAAGGTCAAAGATAAACCATGGCTTTATGAATATGTAGAAGATTTTAAGGAAGATCTTCGGATCATGAAGAATATGACTCCGTTGATGGCGATCAATTATATCCGGAAATCCGTGGGATACAATGCGTATTTAGCAGAATATGCAAGATTTCGCAAGATTCAGGAAGAAGAATTTACGCAAGTATTAGAAGAACTTCAGGAGAGTGCAAAAGGCTATGATACATATGAGGCATGGTTTGATCATATCAAAGAATACACCGAAGAATTAAACCGCCAGTCAAAAGAGAATCAGAAAGAAAAAGAAGGGGTTGTGGTCAGCACGATGCACAGCACCAAAGGATTGGAATTTGAACGTGTCTTTTTGCCAGATGTCAATGAAGACGTGATCCCACATAAGAAGTCCATGAAAGAAGAAGACGTGGAAGAAGAAAGACGTTTGTTTTACGTTGGAGTTACAAGAGCCAAGAAATATCTGCACATCTTGTCAGTAAAGAAACTTTATAACAAAGACAGCAGGCCGTCAAGGTTCGTAGAAGAACTAAGAAGCCGTCAGGAGAAAAGAGGTGTTTTGCATGGAAAATAGAGCGATGCCAAGAGCAGGCGAATTTTATATGCATTTTAAAGGAAAACTTTATCAGATCGTTACGGTTGCAATACATACAGAGACAGAAGAACCATTGGTGGTCTATCAGGCAATGTATGGAACGTTTAAGACATATGCAAGACCACTTGCGATGTTTTTAAGTGAAGTTGATCATGAAAAATACCCAGGTGTGCAACAGACATATCGTTTTCAGAAAGTAGAATTGTGTGAAAATGCAGGAGACCAGTATGGTATAAAAATCAAGGAAACAGAGCAAGATTCAGAAGCAGAACTGGTTGATGAAGTGACAGCACAGGAAAATGAATGTGATGAGACAGAAGAAACAGCAGACATTGAGCCACTGTTGAAATTCTTAGATGAAACAGATCTTCATGAGCGCCTGAATATTTTATTACAGTATAGAGATCGGATCACAGAAACGATGCTGGAATCCATGGGTATGGCAATGGATTGTG
>ENA-OPAO01002365-OPAO01002365.1-human-gut-metagenome-genome-assembly--contig:-NODE-2365-length-11216-cov-4.372547_pt1 | contig 11216 bp, 10 predicted proteins | sample MGYA00241054_ERZ501424 | MGnify/ENA primary metagenome ERZ501424 (study PRJEB25962, sample SAMEA2042623) | human gut metagenome | biome: human gut; feature: human-associated habitat; material: faeces...
TATAAAAATCGCTGTGAGACTTAAGAGGATGTTCAATATGCTATGATTCGAATACTTGCGAATAATGGTTGGGAATATTTATCAAATGTATTATATGAAATCTCATTGATGATGATTTCTGCTTTTATATTCAAATATGTTAATCGCTTGATTATCAGAATCTATTTTGGCTGAAAAAACAATTCAGTTCTATTCGAATATTATCTGTAACTTGGATAAGTTTGAGAGGTACTGATAAAATTTGCCTATTTTACCTCCGTTAAATTGTATGAGGGACAGAATTTGTCCCTTGTATCCGTTTCGGGAACAAACGGGGGACAAAATCAGGAAAAATTGATGCAATGCTTTATTATTCCTGTGTGTTTAATGTTTTGATTATCAATATTATCGAAATTGGATCGTTTCTTCTTTTACTTCCTATTGCATGTTGTGTAACATATTGATAATCAATTAATTGCATGTGGTTATTTGCCGATGCAGCATCAAATAACCGTTGATTATCAGTAATTTACGCCCTAAACGATAGGAACCTTAAAAATTTACTTGTTTTTTCGCAAAAAATCGTCGATTTAACGATTTTTTTCATCGTCTCCCTCCGAGCAGAGGGAAAAGAGGCAAAAACAGCCCTTTCAAGCCCCGACAGACCCCGTCTGCAAAGATAGAGCATGTCGGGGTTTATTTCGCCAAAACGGGCTGTAAAATCGATGGTGGATTCACGGATATTTTCGGGGTCCAAGTGAGGTGTTTGGTGCTTGATTGGACTGGCCGTTTGGGACTGACCTTTACAACCGGATTGTTTATAAGATTTGCAGCCAAAAGAGAAAAACAGTTGAACCCATTTTTCATGGCGCAGCCATCTCTTTTCTTCCCTTATTTTGACTTTACTTTAATGAACGTATATATGAATACGGGGATAAAGTAAAGTGGCTTTTCATTTGGCTGTAAATTATTTAGTGAATCCGTTGGTTGTTTTATATTTAATTGCGATATTTGCGTTACGATGATTGTGTAATGATTGGAATAGAATAAAATGAAGCCGAACAATCCTTTCCTGATAGCGGGCTACCACAGCCCTGAATTCTTTTGCGACCGTGAGACGGAAACATCAGCGATTCTCGATGCGCTCCACAATGGGCGTAATGTAACGCTGATAGCTCCCCGTCGTATGGGCAAGACCGGTCTGATTCGTCATGCCTTTTATCGCCTAAAAGAGCAGGAGCCTGATATTGTCACGTTCTATATGGATATTTACTCCACGCAGTCAATGGGTGATTTCGTGCGGTTGTTTGCCAATACGGTGTTGGGTAAACTGGATACCGCGCCTCAGAAAGCATTAAACCGCATCGGACAATTTATTCGCAGTTGTCGTCCGGTATTCACCATTGACGAGCAGACCGGAGTCCCCAAAGTGACGATTGACGTAGCTCCCCAAGAGGAGGAGAGTACGTTGAAAGAGATATTCGATTATTTGGGATCCTCGGAGAAACGGTGCTATATTGCCATCGACGAGTTTCAGCAGATTGCCGAATATCCGGAAAAGGGTATCGAGGCTCTGTTGCGCTCCTATATCCAGTTCTTGCCTAATGTAAACTTTATCTTTGCGGGCAGCAAGCAACATTTGATGCAGGAGATGTTCACGTCGTCGAAAAGGCCGTTCTATCAGAGTACGCAACTGCTGACCATCGGCCCCATTGATCGTGAGTCGTATGCCTGTTTTGCTGCCGGATACTTCGCTGAACATGGCGTGCAGCTTCCCCGTGAGGTTTTCGATGCAGTTTACGATAAATTTGACGGACATACCTGGTATATCCAATGCCTTCTCAATCGCTTGTACGGCTATAATCGGGATGTGGATACGGAGTTGGTTGCGTATGCTACGGAACAGATCGTTTCCGAACAGAGCTATTCGTATGCTGATTTGTTGAAGGCCTATTCGGCCGGTCATGTGCGCCTGTTGAAAGCTATCGCCCGCGAAGGGTGCGTCAAGGAGGTGCTGGCGGGAGACTTTATCAGCCGTCATCGGCTTCGTGCAGCAAGTAGCGTAAGTGCTTCATTGAAGAAGCTGCTCGACAACGAACTGGTTTATCAGGCCCCTTGCGGGTATATTATTTACGACCGTTTTATGGGCGAGTGGTTGCGGCAGCAACCGTTCTAATGACGAGATATTATGAAAGACGAAATAATCCGATTTTTAGCGCAGAACATCATCGGCAGAATCTTATTCACCGACGATGTGGTATATAAACTTGAGGATGGACACATGGAAGGTGTGTATAACGATAAAATGATGTTCTCCGATCTGGTGCAGACCGAAGGAGGTTTTAAGTTTAACATGACTACCGTTACTCATGAGTTGGTATACCATCTGGATGAGAGAGGGGAAAGAACCTCCATTGCAAAAGACTATACAGGAACGAGTGTGTTTTGCTATGAACTGGCCTTGAGGAAAAGTACCGGACGACTGACCGGTTACATGCACTGCATTTCAACAACAGTTCAGCATCAGACTATGGAAGCTGTTGTTTGCGGACTATTTGATGTCTCCTTTGATGAAAAGGGGTTGAAATGGCAGGAAAATCAGTTGTTGTATAGAGATAATCCCACAGGAGCAGATAAATACAAGCCTGTTGCATTCGATGCCAAGGTCCGAATTTATCTTGACAATGATAAGGCCGTATTCGAATACCTGCCGACGCATTGGGATGTGGATCCAGATACCTTGGAAAAAAGATTATCCAAGGACAATTATCCTGCTTATATATCAAAGGAGAGGTGAGAGGTAAATCGCTTTGCTAAACCATGTTTGAGAACGCTCTATTATTTACGCAATAGTTCAATTGTGATTCGTTGAGTTATAATATAGCGGTTAAGGGTTCATATATGAGGCTTTATGTGGAATTATTTTAGACAGAAAGAGAATTATAATAGCTATTGAGATGAGAAATAGAATATATATATGTATTTTTTGAAAGAGTTTTCGGGTCCTGTTTCCCTTCCAAGATCAATTCTCGGCTTCTGTCTCGAGTAGGACTTCTTGTTCATGGCAGTTGTTGTTATGTCAAAGGATTTGCCTTGTCATTATTTCTTTTCAACATTTATTTATCATGTACTTTGTAACCTTTACTTGAGTCTCTTTACAAGGTTCTTTCTCCATAATTTTTACTTCTCCACTCAACGCCCTGTTTATATAGAGATCATAAATCGGATTGTTGCGGTGTAGCATCCTCTTGTTGATTACGGTAAATGAACAACTGCCAGTAGCCTTATCTTTCTTACTTAAAAAACGTATGGCATCATGGCGTAGATTGTTCCATTTCAATAGCACTAAAGCTTGAGTAGCAATGAGCGTACCTAAGCAGTGTTGGAAGATGTCAAGAAGATTGATAAAATAAACTCCAAAGCCTTTGGGGCGAATACTTTGAGCACATTTATCAATGGCAATGGATGTGCTGCGTCAAATGGAATCAAAGAGTAGAATGACGAGCCGTATGGTCTCCAGCGTTCTTTCTGATACCATGTATTAGTATAGCATAGCTTTTGATAAGAGGGAAAGTTAATAACGATCTTGCTATAGATAAAAAATAATACTATTTTTGTTTATAATTTAGGAAGAGTGTACCATATAACTTGAGTATATACAAAGGTTGGATTAATTTAATTGGAGTTTTATGGACTTAAAAAATCAACTTAAAATTGTCGGAATGAGAGGAACTATATTTGTCCCTCAAATACAATTCTCTTGGGAACTTGTAAAACGCTTGCAGCCTATTTTTGAGGTAGAGTTCATTCCATCTGTAAATATGTCTCCTGCTCCTATGTTCATTGAAGGAAAACTAATGAATACTGTTATGAGTCCAGGAGAATGGTCTCTTATATCACAGGATAAAAAACAACGGATAATGTTTCAATCTCAAAAGATTGATGTAATTGAAGAGCTTAATGCTGATTATTCGGTAGAAACTATTTCTAGATTCGGAGAAAGATGTAAGTTACTATTTTCATCGATGGTTCCTGATTCCATAAAATGTTCAAGAATTGCAATAGCTCCAACATTTGAGTATACAGGGGAAAAGGATTCTATTATAAAATTTGCAAATACATGTTTCCACCTTAATGAGTTCAAGGGTGTAAAAATGGATAATTGTGATTTTTCTCAAGTTTTTAGAGTACAAGAGAGAATATCTGATAGCATGGATGTGTATTTTAATTATTTATCAAAGTTTTATACGATAAATAAAGTGGTGCCAATAGAAGGCGTGAATCAGTTGGTAGAAGTATCAATGATTGATTTTGATATAAATAGTAAGATTGATCCTGATGTCGTTTTTGATAATGGTGCAATTAATGATTTTTTCAGTAAGGTAGATCGATTTTGCGCAGACTTTATATCTTTCTATTTTCATGAATAATTTTTTAAACTAATTTGGAGCTATGATATTTCCAAATATGGAAGATCTTCAGTCTAATATCCAATCGCAAACCTTTGATCAAGATCTAATGGAGTTATCTCAAACGATATTTGAATTACAGCCTTTAGGTTTTGAAAAGTTTCAAAGGTCTTGGGTGTCTAAATCTATTTGGATAAATAGATTTCAACAGCCTTTTGCTAATTCATATCAATCTAGTTTTGCCGACGAAAGAGATGATATTGATGTAATTGGTTTGATCGCTGATGTAGAAGGAGGAATAGGTAATCCTGCAAAAAGCCATAGTGATTTCTTCCATGAATATTTGGATGACTCTACAAACACACGTGATATTAATGCGGCAAATATTGCGTTTGAGAAAATGTTAAATCAAAGGACTCCTGCGTTTTTGTGGTCTATTCTTCATATAGATTTTGAAGATGGAATGAGTAATAGTGCAATTGAGGAAGTCGAATATTACTTGCAAGAAAATGAATATGTAACAATTTTGTGGTTACATACTATTTTTTCTCAGAATCAATTGAATCAAAATGTACTTGCCGCACTTCTTCGAATTATAGCAATGACTATAAAGTCAGAAAAATCAGATAAATTGATGACCATGGTTATTGCTGGCCTTAATCAACCTAGTTCAAAGACACAAGAGGCTGCTTTAGAAGTTATTGAAGAATGGAGAACAGAACAATGTCTTAGTGCTTTGCATAATCTTCAATTTCATTCTTGTTGGATTGAGAAATATGCTATGATAGTCAAAAAAGAATTGGAGGAGGAATTGCATGTTGATAAGAATGCTATCTAATATTCATAAGTGGGATGGTTCTGTAACTATTAATCGAGAAGATGCATCTATATGTGGCGATGCTATTGGAGATCTCCGTACTACGAATAATAGACTTAGTGTATGGAAGGTTGAAAATCAGGAAGATATTGAAGATGCCATTGTTGCGCTAGCTTTAAATCGAGATGATGTTTGTAAAATTGATTATCTCATCTTGGATGAAAAAGATATAGCAGCGATGAAGATAGAGATTGTTGACGATCAACTCGGGGTCGCCGCTGGTCTTAATCCGTCCATCCTTCAGAAACATCGTGATTTGGTTGAAATTGATTATACAAGGCTGGGCTTATTAGCCCAATATATGACAGAAATAGCTAAAATCGTCGAAAACCAAAAAATCTTTACTAAGGGGCAAATCAAAAGCTTATTAATTAGATATAAAGAAGAATGTAAAATACAGCCTGAACAGATGGGCGGGAAATTAAGAGAAAAATTAAAATGGTAAAGTTATGCCTTCGTTAAATATGGGGTCATCCTATCCGTTGACCAAAGATGAAATAGATGCAAGAGTTGCTAAAAATCGTATAGGTAATTATGCATATGGGTACTTAAATAATCAAGGTGTTTTTATTGTTAAATATATTGGGCGTTCGGATACTGATTTGCATGAGCGTATTATGCATGGCATTCAGGAATTTATAGATGATCCGAAATTGAAGTATGAGAGATTTAAGTTTAGTTATGCGACTTCTAAAGAAGAAGCATATAACAAGGAATGTAAAAACTATCATGATTTCGGAGGCTTAGAAGGCCATTTGAATAACCATATTCACCCTGATGCTCCAGAAGGAACAAATCTTAAATGTCCGTTTTGTGAAGGGAATAATTGATAGAGCTAGCTATGCTTATTATGAATTAGGTTTTTGTGACTTTTTAATAATAGGCTCGCTATAACTTTATTGAATATTGGTTTGAGATATGATTTAATATTCGAGAGGCATCGAATGCATATTGATTATGCAATGGAAAGATGAGGACCTCAGAAATTTACTTGCTTTTGTAAAAATCGATGATCTAACGATTTTCAACCTCTCCTCCGAACAGAGGGGGGGGCAAAAACAGCCCTTTCGGGCCCCGACAGACCCCGTCTGCAAAGATAGGGCATGTCGGGGTTTATTTCGCCAAAATGGGCTGTAAAATCGAGGTCGGATTCGCGGATATTTTCGAGTTCCAAGTGAGGTGTTTTGTGTTTGATTGGAGTGACCGTTGGGGACTGGCCTTTACAACCGGATTGCTTATAAAATTTGCAGCCAAAAGAGAAAAATGGCTGAAGCCATTTTCTATGGCGTAGCCATCTCTTTTCTTCCATCATTTTGACTTTACTTTAATGAACGTATATATGAATACGGGGATAAAGTAAAGTGGCTTATTTTATGGAAAAGTGTAGTTTCAAGCCTCAATTTTGATGGAAAAGTGTATAAATGGAGTCTGATTCGTTGGGAAAAGAGGAGATAATAGGTATGATTCGTTCGAAAAAATGTAAAATACTAAACCGTCAACTAAATTTAGGAAAAGTCACGCTGGGCTCGTTTGCGATTCTTCGCAGATACTTATGGGTATAATCGGTATGGGTGCAGCTTCTTCTTTAATCTTTTGCTCCAGTAATTGTAAGTGGAATGCGCTATGCTCACTGACTAGAGAAATTTTTTGAGGCTTGTGCCACTTGATGTGGTCTGATTTAGGTACTTAAAACTCTGTTTTAGTCATAAAATTGGAGGGTCCTGTTTATGCAACTTTTGAATGCAAGAACTGATCTGTAAACTTAAAATAATGATTGACGGATCTACCGGAGCGCGGCGTAGGCAGAATAGCAATCATTTGAAACCGCTCTACCCATGGGCAAGTATCCGACGGCTTGACGGAAGGAGTCTTGTGTATGTTTGTCATCTGCAGTAATGCGCTCGTACTTGCTAGGAATGATGCCTGGACGAGGACCGGAAAGTGGATGTGTAAAAATGCTCAGTAAGCAGCTTCGCTTGCGATAGACGCTCTTTGATACCGAATTGCAAGAATTTTTTATTACATAGCAATTCTGTAGTCATGTGATATCATTTGATGGATTAAAAATAATTGCTAAATTTGTATGATGTTTACGCTTAGTCGTAATCACTTGCTTAATTTCATGTGCGCTTGGGTTTCCAATGCCATCGTACTTCCAGCTTGTTTTGGGAGCAGTTTCATTATCCATTTTTAATTTTAATACTACAATGGATAAGGAGACAATAAGTATGAAAAAAACTCTAATGAAGGCGGTAGGGGCCGGTGCGGCAGGCCGAAACAGGAAGTTTACATGAAGACAGTGAGTGTAACCATATATTACGATGAAGGCTCCATGGGTTCGAATCCCGCCCTGCCACTAAAGCCACCGAAAGGTGGCTTTCTTATTGTACCCGAGACATTGATTGTGCTGACTAAAGCATTATTTCGTGAGAATCTAAGAAAACTACTGCCATAATTTGTTACCTTTATCATTTGAGTTTTGATACTGAAGATTTGGCCAACAGATTTTTTTATTAATGAAATTGAATTTAGATGGCGAATAATATAAAATTTGGAGAACGGCTTACGGGCAAAAACCGGTATAAAAAACTTTATCATTATACCTCGTTTGATTCTTTTGTACGAATATGGTGTACTCAATCTTTGAAATTTGGTGAGGTTATGGGGGTTAATGATATTCAAGAAAAAGACAGGCCAGTAACTATCACGAATATGCAACAACTTCCTCTTGGCCCTGCGTTGAACAATATGCGCAATAAAACATATAAGCAATTAAGCTTTACTATGGATTTTGACACATATCTCAAAGGGTGCATGTCCCCTATGATGTGGGGATATTATGGTGGCAAATGCTCTGGAGTGTGTATAGAACTGGACTTTGATAAGTTGAAATTTCCCAAAGACGTCATTAAGGGCCCTGTCAGATATGTGAAATATCTTAAACGAGATTTGGAACTCCCGCCTAATTTGGAAACTGAGAAAGATCTTAAAATTTATGTTAGGAAGAATGCTAAAGAAATTTTTCTGACTAAACAGAAAAGCTGGTCAAGTGAAAACGAATATAGAGTTGTCTGCCCCGATCAAGATAAATTAGATATTTCAGGAGCTATTTCTGCAGTCTATCTTACTTCGTATGATAGTCTTGAGTGCTTAATGGTTGAGAAGCTATTGGAAAATACTAATATTCCTATTCAATTTCTGCACTACAAATCATATGGAAGAGATAAACTAGCTGTACCTGTTTTGACAGACACAAAGACATATAGGGAACAGATTGAAAAAACCAAGAGCAATCCAAATAACACATTGGCAAAAATTTCCAAACAAGCAGAGGAACATTACAAAAAACATAAGGGCGACGAAAATGCGAGTTTGATTAAAAAAGAGTATACACTTTAGAATTGGAACAATTCTGCTTCAATTCCCAGTGATTGAGTAAAGGCCTTGGCTGCGAGTCTGTCTTTCTGGCTATGCCATGATAATTTCCACAGGCAATTAGGTTTGACGGAGTCTTTTATCTTCTTGAAGTAGGGTAGGTCGATAGGCCCGTACGAAATGCCTCTGATGATTATTTCATCTATGTCTGAAATGGAGTCAAAGTAGTCGGAATTATCAGCTATTATACCTTGGACATCTTTGTGAAGTTCATTCATTCCCGCAATGATTTTCTGTTTTGCTGTTTGTTCAGATAGCAGTTCGTGCTCATCCCAATATTCTTTTATTAATTGATTGTGTCCAAATATAGGATTGTTGACATCCCCGTGGATGTGAAGTATCTGAGATGGATGTATGTGGTATAACTTTTCCAATGTTTCAGTGTAATTAAATGTTAGGTATTTGGCTTCTGGTGGAATCTCAATATTGAGTGGCTTGTCCGAAATCTCTATATTTGCAATCCACTCCATAAAACATTGGATGAGTTCATCCTTGTGAGGTACAAAGAGAGAATCGGGTGAATCTTCAATGATAAAGTTGGTGCGCATCATGTGTTCTTCGTCAATCTCAATATCTTCTGTGCAATAATCAAATATTGAATTAAGATCATATTCCCCAAGAGCCTTCTCGAAATCTTGCCACAGGTCAGTCTCTAAGCTGAAATTATTCTCGCAGAAAGTTATTAGAGAACTATGGCTGTTGCTTTTCAGCCAGTTATAGAAATCTTGCCATGATGTCTTCATGCCGTGGGCAAGATCAAAGCCATTGCCAATTATATATAGACTGTGTGAATGTGTATTCCCGAACAAATCCATGATGATGTATTATTTCAAACAGTTGCAATAATTGTCCATGTGGTAAAGCCGTATATTTTATTCTTGGGAATTTCGTACGATAAGAAGTGTGGATATTCCATAATCTTCGTTATCCTGATCTGTATCCTGATCCTGATTTAGATTTAGATTTAGATCTTGATTTGAATCTTGATTACAAATTTCAGTAAAGAAATCCATTATCTCAGAACCTCTTGGGGTATTGTTAAATCCAGCATGACGTCTGTTGAAGTAGGAGTTTGCCGAGATTTGTAACAGATCCCATATCATTTGCGACCAATGATCCATATGCAGTCTTTTAGATACAAAAGGTCGTCCCGTTTGGAATTCGAGTAAATTAATTATTTGCAATGCGAGGGCCTTGGATGCAGTTAAGTGCTCATCCGCATAGGCACACCAAAAGGTATGATGTCCGCAAGGAGTATTATAAAATTTATTTTCGTCTATTAATAAATATTGGGCACCTGTTGTTATTGTTTTGGGGTTTATACTTCTTTCTTGTCCATTAAGATATCCAGCTCTGCAATATTGAAATCGGGGCCATCGTGTGTATAATATCAGTTGATGAGTATCTCCTGCAGATATTGTTGTATTGTAAATATTACCCGTCTTTTTTGCCTGTAATAACAATGCGTTGTATAATTCCCCTTTAGGGCTATTTTCTTTGTATACGATTAGGAGATCTCCAATTTCTGGACTTTTATAGTGTTGTAATGCAGGGTTGCAAAATTTTGCACACGGTTTTTGGTGGATGAAACAACCACCGACATTATATTGACGCCCTAATATGCTCGAAAGTTTAGATGGTAACCGTGTCACTAATGCGGCTATATAATCCGGTTCTTGTTTTGAAGATAATCCTGTTATGCATGTTTCGATTGCATAGTGGATGTCACAATATAATTGATGCTTTTTAATCCAATTCATGGCTGGTGTTTTTAGGTATGAAGAATAAGAAGGTTATCTATCTGTGAATTGGCCCCTAGAGGCTGATATATATACAAAAAGCATGAGAATAAAAAGGACATTACTGTAGTTAGGATTTCTTGTATCGATTAGAAGAAAACCATATTTGGCAGGATCTCTTCAATCATCTTTTGCGGCACCTCACACTCCAGAGCGATTTTGGGCCACATGGATGCTGTCTGGCAAACCTCATCGATAATCCGTGCGGCATTCTTGATGTTGTTCTTGGCTGCGCATTCGAGCAGGTCGTCTTTGGTGATGCCGCTGAATTTGCCGTTTATCGACATCTGGTGGGCAGAGGTCCACTGTCCGTCGGGATTGTAGGCGTAGCCCATGTCGTAGGCCGGCGACAAGCGCCATTTCCCGCCTCTGTCCATCAGGAACGAGATGTTCTTCGTGTGATCGTCCTGGTTGCGCACCACGACATTGAACACCATTCTGCGGAACATCTCCTGCGCCTCCTTGTAGGTAAGCCGCAGACCGCGCATTGCGGCAAACGCCTGTTCGTAGGAGTAGGCCCTGAGGAGCCGGTAATCGAAGTGTGCGATACCGCAGAGCGTCTGCATGTGCACCTTTGCACCGTTTATCCGGTCGAACCTCTTTGTCAGGAAATGAGCCCTTCCGTTCTCTTCGATCAGCGAGCATTCCGTCATGTCGATTTCGCACTCCTTTACAAGACGTGAGAAGGAGTATTCCAGACGCCCGAAGTTCTCCGTC
>ENA-OPAO01002367-OPAO01002367.1-human-gut-metagenome-genome-assembly--contig:-NODE-2367-length-11209-cov-2.762955_pt1 | contig 11209 bp, 9 predicted proteins | sample MGYA00241054_ERZ501424 | MGnify/ENA primary metagenome ERZ501424 (study PRJEB25962, sample SAMEA2042623) | human gut metagenome | biome: human gut; feature: human-associated habitat; material: faeces...
TGGAAAAGAACCAGAGACACAAGGTATGATGGCTGTGTTTGATGATGCATTTGATTCAGTAAAAGAACAGATTTTAGGAGAAAATGAATCACTTGAAAATGTTCAGACTAATCTTTCTCTCGTTTCTTCCACAATTTATGGAATACGTGTGGCGTGGAAAAGTTTAACTCCAGAACTTTTGGATGATTTTGGCGTGATTCAAATACAAGATATCCCTCCAGAAGGTGTTACTGCTCAGCTTCAGGTAAAGCTATCTTATTCTATGTATGAACAGTATTACACGCTTGATGTGAGACTGATGATGCCAAAGAAGGATGCGCAGTATTATATGATGCTTTTGACAAAACAGTTAAAGGATGAAAATAATAATACGAAAACAAAGTCTATAGTGACGCTTCCTGAAAATATAGAAGGAAAGAAGTTAACCTATAAAACAGTGCAAACACAGCCGATCCGCCTGATGCCAGCGCTATTTTTACTATTGCCGTTTATTTTATATGAAATTGCAAGGCAAAAAAGGAAAGAAGCATTTGAGAATCGAAATAAACAGCTGATAGCTGATTATCCTAATTTTGTGTTTGAGTTAGGATTGATGATTCAGTGTGGATTAAATGTACGCACAGCATGGAATCGTTTGACTGCAGAATATGAAGAAACACAGCATAAATGCAAGGGATATCAACGTTATCTGTTTGAAGAAATGCTTGTTACCCGAAATCAGATAGAGGCAGGTGTAAATGAAGCAGCAGCATATGGTGCAGACCAGATTATTGCCGTGGATGCTCCTGTCTATGAGTATTATTCTACGGACGGATATGCCGTAACCATGACGGAGCTGATCCGCAAATACAGGCCGGAAACGGTGCTGATCGGTGCGACTGATAATGGAAGAGATCTGGCTCCTCGCATTGCGTGTGCGCTTCAGACAGGACTGACAGCAGATTGTACGGGGATTGGAATTGATGCAAAGACAGGCTGTATCGCATGGACACGCCCGACATTTGGTGGGAACCTGATGGCAACGATCATTTGTCCGACAGAGCGCCCCCAGATGGGAACAGTTCGTCCGGGAGTGTTTGCGACAGGCCTTTATGAAGAAGAGAAAAAAAGAAAAATACTTGAAAAGGAGGAATGTGAGGTAGAGCTTATCCGGGAGAAAGCGAGGATAACAGAGCGGCAAATCCGTACAAAATTACTGAAGCGGATAAAAGAAATCACAGAAACTGTAGAGCTTGAAGGGGCGGAGATCATTGTTGCCGGAGGAAAAGGAATCGGTGGTGAAGGGGGCTTCAGTGAACTTAGAAAATTTGCCGATTCAATAGGCGGTGTGATCGCCTGCAGCAGGGCAGTGGTGGAAGTTGGCTGGCTTCCGCAAAATTATCAGGTAGGGCAGTCAGGCAAAACGGGCAGCCCGAGGATATATTTTGCCATTGGAATTTCGGGAGCTGTTCAGCATCTTGCAGGTATAGCGGGAGCTGATACAGTGATTGCGGTAAATACGGATCCCGAGGCAGAAATATTTAAGCGGGCAGATTACGGAATTGTGGGAGACTATAAAGAAATCTTGCCGATATTGAGCGAAAAAATAAAGAAAATTTGATAATTTTCTCCCCGTACTTTATCTGGGGTAGCGGAACGCGGCCCCGGGGCTTCCCTGAGGCTCCGAAAATACAGGGAGGATGGTGGAGATTTCTCGATAACTGGCTGTAAAACAAAAACTCTGCACAAAGATTGTCTGACTTCTGCAAGAGTTCATGGAAGTACTTTGAGATGGAATGTCTGCGTTATGTATCAAAAATATATTGTCTGAGCGTCAGCGAGTTATATATTTTTGATGCATGTATTTAGCAGACAGAACATATCATTAGTACTTCCGGACTCTGAAGCTGTCAGCATATCTTGTGCAGAGTTATATTGTTTATAGCCCTTTATCGAATACTACACCATGAAGGCTGTATTTCCGGAAACAGGTCCCCGATATTTTAATAGTCCTTCCCTGTAAACACAGCCACGCTCCTCGGTCTCATCACAAAGCGGTGATCGATCCGCGCCGCTTCCTCATCCGGATAGCAGTATTTTCCATTGCCGTCACCGTAAGTGTTGACATTCAGATGCCATGCACCACGTCCGTGAAGATCCGGCAGAGTGATCGTAACATCTTCCCAGAAAGTATTGACCGCAATATAGATCAGATCATCGTGTCCTTTTTCCTTATCATATCCCGCAAAGCTTACACAGAATGTACGTGCATCACGCGGGATATCTGTCTTATCAGCATTTACATTGTGTGTATGGATCGGATCCATGCCACAGACAGAAGTAGGAAGCTGTTTGTGGATGACAGGATGCTGTTTACGGAATGCAATCATAAATTTGAAAAATTCAAACAAATCTCTATTCTTTTCCAGCATTCGCCAGTCAAGCCAGGAAGTAATATTGTCCTGACAGTAGCTGTTGTTGTTGCCAAATTTTGTATTGCCGAATTCATCTCCGGAAAGGAACATCGGCGTTCCGCGGCTGCACATCAGTACAGCACAGGCGTTGCGGATCATACGGCTGCGAAGTGCGAGCACTTCCGGATCATCCGTGTCACCTTCCACACCACAGTTCCAGCTCCGGTTGTCGTCAGCACCATCGGTGTTGTTCCAGCCATTTGCCTCGTTGTGCTTTTCATTATAGGAATAAAGATCATAAAGCGTAAATCCGTCATGGCAGGTAAGGAAATTGACACAGGAATTATAACCGGCATAATTACTGTGATTATGATCATAAAATCCTCCATAGAGATCTCCGGATCCGGAAATACTCCATGCGGCATCCCACGCATTCCAGCACTCACCCTTCAGAAAACTTCGAAGGGCATCTCTGTAACGGCCATTCCATTCTGCCCAGCGGCCGCTTGCAGGGAAACTTCCTACCTGATAAAGTCCGCCGGCATCCCATGCTTCTGCAATCAGCTTGACATTGCTGAGAATCGGATCGTTTGCAAGAGTACGGAGAAGTGGTGGATTGTTCATTGGTGAACCATCTTCATTTCGTCCGAGGATACTTGCAAGATCAAAACGAAAACCATCGACACGATAGTTGATCGTCCAGTAGCGTAAACATTCCAGAATGAGCTGCTGAACAACCGGATGATTACAGTTCAGAGTGTTGCCACAGCCACTGAAATTGTAATAATTTCCGTCTGGAGTGAGCATGTAATAAATATTATTGTCCAGTCCCTTAAAACTGATGGTTTTGCCCTTTTCGTTGCCCTCTGCGGTATGGTTGAATACAACATCTAAGATGACTTCAATACCGTTGGCATGAAGCTCACGAATCAGCGTCTTAAGCTCGGTGCCCTCCTGGTTGTGCTCATTGGCTGCCGCATAGCTGCTGTTCGGTGCAAAGAAGCCGACAGTGTTGTAACCCCAGCATTCAAGAAGCTGTTTGCCGTCAACAGTACGGGAATTCATGGTTTCGTCAAACTCAAAGATCGGCATGAGCTCTACTGCATTGATCCCGAGTTCTTTAAGGTATGGAATTTTTTCCATCAGACCGGAAAAAGTACCTCTGTGTTTGACACCTGAAGACGGATGATGTGTAAAATCACGCACATGTAATTCGTAGATGATCAGATCACAGAGCTCTTTTTTTGACTGTGGAGTATCACCCCAGTCAAAACGGTCGCGGACAACTCGTGCATGATAGTTGTGATCCCAGCGAATTCCCCACGTACGTTGTCCTGCGACAGCTTTTGCATAAGGATCCAGAAGGATATTGTTTTTGTCGAAGAGAAGCCCTTTTTCCGGACGATAAGGACCATCCACACGATATGCGTACTCAAATTCTTCGATGTTAAGTCCATAAACGATCATGGAATAGACATCACCAATCTTGTAGGCATCCGGGAATGGAATGACGGCAAAAGGCTCTTCCTGTGCGCGGTGGAACAGAAGCAGTTCACAGGAGGTTCCGCCGCAGGTATGGATAGTAAAATTCACTCCGTTTTGAAGCGGAGTGGCTCCGTTCAGATCATAGATACCCGGGCGCACAGGAAATCCGGAGATTTCCGCCATTGGCACGGATTCATATGGATGATCGGATATAAATTTCTGATGATACGATTTCATTTTTGGCTCCATTATAAGTCGTTAGTAAGATGTAATTTGTCAAGAATATAGAAAATAAGGCTCAGGATCATGGCAACCACACACGCAAGAACCATTCCGGTAAGTTTGACATTTCCGAGATTCAGTGCGATTCCGGAAAGACCGACGATGAAAACAACAGAGGTCAGCGCGAGATTACGGGATTTGCTGTAATCTACCTGATTATCAACCAGCATACGCAGACCGGAAGTTCCGATCATACCATATAGCAGGAATGAAATCCCTCCGATAACAGGTCCCGGGATCGTGTTGATCAGGGCGGCAAGTTTGCCGAGGAAGGAACAGCAGATGGAAAGAACTGCAGCGCCTCCGATAACCTGTACACTGTAGACTTTTGTCATTGCCATGACACCGATGTTTTCTCCGTATGTTGTAGTCGGTACGGAACCGAGACATCCGGAAATCGTAGTAGAAAAGAAGTCTGCAAAAAGAGAACGGTGAAGTCCCGGATCTTTCAGAAGATCTTTGCCTACGATCTTGCTTGTTACGATCTGATGTCCGATGTGTTCGGAAGTTACCAGAAGCAGTGCCGGAAGAATAGTAAGGATGGCTTCCAGATTAAATATCGGTGTTTGAAAATTTGGAAGTGCGAAGAAAGCCGCTTCCTTTACTGCGGTGAAATCAAGGATTCCACATGCGGCAGCAGCAACATAACCTGCGATGATCGCGATCAGGATCGGAATAACGGACAGGAAACCGCGGAAGAGGATCTGGCCGAATACAGCAACTCCCAGTGTGATCAGAAATACAATCACATTTTTCATATCAATACTTTCGTCCAGAAGACCGGCTGTGCTGGCAGCGCTTCCGGCAAGTTCCAGACCGATCAGTGCAACAACCGGTCCCATAGCTGCGGTCGGAAGAACAATGTCGATCCAGTTCGTTCCGCATTGACGTATGATCAGCGCAACGATCATTCCACAGATACCGAGAACCACAAAACCGCCCAGCGCATACTGAAAACCGAATTTTGATGCAACCAGAAGTCCCGGTGACAGGAATGCAAAACTGGAACCCAGATATGCAGGTGCCTTGCCCTTTGTGATAAGAATAAATAAAAGTGTTCCGACACCGTTCATCAGAAGAACGATGGCCGGGTTGATCCCAAACATAAACGGAACCAGAACAGAGGCGCCGAACATGGCAAACATGTGCTGGATACTTAGGGGAATCAACAGATTAACAGGTACTTTGTCCTCTACTTGGATGATTTTTCTCTCCACTTTACCCTCGCTTTCTTATCTGCTGAGTGCAGATAAACTCAAATTCCAGATAATTATAACACAGCGAGATCACTATGGGAAGTTGCTGTTCACAGGTAATCAGCAGGAACTTATTGACGGATTTTTCTTGAAAAATGAGAAGGGTATGATATAGTATTAAACGTGTATATTTATGGGTCTGACAGGGACAGGAAGGTATACAAATACTAAAGATTGTGAAGGAGATTTGCGCATGATGAGCGTTCAAACAAAAGTTCAAAATCGGGGGACCGGCAGTGCCCGGGTAGAAATTTATGATTGGCTGAGACTGGTTGCAACAATTTTTGTTGTTATTGGTCATAGTGCCTATTTGAGAATCCATACTACATTTGGAGGTGTTGCATATGCGTTGCCGGAAAACATTAATGCCGCATATTACTCTCCTGTAATGCAATTTTTCAGATATTTGTCCAGATGGGTATATGGATTTCATATGCCATTATTCTTTATGTTATCCGGTGCTGTATTGGCACTTAGACCGTTGGGAAGATTTGACGCTGTTGTTCAGTCAAAGATTAAAAGATTGATAATTCCATATTTTGTATATGGATGGCTGTTTATGTTACCAGTCAAATATATTGGTCACTTTTATAGTCGTGAGTCTGTTTTGCAGGCTATGCAGGGGCTTTTGTCCGGTCAGGATGCAGGGCATTTGTGGTTTTTAACAGCGTTATTCTGGTGTCTTATTATTTTTGTGCTTATAGAAAAAATAACCATAAAACTTGGCTGTGACAGTAGATATTTACTGCTGATGATTGCGGGACTGATACAGCTGACATATAGCTATATACCGTTTGATGTGTTGAAAATGAAAACCGGACTGAGTTATATCTTCTGGTTTGCATTGGGATTTGTATTTGAGAAGGAACGTCAGGAACGCGGATTATGGAATATTAAGAAAACGGTTCTTGCTTATATTATATTGACGGTAATAGAATTTGGCAGCAAAAGATATGGAATTCTTAATGAATTTTTTGTTATTCTTTGTGGATCTGTGCATACTTTCCTGTTGGCAGATATCTTATCAAGGATATTTAAAAATATTACAAAAACAAAAGGCTGGAAAATTGTTACAAGAAATCTGTTCTATATATATTTGTTCCATGATCCGCTTGAATATGTTGTTTTACGGTTGTTTATGGGACATAACTGGTTATCATCAGCGCTGGGGTGTTATTCATATACATTTTGTAGAATAGTTGTTATATTTTTCATTTCACTTATAGGTGGAGAACTAATGACGCATATCAAGAAAACAGCTGGAAAAATTCTGGCAAATTAGACTTTTTAAATTAAAAGGCTGGAAAAGTAAGTGTAACTTATTGACGAAATGTTGTTGCTTTTTTAAATAATTTATATTATAATCATCAGTGTAAAAAGAATTTACCCTTCAAAAATTCTTTTTTACATAACCCCTTATTTAATTATTTATACTCCCCTTGAAAGACCTGGTAGCTCCCCTACCGGGTCTTTCTCTTTGCCATTTTATAATATAAAACAGAAATAGATAATATTGGAAAGACTAATATTATTTCGTAAAATTTTGAATAAACTTTCAAGTTCGAGGAACAATAACTGGTGTAATGAAGTTACACTACAAAATGAACCAGGAGGAATGTACAAATGGCAAAAAATTATGAGAGTGAAAACAAGGCAAAAAACTATACGACTGACAAAACTTCCAACAGCAGAAATGCAATGGACAGCCAGAACTGCGGAAAAAACAGCTCAAAGAACGCTTCCAGAAACAGCTCAAAGAACAAAACTTCCAATGCATATGATGCATACGACAAAACACAGGATGATTATTCTGACAGATACTAAAGAAAACTGCAGGTAAGTTTTTCCCTTCTTATTAAAGGGGCTGACAGATGTCGGCCTCTTTTTCGGGTGAAAAAACAGGTTAACAGAGGCTGAGGCAGCGTGCGGACCGGCACATATAAAACGACGGAGCCATATGATAAATAAAAAAGGACGGTTTGTCATGTTTCCGATTGAAACGATTTCTGCGAAGATGCTTGATTATTATGTCGGGCGTTCGGATGCGTTGATCATAGACCTGCGGGATACGGTTTCTTATCACAAAAGTCATGTAAAAGGAGCAGTTAATGTTCCGTATGGAGAACTGGAAAATGAATATGCTTTTCCAAAAGAAAAAATGCTTGTTTTTTATTGCGACAGAGGTGGTGCCAGTATGGCGGCGGCAAGGGAATTTGTGCGCAGAGGATACAAAACACGATCGGTCATAGGAGGATTTGCGGCATACAGAGGAAGAAATCTTGTAATTTCCAGGTAACCATGATAAGGTAGAATGTAAAGAATAACTGCTGGTGCAGCCCGGGCAGGAGCTGTGGGAGTGAATCGGCAGAGCAGAGGAGAATTTATATGAAATACATGTTTGCATCCGATGTGCATGGTTCGGCATATTATTGCCGTAAAATGCTGGAAACATATAAAAAAGAACAGGCAGAACGCCTGGTATTACTGGGCGATCTGCTTTATCATGGGCCGAGAAATGATCTTCCGAAGGAGTATGCTCCGAAAGAAGTGATCAAAATGCTCAACGGTATGAAGCAGGAGATTTATGCAGTACGTGGAAACTGTGAGGCTGAAGTAGACCAGATGGTACTGGAATTTCCTGTGATGGCAGACTACTGTATTCTTGCAATCGACGGACTGACTTTTTATGCGACACATGGACATGTCTATAATGAAAATAATCTTCCGCCGTTTTGTCCGGGAGATATCCTGATCCATGGACATACACATGTGCTGAAAGCAGAGCAGAGAGAGAATTACATCCTTCTGAATCCGGGTTCCGTATCTATTCCGAAAGAAGGAAATCCGCCGACTTATGCGATTCTGGAGAATAAAGTTTTTACGATTAAAGATTTTGACGGAAATATCGTCAAAGAAATGAGGCTCGGATGAAATATATGGAATTGATCGCACCATGCCATTTTGGTATGGAGGCAGTGCTGAAGCGTGAGATCCTTGATCTGGGATACGAGATCAGCAAAGTAGAAGACGGCAAGGTGACTTTTCTTGCAGATGCGGAGGGAATTGCACAGGCTAATATGTTCCTTCGTACGACAGAGAGAATCCTTCTCAAAGCAGGTGAGTTTAAAGCAGTCACATTTGACGAGCTTTTTGAAAAAACAAAAGCAATCCCGTGGGAAGAATATATTCCGAAAGATGGCAAATTCTGGGTGGCAAAGGCAAACTCCGTGAAGAGTGCGCTGTTCAGCCCATCTGATATTCAGTCCATTATGAAAAAAGCAATTGTTGAAAGACTGAAAAGCGTTTATGGAATTTCATGGTTTCAGGAAGATGGGGCAAGCTTCCCGATCCGTGTTTCTTTTATGAAAGATGTTGCAACGATCGGCATCGATACTTCCGGTGTTTCCCTTCATAAGAGAGGGTATCGTCAGATGACTGTCAAGGCTCCGATCACTGAAACACTTGCAGCAGCGCTTATCATGCTGACACCGTGGAACAAAGACAGAATCCTTGTCGACCCGTTTTGCGGAAGTGGTACTTTCCCGATTGAGGCGGCAATGATCGCGGCAGATATGGCACCGGGAATGAATCGTTCCTTCCTCGCAGAAGACTGGAAACATCTGGTTCCGCGTAAATGCTGGTATGATGCGCTTGAAGAGGCACAGGATCGTGTCAATACAGATATTCAGACAGATATTCAGGGATATGATATTGATGCAGAGGCTCTGAAAGCAGCACGTTCCAACGCGAAGATGGCAGGTGTGGACGGACTGATCCATTTCCAGCAGCGTGCAGTGAAGGATCTCAGCCATCAGAAGCCGTATGGGTTTATTATCACCAATCCGCCTTATGGCGAGCGTCTGGAAGAAAAAGAAGCGCTTCCGCAGCTTTACCGTGAGATCGGGGAGAGTTACAACCGTCTGGATAAATGGTCGATGTATCTGATCACATCCTATGACAGGGCGGAGAACGATATTGGAAGAAAAGCGGACAAGAATCGTAAGATATACAATGGAATGCTGAAAACATATTACTACCAGTTTTTGGGTCCGAAACCGCCAAGGAGGAAAAAAGATTGAAAAAAGTGATTTTTGCAACAGGTAATGAGGGGAAAATGAAAGAAATCCGTGAGATTCTTGGAGATCTTGATATCGAACTTCTTTCCTTAAAAGATGCCGGCATTCATGCAGACATTGTAGAAGATGGCAAAACTTTTGAGGAGAATGCACAGATCAAGGCAAAAGCAATCTGTGAGATGACAGGTGAGATCGTACTGGCAGATGATTCCGGACTTGAGATTGATTATCTGAATAAAGAGCCGGGAATTTATTCCGCACGTTATATGGGGGAAGATACTTCCTACCATATCAAGAATGCGAAGCTGATCGAACGACTGGAAGGTGTGCCGGATGAAAAAAGAACCGCGCGATTTGTATGTGCGATCGCAGCAGCGTTCCCTGATGGAAGCATGAAGACTGTCCGCGCAGCGATGGAAGGCCGGATCGGATATAAAGAGAGCGGAGAAAACGGTTTCGGTTATGATCCAATCTTTTATCTTCCGGAATATGGCTGTACTTCAGCAGAAATTTCCATGGAAGAAAAAAACAAAATCAGCCACAGAGGAAAGGCACTGCGGGCAATTAAGGATGAACTTCGATGAAAGTTCTGATTGTCAGTGACACACATGGCCGTGATGAAAATCTGGAGCAAGTGGTAATGAATGAAGCACCGTTTGATATGTTTGTGCATTGTGGAGATGTGGAAGGCAGGGAAATCTTTATTGAGGCACTCGTGGAATGTCCGTGCTGCATTGTGTCGGGAAATAATGATTTCTTTTCGGATCTTCCGAGAGAAGAAGAGATTGAGATCGATGGAAATAAAGTGCTGGTAACGCACGGGCACTATTATGGCGTGTCGATGGATATTTCCGGTGTGGCAGAAGAGGCTGCGTCCAGAGACTGTCAGGCGGTCTTTTTTGGACATACGCACAAGCCGGTCATTGAGAAAATAGATGGAGTGCTTGTAATTAATCCCGGAAGTCTGTCTTACCCGAGGCAGCATGGTAGAAGACCAAGTTATGCGGTTCTGGAGGTGTCTGGCGGAAAAATGTCGGCTGAGATTCGATATTTGTGATGAATGAGCCACTGTTCTGCAGAAGAATGTGAAACTGCAGGAGAGTGGCTTTTATGTTGTTGGAAAAATTTTGCGCGGGGATGACTTAGAGAAAAATAAGTGCCGGGGGAGTCAACGAAATTTGGGACTGTGTGTGACTTGCAGAAAAGTAAGTGTTGGAGGAGTCAACGAAATTTGGTGCTGTGTGTGACTTGCAGGAAAGTAAGTATTGGCGGAGTCAACGAAATTTGCGGGCTACGGATGACTTGCAGAAGAGTAAGTATTGATGGAGTCCACAAAATCTCTGAAAATGTATGACTTAATAGAGGGTAAGTAGAAATTAAATCAAAGAATTGGCAAAATCTGAATGATTTAAATAAGAATAACAGAATCGAGGGTCAATTTGATTGGCAGAATGAAAAAAGGGACCGATCAGGTCCCTTTTTCAGTAGTGCGGATAACAGGACTTGAACCTGCACGTCGTAAAACACCAGAACCTAAATCTGGCGCGTCTGCCAATTCCGCCATATCCGCGTATGTATATTTAAATATGTAAACTGAATTGTAACTTCTGTATTTTTTATACAGGTATTGAAAAAGCACTATCAAATGATAGTGCTTAGTTCAATGAGACATCGGGGATTCGAACCCCGGACAACTTGATTAAAAGTCAAGTGCTCT
>ENA-OPAO01002372-OPAO01002372.1-human-gut-metagenome-genome-assembly--contig:-NODE-2372-length-11184-cov-3.613532_pt1 | contig 11184 bp, 8 predicted proteins | sample MGYA00241054_ERZ501424 | MGnify/ENA primary metagenome ERZ501424 (study PRJEB25962, sample SAMEA2042623) | human gut metagenome | biome: human gut; feature: human-associated habitat; material: faeces...
AGCCGTCATCCACCACGAACCGTTCGACGCCGGAATCCCCGGCCTTATCGGCCAGAGCCTTCAACGTGTCGTAGTCATGGTCGAAATACACGGCCTCCCACGTGTTGAGAATCACCGGACGCGGCTTGACGGCGAGATCCGGGTGACAGGAGCGCACGTAATCATGGAATCTCGCAGCCACCTCGTTGAGCCCGTCACCGTACGACCCGTACAGCCACGGGGTGGTGTACGTTTCGCCGCGGGCGAGCGTGGCCTCGCCGCCGAGCAGCACCTCGCCGCCGCCAATCAGACCGGTCGTATACGGCTGACGCTCTGCCGACAGCACGGAATTGCCGCTCCAGCCCACATGCACCGAATAGACCTCGCCATGCTCGAACCCGAAGCCGGGCTCGCCCGCGGAAAGCAACAGAGAGGCGTCAAAACCTGGGCGCCCCGCCATCGAGACCTTCTCGAAGCGTCCTTCGGTCAGCGGCTGCCGCTGCGGGCTGCGTTCGCGCAGATGATGGCCGGTGGTGGTGAGTATCTCCGTGGCAAGTGCCGGGAGCGGGAAGCCGAGTTCGACTTTACCGACTTCCAAGTCACCGGTCGGAAGATTACCGGCTGGAAGATTACGCAGCGTGGTGCGCTGTCTGATCAGTCCGCCGGGCAACAGTTCGGCCGTCCATGACAGTTCCACGCCCTGCTCGGTATCCGACGCGGTCACGGTGACGACCGGCACCTGTTGCGTGACGGTATGCGCGGCACCGTCCACGCCGTCGGACACGTCAACGCCTTGGCGTTCGTCCTGACGGATTGCGATGCCGGTCACCGTGAATGCACAGAACGGCGTTACGCCGGCGCGCCGGATATCCAGTCGCGGTGCCCCTAGCCACGACTCGCTTTGCGTGGGCATGATGCTTGGCCAAGTGGTCTCGTCCAGCGCGCCGGACACGCGCTGCGGCCGCAGGGCGTCGTATGCGGCGAGTACGGTTCCCGGCGCCGCGAGCGGGCGGCCCCAGTGCACGAAGCGCGGAAGACCGTGACCGGCGAAGATCAGCGCGAACGCCACATCAGCAGCCGGCTGCTCAGCATAAATAGCGGTGAGTTCCGTTCCATCGGCGGCGGCGCCATGGAATTGTTCGATGAGTGACATTGCGAATCCCTTCGGAACGTGCCATTGATATATGGTTCGCCTCCGATGCTACGACATCGTTCCGTCATGTCACCGCATATTCAACGATTCCGGGGTATGAGAAGGGCTCCCGTTTTCCGATGTGGAGAGCGGGAGCCCTGACGCCGGTGGAGGCTTATGGCATTGTTATGCCATAATGCCGCGCTTGCGGTCGATGGCGCGCATGATCGCCTTGTAGATTTCCGAGGCGATCAGCACGACCGCGGCGAGGCAGATGCACTCGACCCATGCCCACGGTCCGAGCGGCGTGGTGCCGAACGCGGAGTTGAGGAACGGCACGTAGATCACCACGAGCTGCAGCACGACAGACAGGCCGATCGCCCCCCACAGCCACTTGTTGGAGAACAGGCCGACGAACGCGGACTGACGTGCGGAACGCGATGCGATCGCGTTGAACAGCTGCGCGAACACGAGAATCGTGAAGCCCATCGTACGGGCCTCGATCATCTGGAATTCGTGGGTGCCGCCGATGGAGCGGTCGGTGAACAGGCCACCTTCAAGGTGCATGTCCATGCCGATCAAGGTGACGGCCGCCATGATGATGCCGATGAACGCGATATCGATCCACATGTCCCTGTCGATCACGCGGTCGGTGAGCTTGCGCGGGCTGCGTGCCATCACGTCATCGGTCTGCGGGTCGACACCCATCGCGAGCGCCGGGGCGGCGTCGGTCAGCAGGTTGATCCACAGCAGCTGCGTGGCGAGCAGCGGCACGGCGACACCGGCGGTTCCCGGCTGCGTGATGCCAAGCACGCCGGCGAGCATGACGCCGCCGAACACGGTGAACACCTCGCCCACGTTGGAGCTCAGCAGGTAGCGCAGGAACTTGCGGATGTTGTCGAAGATCACACGGCCTTCGCGCACGGCGGCGACGATGGTGGAGAAGTTGTCGTCCGCGAGAATCATCTTCGCGGATTCCTTGGTCACCTCGGTGCCGGTGATGCCCATCGCCACGCCGATGTCGGCGGACTTGACGGCCGGGGCGTCGTTGACGCCGTCGCCGGTCATGGCGGCGATGTTGCCCTGGCGCTGCAGCGACTCCACAATCTTGAGCTTGTGCTCGGGGGCCACGCGGGCGTACACGGAGACCTCAGAAGTCGCCTTGTCGAACGCCGCCTCGTCGGGCATCGCGTCGAGCTGATCGCCGGTGAGGGCCTTGCCGCCCTTTTCGATGATGCCCAGATCGGAAGCGATGCGGGCCGCGGTGAGCGGGTGGTCGCCGGTGATCATCACCGTGCGGATGCCGGCGCGATGCGCTTCGGCCACGGAATCACGCACTTCGGTGCGCGGCGGGTCGATGATGCCGACCATGCCGGCCCAGATCAGGTCACGCTCGATGACGTCGCTCTGCTCGGAGATGTCGGTCACCTGGCCGGCTGCATTGGTCTTGATGCCGGGGATATCGGCCAGGGATGTGGTGCCGAGCGGGCGGTACGCCTCACCCAGCGTGCGGTATGCCTCGCCGGACAGACGCTCGACGGTCGCGAGAATCTCCTGGCGGTCGCCTTCGGTCATCGGGCGGACGGCGTCGCCAACCGCGATGCGCGTGCAGTAGCCGAGCAGCACATCGGGCGCGCCCTTTGCATAGACGCTCAGGTTGCCGTTGTCGCTGCTGTCCTTGCCGATCACGGCCATACGCTTGCGCTCGGACGTGAACGGAACCTCGGCCACACGGTCGAGCTTGCCGAGAGCGCGGCCGGCCTTGATCTTGCGGGAGGCGACGACGAGCGACACCTCGGTCGGGTCGCCGACGATCTCCCACTGGCCGGCATCGTTCTGACGCAAGTCACCGTCGTTGGCAAACGCTCCGACGGCGATGGTGCGCAGGGCTTCGGCGTTGACCGGAGCGCTCTCCTCGATGGCGTCGCCACCCATGCCCAGCATCTTGCCCTTGGGCTCGTAACCGGTGCCGGTGAGCTGCACTTCACCGCTCGGGGTGACGATGCGCTCGACGGTCATCTCGTTACGCGTGAGCGTACCGGTCTTGTCGGAGCAGATCACTGAAGCGGATCCCAGCGTTTCCACGGAGCTCAGCTTCTTGACGATGGCGTTGTGCTTGGCCATGCGCTGCACGCCGAGCGCGAGAACAACCGTCAGAATCGTCGCAAGACCTTCCGGCACTGCGGCGACGGCCAGCGAAACGGCCAGCAGCAGCGAGTCGATGAGATCGTCGGGCATCTTGTGGAAGCCCTGCGTGATGAACAGCGCGACGAGCACGACGGCCGCGATGATGCACACGGCAATGCCCAGGATCTTGGAGACGTGGGTCATCTCCTTCTGCAGCGGGGTATCCTCGTCATCGGTCTGCGACAGCATGTCGGCGATCTTGCCGACCTGCGTGTTCATGCCGGTTCCGGTCACGATCGCGCGGCCGGTGCCCTGAGTGACGGACGTGCCGTTGAAAATCATATTGGTGCGGTCGCCCAGCGCCTTGGCGGAGTCGAGCGTGTCGGGCTTCTTGCCCACCGGCACGGATTCGCCGGTCAGGCTCGCCTCGGCAATGCGCAGCGACGCGGCGGCGAACAGACGCCCGTCGGCGGAGACGGTATCGCCTTCGCCAAGCACCACGATGTCGCCGGGAACCACGTCGGCGGTGTTGATGTGCACGATTTTGCCGTCACGCAGCACGGAGGTCTGCGGTGCCGTCATTTGGGCGAGCGCCTCCACCGCCTGCTCGGCACGGGCCTCCTGAATATAGCCCAGCACCGCGTTGACGATCAGGATCAGGATGATGACGATGGCGTCAAACGGCAGCACTTCGCCGGCCGTTCCGTGCGAGCGCTCGATGAACCATGCGATCAGTGAGATGACAGTGGCGGCAAGCAGCAGGTACACCAGCGGATCCTGGAACTGCGCCAGGAACTTCTTCCACTTGGGTACGGGTGGCGCGCTGGCCAACTGGTTCGGGCCGAATTTCTCCAACCGGCGCTGCGCCTCGGCGGAGCTCAGGCCGGTATTGGTATCCACATCCAGCGCCTTGGCGACTTCGTTCGCCTCGGTCAAGCTGGGATCGACGTCGTGAAGCAGGCCTTCCTGCGACTGCACGCCTGTGGATTGATCATTTGTGTGATCAACCATAATGGTCTCCTTGATATAGCCGCGGAGTAGTCAGCCCTCACGATCACCGGGATCGTCCCCTCCCCCGGTCATCTCGATAAAGCTGCGCGGTTATGGGCACCGGCGCAACTGCTGCCGATGCATACTGTTGCCATTATTCCACAAACCCGTCATCGCTTGGCGAAACAGCCCTTTACGTGTTGTCCAAATATCCGCATTCCGCGAACGATTTCAGGCGACACGCTCACACAGCGCGAGCAGCCAGCGGAGCGCCGCCATGGTGTAATCGAACAGTTCGTCGTCCATGCCGAAATACCGCTCGCAGCGCTCCCTGCTCACATCGACCATCGCAAGACCTTCTGGCTCTCCGGGTATGAATGACGCCGCCCGATCCTGCATTCATCATACGTGCCAAGGCAAGGAACTCCGGCGGCTTCGGAACCGGACGAGCTGCGTTCCGTTCCTAAGTGCGCGCCGAAACGACAACTCTGCGCACTTAGGAACGCAAACTATGCGATCTGCGTTCCTATGTTCGCGCACTCGGCGTTCCGGCGCGCACTTAGGAACGCAAACCGAGTCTCTCAGGGGATTGGGGCGATTCGCGCGCCGCGAATGGCTGTTTGGCGTGGGGGTCTGGGACAATGGCACGTATGGCAATCAAGAAAGGTCCGACCAAGGGGTCGGGAGGAAAACACCGCAATGCGCTACGCGGCAAGGGGCCGACGCCCAAAGCCGAGGATCGCGTGTATCACAAGGCATACAAGGCCAAGCAGGCGACGAACCGTCGCAAGATGGCAGATCCACGACTGGCAGCCCGCCGTCGCGCCGCGAAGTTCACGTCCGATTCGGACGATCTGGTCATCGGCCGCAATGCCGTGCTGGAGGCGCTGCGCGTCGGCGTCCCCAGCATGCAGCTGTATATCGCGACACGTATCGAGCATGATGACCGTACACGCGAGATCATCAAGCTCGCCGGCGCACAAAGCCTGCACCTGCTGGAGGCTGACCGTCTGGAAATGGATCGCATCGCCCGGTCGTCGAACCATCAGGGCGTCGTGCTCAAAGTGCAGCCGTACCAGTATTCGTCTCTCGCCGAGCTGGCGGATATCGCCGAGCGCAAGGCCAAGGCCATGGACGTGGTGAATTCGCCGAGTGCGCGCATCAACGCACGCCCGCTGTTCATCGCGCTCGACGGCGTGACCGACCCGCAGAACCTGGGTGCGGTGATTCGTTCGGCCGCCGCCTTCGGTGCCAACGGCGTGATTCTGCCGGAGCGTCGTTCCGCTTCGGTCACCGCTGCCGCGTGGAAGGTATCGGCCGGTGCCGCGGCGCATATCCCGGTGGCTCGCGTGGTGAACCTCACCAAGGCCATCGAAAGCATGCGCGAACGTGGATATTACACGGTCGGCCTAGACGGCGGCGGCGATAAGCTGGTCGGCGATTTCTTGTGTTTCCCGACGGGTACGGCAGAATATGATTCCGTATATACTTGGGTAATAGTCGGCGATTCTTTTGAGTGCCGGATATTTGTCTTTGGCATGTACCATGTAGTACACGTGTCGTACGTTTTCGGCTCCTTCGTTTCGGCTTCCTACGACCACCTCTTTCGGTTCGTGCATATAGGTACGCGCGATCTGCTCGATTTCTTTGGGCATGGTGGCCGAAAAGAGCAGCATTTTACGCTCTTGGGGTACTTTGGAAAGAATTGCGTTGATACTGTCGAGGAAACCCATGTTGAGCATTTCGTCGGCTTCGTCCATGATTACGGTCGAAACATGGTCGAGTTGTACCGTGCGACGTTCAATCAGGTCGACGAGCCGTCCCGGTGTGGCGACTATGATGTGTACGCCTTTTTTCAGTGTTTTTATTTGACTCTCGATACTCGAACCTCCATATACGGGCAATATACGCAATCCGCTGACATATTGCGAATAATCGGTCAGGTCGCTGGCTATTTGTAAACAAAGTTCCCGTGTGGGCGATAAAATGAGCGCTTGCGGTTTACACAGAGATAAATCGATGCGCTGGATAACGGGCAGACCGAACGCAGCAGTTTTTCCTGTGCCGGTTTGGGCCAGTGCTACTAAGTCGGTTTCTTCGTTAAGTAGATGAGGGATTACCTGCTCCTGCACGGGCATAGGATTCTCGTATCCCAACTTGGTGATCGCTTTCAGTATCTCGTCGCAGATACCTAATTCTTGAAATGTTTTCATTTATAATGTTGTAATTTTTTGCTTTATCGCATGGGCACAAGGCCTTTTTTCGTCCTCAATGGGGCTAAGGGGAGAGGGTGAATAAAAACTTGTCGTACGTTAAAGTTTTGTTTGTGCCGGCAAAGGTACGATAAAAATCGGAATATATTCGATTTGAGTACAATATACTGCTTGAAAAAACAGAATAATTTCGGGTTGGTCGATATTAAGAAGCTGTTTTTCTCCTTTTCAACCCCTCCGTCACTACGTGCCACCTCCCCTATATTTTGCCTAGCAAAACACAGAGGAGGAGTTTTAAAATATCTTCGATAGTGAAAATTGAAATACCCCGTAAAGCTACGGGGCACGGCAGGGAAGAGGCTAAAATGTGCTTCGAAGATTTCAGTATAGAGGAGATGAATTGAGTAATTCGGTGCTAACTATGAAGTGAAACGTTTCCGATTAGGTTGAACTTATCCAACTTTTGGGAATCGGTTCACTTGTAACCTTCTCCTCTGTGTGGCGTTAGCCATATAGGGGAGGTGGCACGTAGTGACGGAGGGATTAAATTTTTCAAGAATCTATTCGGTGGCTTTTTTAATCATTCACCAAGAAGACAGAAATGTACTTATCAACAAGAGATTCATCGCTAACATTCAAGTTTAATTCCTCTGATTTTTACTGAACCATGATTCCTGATTGTTCGTTGATGAAAAGGTATAACACAAACCGGGCCGATTTTTCGAATCGGCCCGGTTTCATATTGTGACTTATGTTTATATGCTTCTTAGAATTGTTCTTAAAAACCGTTCGAAGATCAGTGTAGCAGCAGATGCTTTAATTGCCTTTTCTTTTCGGGTGTAAGTCCCAATTCTTCTTCCAAGTAGTTATTGATAGACCCGTGCTGTTGACGGATATAATCGCGGGCATAGGATAGGAATCGGCTGTCGGCCGATTGTATCAACGATAGAGCTTCTTGTGTTTCGTCGCAACAGTTTTTAGGATCGAACGAGGTTCTTCGTTTGTCGAAATAACGGTTGGAGAGCAGATAGTCGTTCATGATAACGTCTTCGGGTATATCCAAAGCGCTGAGTAAAAGCGATACGGCGAATCCGGTATAGTCTTTTCCGTTTATACAGCTGAGAACGATGGGGTAATTGTCTTCTACCAGCAACTGATTGAACATCGATTTGAAGGCTCTTTTCGAACCGGAAACCATCGCGACGTATAGATCTTGCATGAACAAGTTGGCATCTCCTCGTCTCAGTTCCTCTTTTTCGAGTCGGGGTAATAAATTTTGTCTGTAATGAAGGGAGCCCGGCAGATTGATTACATTATCGAATCCTAGTTCGGGACTCGTTTTGATGATGTCTTCACTATCCCGGAAATCGATTAATGTTTTTATCCCCATGTTTTTTATTCGGCTGATGCTGTTTGCCGTCAAAGAGTTAAATTCGCCCGATCGAAAAATTTTTCCCCATCGTATTTGTTTGCCGTTTTTGGTTTCATATCCGCCTAAATCCCGGAAGTTTTCGATATATTTCAATCGTTCGGCACGTGGCCCTACGATACGGTCGTATCGGTCGTTAAACCGAAGAAGAAAGTAATAACGATATGTTTGCAGACTATCCGGAACAACAGTGTAACCCGTCTGAATGTTTGCTGTTGCGACAGGTTCTTTTGCTGTATCGAAATGCTCGGGGTCGGTCGATCGGTAAACTTGAACTTCTCCTTCGATCCTCGGCGTGGTTTCCCATTTTAACAGGTAATTGTTTTGCAAGTCAATTTCACACGCCACATCAATGTCTGGGCTGTGCGTAGAGCAAGCGCTCAATGCGAGGAGCAAAGAACAAAGTTGTAGGTAACGCATATCGTTCGGTGATGAAATTTTATTGCAAATATAAGACAATGCGATAGTTAGCCGTACCGGGGTTTGTTTTATTTTAGAATATTTATAGGGCGTTTGGATTACTCCGGGGTAATATAATTCGCGGCGAACTCCGGTGTTATGTAGTTGTCCATACTGCAACAGACGGTCGCGGCGAACTCCATTCCGTATCGTACGATCGGTTCCCATTCTTCGGGAGTAAGACTGTATAGCTTATCGAGCGTAATGTCGTGTTTGAGCAGTCCGAACAGAACTCCTGCATTAAAAGAATCGCCTGCGCCGATCGTACTGACAGGTGTTACAGGGGTTGTCGCAAAATGTTTGTCGCCTTTTTCACAAAATAGCTTCACTCCTTTACTACCTAACGTACAGATGAAGTTCGGGCAGTAGAATTTGATATGATCCGTATATATTTTTTGAGGGTCTGTGACGTGGAACAGATTGTTGAAGTCATCTGCCGAACCTTTCACCAAGTCGGCATATTCGAGATTTTCGAGTACCGATGGCATGAGTTTCATAGCTTCATGGGCATGGGCATCGCGAAAGTTAGGATCGTAATAGATGATTGCTTTTCTCTCTTTGGCAAATTCCACCAGCTCGCATACCTTTTTCCGAAGTGCCGGATTCAAGGCGAAATAAGACCCGAATATGATAATGTCGTCTTTTTCAATGCGAGGCCACACGAAGTTGAGTCTTTCTTCGGGAAACTGGTTGTAGAACATGTATCGAGCTTCGTTATTCTCGTCGAGGAAAGCCAGCGAGATGGGTGTTTTCCCTTCGCAAAAAATATCCAGATTCTCGGTACAGACGCCATTTTTTTTCATGAAATCGATGATGATGTCACCGACCGTGTCTTTCCCAATTTCGCTGATGAATGTAGCCGGTACGCCTAATCTTCCCAGCGAAATGAGCGTATTGAACGTGGAACCTCCCGGAACGGCGTGAGAGGGTTGGTTGTTCCTGAAAATAATGTCGAGAATAGTTTCTCCTATGCCTATGATTTTACGCATGTCTTCGTGGTTTATTTATTCTGACTTTGTTCTCTGGAACGGGTTCCCAAGTATCCTCCGTGGTGGCGCAGGGCATATTGATGGGCGTCGAAATGAGTCGCTTCCATAGCTCCTACGACCAGAATATCGCCGATAACCGTCATAAGCGTGGTCGAGGTCGTCGGTGTCAGCCCGAGTGGGCATACTTCTCCCGGGGCTCCGGTAAAAAGGCATACGTCGGCACGTTGGGCGAGTTCGCTTCGGTTATTCCCGGTAATGACGATGAATTTCAATTCGGGCATCAAGTTCGAAGCCAGTTGAAGAAGTTCGAGTATTTCGCGAGTTTTCCCCGAGTTGGAGATGACCAGCATCAAATCGTTTTTTTGCAATATGCCCAAGTCCCCGTGTTGAGCTTCGCTGGGGTGAAGAAATACGGCAGGAGTCCCGGTCGAGCAAAATGTGGTAGCGATATTCATGGCTATTTGCCCGGCTTTTCCCATTCCGCTGGTAACGAGTTTCCCTCCCTTTCGATGTACCTGCTCGACGATAAGTTCGACGGCTTTTTCAAACTGGTCTGTGACCGGTATATCCAGAATGGCCTGAGCCTCTTTTTGTAGGATTTCCTCTATTTTTTCGGTAAAATTCATATCTGTTTTAGGCTTTATCTTGTACAAAAGTAATAAAACGCGACGAAAAAGCTCGGACTACGTGCTATATTTCGTTACTTTTTCCGAAGTTCTTTCCCTTCGAACCGGCAAAGCGCCTCTTTCCATTCGTCGCTGATAGGGGCGGCACGACCGGCCGTTATATCGAATCCCACCATGACTGTGTGGCAAACGCCCTTTATTTGCCCGGTTTCGGTATTGACAATTTGCTGTAACAATTTGAAACTGCGGTTTCCTATTTCGACCGTACAGGTTTGCACAGCGATGGGTTCACCCGGGTAGATGGGCGATAGGAAATCGGCATTGACGTTGGCGACAACGACATCGGCTTTCTTCCAGTCGATATTCTGAGCTTTTACGGTCTCGAAATAACGGGCTTTCCCCAAGTCGTAGAAAGAAAAATATACCGAGTTGTTTACATGCCCCAGCAGGTCTATGTCGTTGAAGCGGAGTTGAAGCGGAAGCGTGTGTCGAAATGCAGGAGATGTCGTTTCCATTGTTTGTTTTTTTATCTTTATCTGAAAATAATGTTGTCGATAACCCGATGTCCGAATTCTGCGTTGATACGGGTTAGAAGTTCGTTTCGCAACATCGTCAGCTCGTTGCGAAGAACGGCAGATGATAGACGCACATAGAGCGTTCGGTTGTGTACATACATCGATTGCGTATAAGAGTTTACCGTCTCTCCGGCAATTCGGGGCCACAAGCGCATGACTTGCGTTTCGTCGAGTTTCTGCCCGAAATTTTTTTCCGAAATGAATTGGGAGATAATGTCGCCGATAGGAAGTGCATCTTGTTTTTTCATGGCGTTTTTCCCTCCAAGATTTTAACTTCTCCCCGATCGACGGAGAAAATGTTGTATTGCGCCCCGATGAAATGTATGATTTCGTCCAAATACTTCCGGTTTGTGTCGGTAATGAATATTTGCCCGAAATGATCCGACGAAACCAATTTCACGATTTGTTTTACGCGCTCGGCATCGAGCTTGTCGAAAATATCGTCGAGCAACAAGATAGGCGTGGTATCGCCTTGTTCCCGCAAAAAATCGTATTGGGCCAGTTTCAAGGCGATCAGGTAAGTCTTGCATTGTCCTTGCGAGCCTATGCGTTTCATGGGATACTCGCCCAGCATCATGTCCATGTCGTCCCGATGTATGCCTCGGGAAGTATATCCCAGTATTAGGTCTTTGTGGCGGTTGGCTTTCAGTTGCGGCAGCAGTGCG
>ENA-OPAO01002375-OPAO01002375.1-human-gut-metagenome-genome-assembly--contig:-NODE-2375-length-11181-cov-2.238450_pt1 | contig 11181 bp, 5 predicted proteins | sample MGYA00241054_ERZ501424 | MGnify/ENA primary metagenome ERZ501424 (study PRJEB25962, sample SAMEA2042623) | human gut metagenome | biome: human gut; feature: human-associated habitat; material: faeces...
TATAGTTATCCAGGGACGCCGTGCCCTCCACCAGAGGACGGCCCACCAGGGCCGCTCCCGCCTGGTTGGCCGCCACCGCCAGCTCCCTGGCGGCCGCCTTGGTATAAAGCTCGCTGTCCGCGTCAATAAGGAAGCCGGCCAAAGCTCCCTCAAGCACAGGTTTTCCACAGCGGAGCCATGCCAGGACCTCATAATATCCACGGTTTACCCCGTTTTTCCCCAGGGGAACTGCAAAGAGTATCCGGCAGCCCTGGAACCGCTCCGTACCATTTTCGTGGTCACCGTTCTCCCACAGCTCCTCCATGGAATCCACCACCTGGGCAGAGATCCCCTCCAGAGCCGCCCGGAGGACCTGGTCCAGACGGCCCTCCTCCGCTCTTTTCTGTGGATAGATCACAAAAAGCTTCTTTTCCTTCTTCCCATTTTCCAATCCATCCGCCTCCTATACGATCATTCTGAGATTTTCCGCCGCCGTCCGGATCCGGGCATGGAGGGCATCCGGCAGGGGAAGGATCTCCGTTTCCAGACCATTCTCTGTAAACCGGTTTTTCACTCCCATGTAGATCCCTCCCAGGAACACCGAACCGCAGTGCCACTCTCCCCGGAGAGCCAGAAGGATGGACAGGGCACCTGAGGAAAAGGCCGGAGCCACAAAGGGCTTATAGCCGATCTCCCGCATTTTAAGATTGGCCGTCACCGTCAGCTCCGTCAGCTCTCTGGAAAGAGCATCATCATAATGCTCGATGGAATCGGCTACCACCAGATCCTGGCCATGGGGACCGAAGGAGCGGCCCTCTGTGAGGAATCTGGAAAACCGAGGATCTCTCTTGGCGTAATAGGCAGCCCTGGCGTTCATGACGCCCAGGCCGAAGCCCTGGATCTGCTCCGGTAAAAGTCCCATATAGTCCAGCTCCCCGGCTTCATTTTTATTGCTCTCCAAAAATGCGGTCTTTGCCAGAGGATCCACCGGATCAGAAACGGCGCAGAACAGCCCCTTAAACCGGCTTTCCCTGGCCATTTTCGCATAATTGGCCATGATCTTCGCATTATTTTCAAACTGGTACATGCGCACGTCCTTCACACCGGAGCCCACCGGCGGGATCCCCTTGGAGGCCACGAACACGAAAACATCACAGTCAAAAAGATTCTCTGGCTTCACCACCTCCACCTCCGGCAGGGCGTCATACTCCCAGGGATAGGCGATCTGGTTTTCCTCAAACTCCCACCGGGCCGTCACCTGGTCGGAGATATCGCAGATCCCGATCCGGGAGATCACGTCGCCGCCCAAGAGATGGAGGCCCGTAAGGAGCATGCTCCCCACATCCCCGATGGCCAGGATATGGACCCGCTTTTTCTCCGGTCCTGCCGGGAATGCCTCCCCGGACAGCAGCTCCAGGAAGCGGGGATGGGAGGCATTGACGGCACGGACCTTTCCGGCTGTGATCCGCTCCCGGATCCATTCCGGAAGCGCAGCCGCGCATTTTCCCTCCGTACAGCCGCCCTGTTTCCCGTAAAGCGCTTTGTTTTCTTCCAGCTTCCGGCTGTTGAGCCAGTCTACGCTCTCCTCCTTTTCCCATAAAAGTCCCTCATGATTCACCAGGAAGGATGCGCGGCAGCTTCCCGGCTCCCTGAAAAACAGCCAGGAAAGCTCCTCTGCGGTCCTGGGCTCCGGGATCTCCTTCCAGTCCGCCTCCGGCGGGCACTGAAAATCCATGTAATCTGTAAAACACGTTTTTCCATTTATTTCATAATATTTCAACATTCGCGTTTTCCTCCTAAATCTATACCATAAATTTTTTCATTCTTCCCAGCATTTCCAGATCGTTTTCCAGATATACCGACGCCGCCAGGTTTTCATCATATTCCATACAGCTTCCCTTATCGGGACACAGGGGCAGGATCACTGCCTCCGAGAGCCTGGAAAGGGTCAGGTTCCTGGCAAACTGGCTCCGGTACTCGGTCTCCAGTACCTGGAGCAGATCCCGGGAGTTTTCGATGCAGCACACGGAGAACTCATAGAGAGCTTCCCGGCTGCAGCCGGAAAGCCTGGGGGCCGCGTAGGGAAGGATCATGTTCACCGACGGCTGGAGCCCCGCCACCTTCATATCCCGCCGGCGCACGGTATCGCCGCCGATAAAGGGATACAGGGTGGATTCCACGAACCACTGGCGCAGATTGGGCATTGAATAAATGCTCTCCACCGGCAGGTGGAAGGTCTCCATCAGATCCCGCCCGTAGCCGGAGATCACTCCCACCACCACCTTTTTCACGGGGATCCCGGCCTTTTTGAGGCTTGGGGCCAGGGCCTGCAGCCGGTCGGCTTTATGGACCAGATCATCTACCAGGATCACCGGCCGGTCAAAGGACCTGATGGTCTTGATCTGGCTCTCCAGAGGCGAATAGTACGGGAATGCCTCGATGGCATAGGAATCCAGCTCCGGCTCGTAGACCTTATCGGTGTGGAGAGTCTTGGTTACCGTATTGGGCACCACCTTACCCCTCAGGATCTTACCAAAGGGCACGCACATGTTCTCCCCCAGACGCCTGGGTGTCAGCGGCTCTCCCGGCACGCCGTTTAAGGCTGTGATCCGGTCTACCATCCGGTGGTGCATGACGCCGGAGGATAAGGACAGCACCAGGTTCCCTGGGTACAGCTTCGTCATGGCCGTCTGGAGCTTTTTATGGTTTCTCTCAATGGCCGACAAAACGGCCGGGCTGCTGCCAAAGGGCTCTTTCAGGGTGGTCTCCAGATTGTGGAGGAGCATCAGAGGCTCATGCATATCCACCATGTAAATGACCCGCTTCTCCCCCTCTTCCAACAGCTCCGGACGCACAAAGCCCTGGCGCTCCAGAGCAAAAGCAGCCTCCTTGGAGACAGTCCCCCGTTCTGCGGCAAAAATGGCAAAGCTGCAGTTTTTCTCCAGGGCCTGGGTAATGACCTCCGCCAGCAAAAGCTGGGCCGGATCCCGGATGGCCTCGCCGTCATGGATCTCCCTCTCCCTGGCGTGGATCCCGGTGATGTAAAGCACCTCCCGGCTGGTCCTCCGCCTTACGGCGTTGGCCAGCTCCATGCTCTTTAAAACGCCGAACAGCTCCTCAGACCGCAGCTCCCGGAAGCTTACAAAGCCCACGGGACGGTCGCCCTCCGCTGCATTTTTAAGGATCAGCAGCTGGTCTTTTTCGTATCCGATCCTGGATAATACCGCCTCCGCCTCCGGATTCCGGTAAAGGACCGTATTGCCCAGATGGTCCAGCACCTCCCAGCCAGGCTGACCCTGGTTTTCAAAGGAAATGGCCTTGGCCCGCACAATGGGCTTATATTCCGGCTCCCGCAGATACAGCCCCTTATGGTAGATATACTCCTGGACCACTGGATCGATGAGGCTGGAGATATCCCTGTGCTTGTCGATATTTTCCCGGATCCTGGTGGAGCTGATGTCCTCCAGGCTCTTGGGAAGCTCCAGCTCCTCCACCTTTCCAGTGATGCACTCGTAGATCTCTCCCGGCCTGGCGTCCCCGGCCCGGCGGAAGATCAGATGATTGAAGCCATGGATAGAGTTTTCCTCCGGCTCCTTTTTATAGGAGCTGGCGTTATGGACCACGTCGGAGCCCGCCACGATATAGACCTCCTGCTCCGCAAAGATCTCCCGCAGCCGCTTCAGATCCGCCGGATTGGCGATATTGATGGGGATATCGTCAGGGAACAGATGGACGTAAAATTCATCGGCCATGGACATATTGACGATCTGCCTGCGCACCAGATGGGGCTGGGTCTTTTTAGACCAGGAAAATTCGTCAATGGCCAGGAACACCGTATAGCCCAGCTCCCGGATCCGCCTGGCGATCTCCTTGTGGGACAGAGTGAACGGGTCAAAGGTGCCCGGGAAGAACGCTACCTTGCTGCGGCCCTTTAAGACCACGTCCCCGGTGTAAAGCTGGTACCGGGACATGAACCGGCTGATATGGGCCAGGGCAGCTGCCCGGTAATAAAGGCTCAGCTCCCCGCCCTTGTTCTCATTTAATAAAAACAGAAGCTTTTTGGAGCAAAGGGAAAACAGGTCGTTTTTATCCCGCTCGGACATCTTCTCTGAGCCGAATACATGCTGGCCGATGACCAGCATGGCCTCCTGGCGCACCTGCTCCCGGTAGTTGGCCAGACAGCTTAGGATCAGCCCAAGGAGTCTCGTCCGCCGGTCCAGGGATACCTGCTCCGGCTCCCGGAACCTGGCGGGATAGCGGGAATAACACTCTAAAAGCACGCCCAGGGTGTCCAGGGCCACGGATACGATCTGCTCATTTCCGTTGGCTAACAGCAGATGGAGCCGCTCGATCAGGTCATCCAGCTGCTCCGGCGGAAGCCACAGGGCAAATTCGCCCAGATACTCGGGGATATACTTGGAGAACTCATACTCTCCCACCTCCAGCCCCTTTAAAAGCTCCACGGCGATCTCATTGGCCTGGTCTGTGGACAGCAGATGGCCCAGCCGCAGCAATGCCTTTCCCGCATCATGGCGCACGCCCACATGCTCGCTGACCTTGATGAGGTTGGACAGATGGGCGCAGATATGGAGGATGTGCTCCCGTCTTCCATGGTCCACCTGGTCGGCCAGCAGCTTGATATTTATGGCCTTTAAGATCCAGGGCGTCACAGACTTCAGATTCTCCAGGAAAATGTCGCTGACCACGTCGCTGCCGTACAGGATCCCCCGCTGGGACTCTGTATCCAGCCGGAGGTTCGTAAGGATCCGGTACTGTAAAAACACCATGGTGATGCTGCCGGTATCCATTTCCGTCACTGCCTTTCTCACCCGCTCATAGCAGGCGTTTTCCCTGGTGACCACGCTGGTGAGCACCTTTAAGGCCCGGACTGCGGCCACCCGCACCCGGTCGTCCTCATGGTCCATGTTATCCACGGCAAACTCCGCCAGGCAGTCCAGGCGGCCGCTTCTGGCACAGAGCTCGGCCGGCATGGAAAATACTGCGTCCAGAAGGGCGAATCTGGCATCCTCATCCAGCTCATGGCTTCCATCGAACCACCGGTAAAAAATGGTCAGCATTTCCTCCCGCACCTGGTCATCGCTGTGCTCGATCCCTGAAAGCAGCACGTATTTTAAGGAATTCTGGATCCGCCGCTTCTGCTGGAGAGTCAGACGATAATCGGGACAGATGAGCTTTTCCATATAGGCCTCCCAGAGGGTACGGGCCTGCCGGTCGTCCAGGTCGGCCATGTCGGCGGGGATCTCCTTCCTGTATCCTGCGTTGAAATTGGCGAACATCTTTCCGATCAGGGCCGCCGCCTGCCTGCGGATGTCCCCCTCCCGGTTTAAAAGCAGCTCATACAGGAAGCTGATGGTCTGTTCCTTCTGCTTATGATCCAGATGAATGGAATATTCATTGAAAATATTCAGATACGCCCGCACGTTCTTCCAGTCCTTCTCGCTGCGGGCCGCCTCCAGGATGTTTCCGAACTGCCGCTCTGACCCCAGACGGTGCATCACGTCGATGTTATGCTCAATGGCAAAATATAAAAAGGATGTGACGATCTGGCTGCTGTTCTGGATGGCGATATCCGGACGTTTTTCCGGCTTCGGCGGATTTCCGGAAAGCTCCGTATCGGCCCCCAGAGAGCGCATATACCGCTCAAACTCATAAAGCCTGGAATAAACGGCCCGGTAACGGTTCCTCTTGGCCTCGTCCACATTGTCCAGCTTGGACAGGATCACATCATAGGAATCCTTCAGGCTGTATATCTTCGTGATCTCTTTCCCGCTTTCATCCCGCATCTGCTTAACGCGGAAATCCGCATAGATCAGGACCAGGGACTCCACAGTGATATTGTCCAGCTCCAGATCCCAGGTGGAGTGATTGGCCGCGATATGGCCGATGCCCTCCATCTTATAGGCCATGAACCACTGGTTGGTATAGTAATAGTGAAGGTAAGGGACCCGTTCATTGGGCTTGCAGCCAAATTTCCCCAGATCATGGCCGGCAGCGGCTCCCGAGGATAAAGCCAGGTCAATGGGGACCCCCGCCTTTTTCAGCCCTCTGGCCACGGTCATGGCCACATGATGGACTCCCGCAATATGGCTCAGCGTCTCAAAGGGCGTAGCCTCCCGGTTTAAGCGCATCATCTCATAAATATACTGATCCCGGAATTCCCGCACAAACCGGCCGTATTCTCCAGCCCGGTCACAGCTCTGGTACTCCTCTTCCCCCAGCAAGGCAAAATCATTGAAGGGATCGAAGGGGACCGCCTTTCTCTCCTCATCAAAGAAGAACTGGAGCACGTTCAGGTAAACATACGCGCCCCTGGCATAGGACGCCGCCTTTTCGGAAAACTCCGGATCCGGATACAGGATATGAGTGGAAAATTTATAGGTAAAGGAGATCCAGCCCTCCTCCGGCTCCCCGGACAGGGCCCAAAGCTCTGGGTGGCACAGCTCCAGGATCTGTTTACAGGAAAGCCGCTCCCGGATGGGGAACAGGCTCTCAAGGGCCTCCTCCCACTTATCTCTTACAAATATCTCCTGCATGGTACGGCGGCTGATCCCGGCCTTTCTCAAAAAATCCCGGTCTGACAGCCGCGCGGCCAGCTCGGTGACCAGATGGCGGATATGTTTCGTTCCCATGGCCTCACCTCTTTTTCTTCATACTTTCTTATAGTATAATGACAGAAACGATTGTTTTCAAGAAAAAACCTCTTGACATTTCCTTATATTTGTATATAATAATGGTAACAATTATTATTATTAATGATTGTCATCCCGATGCGGGAGGAATATTTAAGGAAGGAGAGACAGGTATGAAGACGCTTAAGTACAGCCGTCAGAGAGAATCCATAAAAAACTGTCTGATGAACCGTACTGACCATCCCACTGCCGACGCCCTTTACCTTTCCATCCGCGAGGAATTTCCAAATATCAGCCTGGGAACGGTTTACAGGAACTTAAAGCTCTTGTCAGAGCTGGGCGAAATAGCGAGATTTTCCTGCGGGGACGGTTCTGAACACTTTGATTATGTGACAGAACCCCACTACCATTTTGTGTGTAAGACCTGCGGGGCTATCATCGATCTTCCCCAGAGCCTGGTGCACAAAACGGAGGAGCTTATGACAGGGCCGGCGCCCGGACGGGTAGACTCCCACACCATTTTCTTTTACGGAGAATGCAGTGAATGTCAACAAAAAATAAAAATTATCTGTTGACAAAAGGTATCAAATATGCTATATTGATATCAGTAACAATTACTATTATCGAAATTAAAAAATCAAATCATAAAGGAGAAAACACTATGAAGAAATGGGTTTGCACAGTTTGCGGTTATGTTCATGAAGGCGAGACAGCTCCGGAGAAATGTCCGGTATGTAATGCACCGGCTTCCAAGTTCCAGGAGCAGGCAGGCGCTATGAGCTGGGCAGCAGAGCACGTTGTAGGCGTAGCTCAGGGCTCCAGCGAAGATATCATGGCTGACTTAAGAGCAAACTACGAGGGCGAGTGCAAAGAGGTTGGTATGTACCTGGCTATGGCAAGAGTTGCTCACAGAGAAGGATATCCGGAGATCGGCCTTTACTGGGAGAAGGCAGCTTACGAAGAGGCTGAGCACGCAGCTAAGTTTGCAGAGCTTCTGGGTGAGGTTCTTACAGACAGCACCAAGAAGAACCTGGAGATGAGAGTTGAAGCTGAGAACGGCGCAACAGCTGGTAAGTTCGACCTGGCTAAGAGAGCAAAAGCAGCTAACCTTGACGCGATCCATGACACAGTTCATGAGATGGCAAGAGACGAGGCTCGTCACGGCAAGGCTTTCCAGGGTCTCTTAGAGAGATACTTCGGCTAATTATTACAGATAATTAAGGGGGTGTCGCAAAATCATCAAATTAGATGATTGAGCGATACCCTCGCTCTATACATAGAAAAATCCGGAAGAAATCCTTTTCATTTGGAACTTCTTCCGGATTTTTGGCATACTTTAAATATTTCTTCCTGTATTTGTTCCACCCCTAGTTTTCAGAGCCAAAATAGAGCCAGTTGGAATCACTATCTGCGCGCCTTCAGCTTCTTCAATATCGCTATAACATCTGGTTGCGTTGGAGTAAATTTAATGCCGGTTTCAACATCCCCATAACTTTTCTCGCTTTTCGCTCAATCTCTCTGGCGGTATGCTCACTGGTCAGCATCAAATGATTTCCGGCAATCGTATATTCCCGTTCTATGTATTCTTCTGTTATCGGGAACATATCCTGTATCAGAAATGCGCTTTCCCGGCTATCGTCCAGCTTAACGATATGGAGAATATCACAAGGTTTCCCACCTTATTTCCTTTAAGATACGGATCTGGCATATTTTCAAAAAATTTATCTTTGATAGTATAAAATCCTGTTTTCCTCATTATGGAAAAAGTCCCTCGCCTTGCGGCGAAGGACTATACTTTCAACCCGACCATTTATATACCACATATCGGTCAGTGGTAAACTTCCTTTGTACCTACATTCTAGCAAGTGCAAAAAGGAAAGTCAATAGGGCTCCCTATAAAACAATAACAGATTTAATTGAATAATTAACCATTCTAGTCTTACTTCCTAATCGCTCTCATTATGCAGCAATCCCTTTTTTCCTTCTTTTAAATTTCTTCCAACCGGAATTCCGCCTGCAGCGCCCTTAACATCTGCGCTTCCCGGCGGTGGCAGGTAAAAATGATCATCTGGCCGTCGTAGGCCGCTGAAAGCCACTTAAGCGCAGTCCGCAGCCGGTCGTCATCATAAAGCGTAAAGCTGTCGTCAAAGATCAGAGGGAAGGCCTCCCCATCCCCCTGAAGAAGCCTGGCAGCTGCCAGCCGCAGAGCCAGATACACCTGGTCCATGGCCCCGCTGCTGATGCTCTCCAGCGGCACCAGTCTGCTCTTTGTATTCAGAAATACGTTTAAATTTTCATCAATGCTCATGCTGTCATAGATCCCTCCGGTGATCCCGGATACCAGCCTGGACGCCTCCTTATTCAGGTACAGGCCAAAGGAATCCCGGATGGATGAGGACAGCTCCGTCATGGTCTCCTGGGCCATCTCGATGGCCAGGATCTCTTCCCGGACCCGGTCATTTTCCGCCAGCACCCGCTTTAAGGCCGCGGCCCTGGTCCGGCAGGCATTCAGATGTTCCAGCTTCTTTTCCAGCTCCCACTGGGTCCTCTGCTGCTTTTCGATCATCTCGCTGCAGTTATTCTGTTTTTCCTGGAGAGAGCTGATATCTTCTGTATATTTATCCAGCGCATGTTCAGACTGGTCCAGCATATCACAAAGCTTTGAAAACTCTGCCATACGGCCATAAAACGCATCCATGGCCTCCGAGGATACGGTTCCGTCTCCCAGATGCCGGGCCAGAAGCTCCGAAAGCTGCGCCCGGGCCTCTTCCATTTTTCTGTCAAAGCGCTTTCCCCGGGCCGTCAGCACCATCGCCAGGACCAGGCCCATTATGGCCCCTCCTCCCCCGGCAATGACAAACGGCAGGAAACGGGAAAGATCTGTGATCCCCAGATATCCGGTCAGAAGGGCGCCGCAGACCGCCAGAAGTATCCCCGCTCCCGCCAAAAGCTTCCGGGACCGTTTTTTACACTCGCGCTCCGCAGTGCAGAAGCTGTCATACAGGGATCTGGCCTTTTCCTCACAGGCCGCCACCGATGACCGGTCTGCAAACTGGCCGTCCGCCAGCACCTGGCGGCTTTTTTTCACCTTTTCAGCCAGGGCCGCCCTCTCCGCCTGGGTATTTTCAATGATCCCCTTTACCTGGGAACGTGTTCTCTGGTAGGCAGCCAGCTGGTTTTCATACTGGGGGGAGGAGATCTCCGCATCCACCGCCCGGATCTCCGCCAGCAGCGCCGTATACTCTCTGGATGCATCCGGGACCAGATTGGCCTCCAGACTCCGCTTCTGGTTTTTCAAAAACGCCGTTGCCTTCGTTATGTTCAGCGATATATTCCCAGTTGTGTTCATGTTGGCGATATAGTTCTTCAGCTCGCCCACCATACCGTCCTCAGTAGCGCTTTTTAACTGGCTGATGCTGATGGTGTTATTATACGTCGTTTCATTGAGGCCTCCCAGGATCCGGTCCATCAGGGCACGGGTGGGCTCCTCCTCCCGTCCCTGGGTCTCGTTGATGATCCTCAGATACCGGTCGTCCTTGCGGAATCTCCTCTCAATGCGGTAGACCACGCCCCCCTGCTCCAGACGCAGCCAGCCCTCGTAGGTCCCGCTGTTCTCCCATGGCTCGTACTTAGAATACAGATCATTTCTGGCAGCGCGCCCACGGCCCCGTTCCATTCCAAAGAGCATTCCCCGGAGAAAGGTATGAAGCGTGGACTTTCCCGCCTCATTGCGGCCATAGATCACATTGATCCCGTCTGAAAAGGAGATGGTCCGGTCATGGATCTTTCCGAATCCGTTGATATGCAGTTCCAGCAGCTTCATGTTCCCTAACTCCTTTCATCCTTTGTCATCAAAAGCGCATGGATCCCATAATACAGGGCCTTTTTCTCCACCGGGCTCATATTTTCCTTCATTAATGCCTGGATATAAAATCCGATCATATCACTGGGATGGTCGGCAAACAGCGCGTGAAAATCGTACTGGGGCTCCGTTTCATCCAGGATCTCGCTGATATTCCACTGGCCCGCCAGAAGCTCCGGATCAAATTCCGTGTCTGGATCCCGCATGCCCCGGATCCGGAAGCGGTAAATATTGGATGCGCCGCGCTTTTTGATCTCGTCCGCAATGAGCTGGGAAAGCTCGGCATTGGTGGTCGCCGGGGTCACACTGACTACCAATGGGATATACTGGGCCTGGGCGGCTGCCTTGAATTTCAGAGAGGTCACATGGCCGGTGGCGTCGTCGATCTCTCCTGTCAGATAGCCGTGAGGGCCGGTCTCCGTAAGGTCCAGAGGCTCCGGGGAACCTGGATACGCCATCCGGTTTTCCAGAAGCACCGCAGGCTTATGGATATGGCCCAGGGCGATATAAGAAAACGGCAGCGCCGCCAAAGCGTTTTTATCAAAGGGCAGGTGCTTCGCATCCCCTCCATGGAGCATTAGGATCCTGGTCCGTCGGGAAGCAGATACAAAAAATCCCGCAGTCCTGTCTTCTGTGATCTCCGTCGTATGGTAGCTGAAGCCGTAAACCTCCGTGTTCAGATCCTCAAAA
>ENA-OPAO01002377-OPAO01002377.1-human-gut-metagenome-genome-assembly--contig:-NODE-2377-length-11175-cov-2.382014_pt1 | contig 11175 bp, 10 predicted proteins | sample MGYA00241054_ERZ501424 | MGnify/ENA primary metagenome ERZ501424 (study PRJEB25962, sample SAMEA2042623) | human gut metagenome | biome: human gut; feature: human-associated habitat; material: faeces...
CTTGACTTTTAATCAAGTTGTCCGGGGTTCGAATCCCCGCACGCTCACTGTGAATATAACGCAAACTTAATGAGAATTAGGTATTGCGTTTTTATTTTCTTATGCGGATGTGGCGGAATTGGCAGACGCGCTAGACTTAGGATCTAGTGTCCCCGACGTGCAGGTTCAAGTCCTGTCATCCGCATTTTTATGCAAAACCTCGGAATAATAATTTCTGAGGTTTTTTGCGTTGACGAGCTTATAAAAAATATAGTATGATTACTAAAAATAGTAGAGAACAAAAGAATTGATAAAGGAGAGACATATGCAGAGAACGAAAAAGATAACCGCATTTGTACTTGCGATTGCTCTTTGCGTGGGGATGTTGCCGACACTTGGGGTGAATGCAAAAGCCGCGGACACGGGTAAACATATGGACGTATTATTTACACATGATACGCATTCGCATCTGAACAGTTTTTCTACGATCGTTGATGGAAAACAAGAAGAGGTCGGAGGATTTGCAAGGCTCAAGACTTTAATTGACGAGCAGAAAGAAAAAAATCCGGATACGCTCTATCTGGATGGTGGAGATTTTTCTATGGGAACGTTGATCCAGACGGTGTATGAGACAGAGGCGGCAGAGCTTCGTATGCTAGGATATCTTGGATGTGATGTGACGACCTGGGGAAATCATGAGTTTGACTATCGTTCCAGTGGACTTGCTAATATGCTGAATACTGCAAAGGCTTCCGGTGAAAATGTTCCGTCACTGGTCGTTTGTAATGTGGACTGGAGCGCTATGGAGAAAGCGGGCTTAACGGAAGGACAGCAGCAGATTAAAGATGCATTTGAGAACTACGGAGTGAAAGATTATGTAGTTGTACAGAAAGGCGATGTCAAAATAGCAGTTTTTGGTGTATTTGGTAAAGATTCGCTGGATTGCGCGCCAACATGCGAACTGCTTTTTGAAGATCCGATCGAGGCTTCTAAGAAGACGGTGGAAGAGATTAAGAAAAATGAGGACGTCGATATGATTGCCTGCGTATCTCATAGTGGTACCGTGGAAGATGAAGATAAATCTGAAGACGAGATTCTTGCGAAAAATGTGCCGGATATAGATTTGATTATCAGCGGACACACACATACACAATTAGATGAGCCGATTCAGCACGGAGATACTTATATTGTTTCCTGTGGAGAATATGGAAGAAATCTTGGAACGATTTCTATGACGCAGAAAGATGATGGACGCTGGGACGTGGATACTTACGAGTTGATTCCGGTTACGGATGAGATAAAGGCGGATGCTGCAACACAGGAGCGGATTGATGAGCTGATGGAGACGGTTGATACGAATTATCTGTCACATTTTGGATATACAAAAGATCAGATTCTTGCGGAAAATGATATTGAATTCAGCAGTGTGGACGATATGTATAATGAGCATGAGGAGCTGAATCTCGGAGACATCATGTCTGATGCATATGTGTATGCGGTGGAAAATTCCGAGTACTACGACGGTGATCCGGTCGATGTGGCGGTTGTTCCGAGCGGAACAGTACGTGATACTTATACAAAAGGGGATGTCACGGTCGAACAGGTCTACAATTCATTTTCACTTGGAATTGGGAAGGATGGGCTGGCGGGTTATCCGCTGATCAGCGCTTATCTGACAGGAAAAGAATTGAAACTTGTGGCGGAAATTGATGCGTCTGTTTCAGATTTTATGACGATTGCCAGACTTTATTGTAGCGGTCTTAACTTTACATACAATCCGCATCGCATGATACTCAATAAAGTGACAGATTGCTATCTGATGGAAGCGCAGGGGGAAGGAAACAGAGAAGAGATAGAAGATGACAAGCTGTATCATGTGGTGACAGACCTATATACAGGGCAGATGCTCGGTGCTGTCATGGACACATCTTATGGACTGCTGTCTATTACGCCGAAGGACAAAGATGGAAATCCAATCGAAAACCTGGAAGATCAGGCAATTATGGAAGGCAATCAGGAGCTGAAAGCATGGGCTGCTATTGCCAGATATATGGAGTCCTTTGATGATACAGATGGTGATGGTATTGCAAATGTGTCGGAATATTATAATGAAAAACACGACCGCAAGGTTGTGGAAGACAGCTGGAATATTATTGATCTTGTAAAACACCCGAATAAATTTTCGGCTATCATAGCGGGCATTTTTGTACTTGTAATTGTGCTGATTATTTTGCTCATATTGCTGGTTAAAAAAATTGTGCGGAAGATAAAAACTAATTAAATGAAATAGATTTAAATGATAGACTAAACTAAGAAAAACCACCCTCTAAACTTTTGACGAGTTGGGTGGTTTTTCTATAATTACTTAACTAACGAAGTTTATAAAAGATATGCTTTTTTGAATTTTATCTTATCTTACTATAATTTTCCTGACCACACAGCTTGCTACTCCTGCAATGCACAGCGGCAGTAGTGTGGCTTTCAGACCACCGTAAATAGACAGTCCGCCTTGTACACCGGTAAGCCAGCTTGGAGAACTTGGAATCAGGTGACTGAACATGGCAGCCAGATAGGAACCGGCGTAAATGATAACAAAGGACAAAAGCCCGCGTCCGGTATCCAGACGATTGTTGCGTCTGCTTCTGGCGCGTGTACGGCTGGCAGCCCAGAAGAAGTTGAGCAGTTCATAACCGACCAGCACAGCTCCGATAGCCAGGTATGCGATTAGTGTGGTATCTTTCGTCTGTCCAAGTAACAGGATTTTTCCATAAGAACCGGCGTTACTTAAAAATGCTTTCAACAATGTCAGAATGATGAGAGCGATTAAAATCAGTGTGGCTGCCCGGAGAATGGTTCCGACTAATTTTTTAGTCGCGTTAATGCCGGTCTTAGCAATATTTGCAACCGGTTTTCCTACATTGGGCAGTCCGCGACGCTTTTTCTTCTTGGATTTTTTGGAATCCGGATCCTGTTTGTCGTTGCGCTTTTTCTTTTTTGAATCTCTGCCGTTGCTGTTATAATCATAATCGTCATCATAATCGTCATCGTCATCATAATCATCATAATCGTCATCATCATAATAGTCATCATCATAATAGTCGGTGTCGCCATCATAACCGTCATAAACGTCGTAATCATCGTTATTATCAGAACTATCTTCACTCAAATAGCTCCCAAGATCCTCCAGATCTTCATATACAACTTCGAAATCATCATCGAAGTAATTATCAAATTCATTTGTCTGTTTCTTTTTGTTTCCCATAATCACTTATACCTCCCTGTGAGCAATTCATATTTTATAATGAATGCAAAAAGGACTCAAGAGATGTCACACAATCTTCACGAAACTGTAAGAAAATCTTCAGAAATGTGGAAAATGAGTGAGGACAGGGCATTGATTTTGGAAAAATTGTGTTATAATATGAATACCTGTGGATAAGTGCAATATGTATGCACTCAAGAAGGTGGAATCTTACAGATTTAAAAGTAGTAGGTTGAATTGGAGGTAATGGTATGGAATATGAAGGTAGAATTTGTCGTGCGCCAATGGAACGTGCATCTTACATGCTGCCGGTCATGGTCGGCTGCTCTTATAATAAATGTAAATTCTGTAATCTGTTCAGAGATTTAAAATATCGTGAGCTGCCGCTTGAGCAGGTCGAAGAGGAACTGCAAAGAGTGAAGAATCTGGGGGGAAATCCGAGAAAAATATTTCTTGGAGATGGTAATGCATTTGGACTGAAAATGGATCGACTGCGTGCGATACTTGATTTGATTGATAAATATTTTCCGGATTGTCAGATGATCAACATGGATGCGACTGTAACAAGTATCCGGCTGAAAAGTGATGAGGAACTTCAGGAATTATATGACCGCAAGGTGAGACATTTATATCTGGGGATTGAAAGTGGTCTGGATGATGTGCTGAAGTTTATGAGAAAAGAGCATACCCAGGATCAGGCGTATAAAGAGATCGCAAGAATCCAAAAAGTCGGATTGATTTTTGATGCACATGTTATGTCTGGTGTTGCCGGTAAAGGCAGAGGCCAGGAAAATGCAATTGCTCTGGCAGAGTTCCTGAACAAGACGCAGCCGGATCGTATTGTTAACTTCTCTTTATTTCTTCATAATCAGGTTGCACTTTATGAAGATATCAAATCCGGAGCATTTATTCCGGCAGATGAAGTGGAGAATATGGAAGAAGAGCGTACATTGATTGAGCTTCTGAAAGAAGGACCGGACGGACATCAAATGCTTTATGATGGATTTAATGACTTCCTGGAACTTCGTGTGAAAGGGAAAGTTCCGAAAGATGCCCCACGTATGATCGAGAAGCTGACAGAGGCGATTGAAAAATATAAAGACGAGCCGCCGATTTATGCCTATGTAAGAGGTGACTGTCCGGATCTGTCTATGTGTGACGGTGGGCGTTGGCTGTGGGAGATGGATGACAGTAAGCTGGCACAGTATAATGAAAAGGAAAAGAAACTGAGCTGATGAATACAAGAGTAAAAGGATTCATATATTTATTGCTGTCCGCAGTCTACTTTGGTTTTATGCCATTGCTTGTGAAAGTGATCTGCGCGGATGGAAGCACGATAGTGGGAGCATTATTTTTAAGGTTTGCCCTGGCAATCATTCCGCTGTACATTTACCTGAAAGTGCGGAAAGTTCCGATGGAGCTATCTGTGGAGGAAGGAAAAAAGATTTTGTGTGTGACGGTGTTTGGCTATGGCATCACAGCGCTTCTTTTGTATAGTGCGTACGATTATATGCCGTCAGGTATGGCGACGGTCATTCATTTTGGATATCCGGTTTTTGTGTTGCTTGGCAGTCTGATATTTTTGAGAAGACGTGTGCCTAAGCTGAAAATTGTGTGTGTTGGTCTGTGCATGATCGGTATTTTCCTGTCCTATGCAGGAAGCGGCGGTGAGGCAAAGCCGATGGGATTTGTTTTTGCGCTTATATCCGGAATGACGTATGCATTTTACATATTATATCTGGAAGTGGGCGGGCTGCAGGATATCCCTGCTATGAAGATGATATTTTATATGAATATTGTTGGCTCCATTATGGTATTTTTGATAGGAAAAGTATCGGGGAGTTTTGTGCTTCATATGAATGTAAACGCATGGATCGCAGCATTTGTTCTGTCCCTTGGCGCAGCATTTATCGGAGTGGGATTTTTTCAGTATGGCGTACAGTATGTGGGAGCCCAGGATGCGGCAATTTTAAGTACATTTGAACCGGTGACTAGTATGATCGTGGGGATTTTAGTCCTGCATGAGAGTGCAAGTCTTTCGTCGATGGCAGGCTGTATACTGATTCTTATATCCGTGACGGCAACTGCGTTCGCTAAGTCATGATAGATTTTTTGAATAGTGATAGAGAAAAAAGAACGAAAAGTATTAGAATAAGCATGCTTTTCGTTCTTTTTTTTGTTGGCAGCGTTTGCTATTAAGGGAAAAATGTGGATTTATTGACAATAAAAATATATAAAGACATTACTATTTAAATAATCAATTGGACAAATGGCAGACTGCACGTTACACTATTCCCGGAGTTAAAAATGTTTTGAGTGTACAGGCTCAAATACACAAATTTTGCTGGGAGAATGAGAGGAACAAAAGCATGTTAAAATCTTATCAGAGGTAGGCTTAATAGTGGCCGTACAGGCAGTATCATATTGCCACTATTTTGAGAACAGGGGAATTCTCCTGGATAAATACAGGTGTTACTATCGACCTCACATCGATATTGACATTGATACATTTTGTAAAAGCGTGCTGTCGCCAGGCACGCTTTTTTCGTATCTAAAATTGATGATATCAGTGCAGAGAACGAAGTAATCAGCAGTTCGACTTGATTTAAACTTCTTCCTCTGCCCGTTTTACGACTTCGTCGATGTCCAGTGACAGGCTTCCGTCCTGGAACTGGAAGCAAGGAACGCCGACCCAGTGGTTTTCCTTTACTTCATCAAAGATCGGGTTTGTGTCGCGGAGTGTGAGGAAACGTTTCAGATATCCGATATTGTCGGAAAATTCCATATACAGATACTGGATTCCTTTCTCTTTTAAAATTTCTTCTGCCTCGACGCAGTCTGGGCATGCTTTTGTTCCATACATTACAACTTTCATGTGTAACTCCTTCCTTTTAAAAAATTTTCTGTTTGCTATACAGGTTTGCAAAATAATAAAGTGCTAAGTGTACTGCTTGCTTTGTGCGGTCTGAATTCATGTGTGTTTAAACCGGCTTTAGATTCATCGGACTTGAGCCAGACTATCTAAATTGCTTGTGAATCTGGAGTCTGTCGTGAATTAGTTTGCTTCGTAAGCTTCCTGTAAAGCACGGCGCAGCTTCGTGTACTGGCTGTCCGCATCTTTTGCTCCGAGAAATGTCTCGGTAACAAGTCCGTCTTTTCCTACTATAACTGTATAAGGGATACCGGCACTCGGATAAAGATTACTGATATTGCTTTTGGTGTCGCAGGCAACCGGAAATGAATAATTCTTTGCCTCGATAAATGTATCAATAGTATCTTCATCTTCGCCTACATTTACTCCGACAATTACAATCTGGTCACCATACTCTTCATAAAGCTTCTCGATGGCGGGCATTTCCTTGACGCAGTTGCTGCACCAGGTTGCCCAGAAGTTCAAAAGAATGACCTGTCCTTTCTTATCGGAGAGGGTAAAAGTTTCGCCGTTATTCAACTTGGCGGTAAAATCCGGTGCTTCACTTCCAATTGCCATCTCTTGGTGAAGAGCAGAACTTCGTTTCCCACTTTTCTTTCCGGAAGATGTATCATTGGACTGACCGCCTGAGCAGCCAATCAGGACAAAGACAGAGAAAAAACACAGACAAAAACAGAACAGTGGTTTATAAATTTTTTTGAAAAATTTAAACATGTTTCGTGTCTGCCTCCTGTGATTTTGCTGAAAATATATTGTAGTTTCGTACAAATGAAGTATACAACATTTTCACCGAAATATACAAGACATACAAAGGGAAAGCTTTATTGAAAAAAAGAATATATAGAGACGCTTTTATCAAAAATCTTTATTGGACAAATGAAGAACATCAGATGTATGATTATTTGGGATTTGTGTGTGACTGCCTGAAACAATATGACAGATGGAAGGCGGGGACATACATTTTTATAAGGAAATAGAATTCCTTATCAGTAACTATAAGTATTTCTAATCTAAAGGAGAAGAAAAAGGAGGTTTTTCAAAATGGATGCACTTTTAAGTGTAAACTGGATAGCTCTTCTTGTACTTATGATCGCTCTGCTTTCTTTTAAAGCATTGAACTGGATCGCGTACAGAGTGAACTGGACAGTTGTAATTCTGATCAGTATGGTCATTGGTGCTGTCATTGGGGTAGTATTTGCTTCAGAGGGGAACACATACCTTGTGTGGCTGAATTTAATTGGACAGGCTTATGTAAAACTGATCAAAGCTTTGGTAGCACCGGTAATTTTAGTATCGGTTATTTCAGGACTGATTTCTCTGAACGATAAAGAGAAGATGAAAAAAATCGGAACGAAATCAGTATTCTGGCTTCTTATAACATCTGTAACAGCCATTGTTGTCACACTTGTTGTTGGGGCAGTGACTAATATTGGTAAAGGAGCAGGAGCAGTGTTTGCAGACATTTCCAGTGTCACAGACGCTACACTGAGCGCTTATCAGGAGATGGAAACATCTTTTGATACCATTCTTCTGAATCTGGTTCCAAGCAATATCGCAGCAGATCTTGCAGCAGATAATATCGTAGCAATCATTATTATTGCGGTTGCAGTTGCAGTTGCTTATGTAAGCATTTCTTCAGAAGAGGGAGAAGATAAAGTCCTTGTGATCAAGAAACTGATCGAGGCAGTTAAGAAGGTCATTTTCAACATTCTTGCATATGTAATTGATCTTACACCATACGCAGTGCTTTGCCTGACAGCATGTTCTGCAAGTCAGCTCTTAAGCGACAAAGAGGCGCTGGTACAGCTCGTACTTCTTGTTGTGATGGTGTTTGCTGCATGTCTTATCCAGTCATATGTTGTCAATGCGGTAATCTTGAAATCATTTGCCAAGGTTAATCCACTGAAGTTCTTTAAGAAAACATTTGACGCACAGGCAACAGCATTTACAACAACAAGTAGTGTTGGAACAATGCCGATCACAATCGACAGACTGATCCGTAAAGTTGGTGTTGATGAGGAGGTCGCAAACTTTACAGCGCCTCTTGGAACAACAATCGGTATGGCAGGATGTACATGTGTATGGCCGATTCTTCTTGCAATGTTCTACCTTAACGCAACAGGACAGAGCTGGGGAGTAAGCCAGTACCTTGTTATGTGCTTTATGTGTCTGGTACTTTCCCTTGGAAGCGCCGGAATGCCGGGAGTTGGAGTTATCACAGCAGTATCTCTGTTCAGCGCAGTGAATCTGCCGATCGCAGCAGTTGTACTTTTGATTCCGATCAACAACATTACAGACATGGTACGTACTCTTACAAATGTTACAGATGCCAGCGTATGTGCAGCAGTTGTAGCTCGTCAGAACGGACTTCTGAATGACGAAGTATTTGCAAAAGAGGACGAGAAATTAGAGAAAGGAGAGGCGTAAATCATGAAAAAATCAACCATCGCATTAATCGTAGCTGCAGTTGTATGTCTTGGCCTCTCAGCATTCTCAGCAAAAGCTTCTGTTACAAGAACGAACGAAGCTATTGAAGAAATTGGAGAGGTTACTTACTCCGAAGATTGCAAGGCTAAGATCGACCGTGCAGTGGAGTACTACAATGCACTCGACAAAAACCTGGACCTGCAGGAAAAAGTGAATAAAGAAGATATGAAAAATTTCGATGCTGCTAAAATTGAGTATGCACGTCTGGCAATCAAAGCTGCCAGTGTTGCAGATGCAAGAAAAGTACCGGAAGGATATACTTCTGATGATATTAAGAAATTTGTAACAGAGGCACGCGAAGTCGTAGACAGCTATCTGAGTGCTGACCAGACAAGTATGGTACCAAACTACGCAGACCTCACAGAACTGGAAAAAGAATATACTTCAACAGGCGGATCAGGCGGATCTGATGAAGAAGTATCCGTTCCGATGTGCTAGGAAGACAGAGAGGAGATTTAATGATGAAAAGAAAAATGATCTCGGCTGTTCTTGCTGCGGTAATGACAGTCGGAATGATAACAGGATGTGGAAGCAGCCAGACAACAACAGAAAACAAAGCTGACAAGGCTGATAAGCTTGAGAGCCAGACAGACCTTTCTTCTACAGATTATGATTTTGAAAAAGAATATGCATATGGAGATTTTAATGCACATTCAAGAGCTGACGAAGATCGTCAGGACGGAATCGATACATTTGAAGACAAAGATATCGTATTCCAGGATATTACGTACGATCAACTTATCGACATTCTTGGCAGTGAAGGAAACTACATGATTCAGCTTAGCGGATCATGGTGCCACAACAGCCGAGCAATGAGCCCGTTTATCAACAAATATGCAAAAGAGTACGGTATTGATACAGTATACTCTTATGACTTTAACATCAACAATGGTGATGACGGATCTTTATTCGTTCGTATGTCTAATGAGAAGACAACACCTGGAACAAAGCTGAACTATATGTATGGTGAGATGGTTTCCAGATATCTGACAAACTTAGATGACTGGGTAGAGTATCCATCTACACATGCAACAGCACTTTCTTATACAAATGCAGATGGCAAAGAGGTTACGGTTGGAAGACTTCAGCAGCCAATCGTATTTGTATACAACAAGGATAACAAAGTAGATTACAGCAACTCCGGAAACGGAAGCACTTCATGCCCAATTATGTATGCATTTGAGAAAATGGTTGAGCGTGATTCAAAGGGAATCTACACAAAGAGATTCGATGATGACGGAAATCCGGTTCTTGATGAGAATGGTAACCAGATCCGTGATTATATTACGGATGAGTATGATGCAAGTGTAAAAGAGATGTTCGATTTTATCAAAAATAACAATATTGAACTTTCTACATATTCAAAAACAGATCACTTGCGCGATGTATTTAACAGCTATGGAAGCGAAATCTTCTCAGCAGACCAGCAGATCAATGTATATCCGGTAACATACAGACAGCTGAAATGGCTTCTGAATGAAGACGGAAATGCAATGGTTATGATCGGTGGCGCCGGAGATGAGAAAACACGTGCTGTTATCTCAAGAGTGAATGACTATGCAGTAAAGAATAACGTCCGCGTATATCTTTATGATCCGCAGGTGGACGGAGATGTGACAACAGGACGTTGGGGATACAAGCAGTCTATGAATATTCTTGATGAAAATGCAATCGTGAACCTGATGTACACAGACCTTGTAAAGGGTGCACTTACAAACCTTGAAGTTGCACATTCTATGTCTGACGGTACAGCACTGATCCAGGAGCCATTCCTGTTCGCATTCAACAAAGATGCTAAGGACGCTGACGGATTTACAGCACCAATCAAAGCATGGGCTGAGCTGACATATACGCAGGATTCAGAGAAAAGATTCTACATTGGTAAAGAGGCTAATCAGAAATCCTGCGATAGCAGTATCGAGTCTGTATTTGCAGCTTATGCCGGAGAAGAGGCAGCAGAGTAAAATATTGCAAATGTGTCTGTTTTAAAGATGAGGATTTGAGAGTACACCTATAATAAGAATGGATATAAATTAAGAAGACAGTCGTTTTGCGTTGAGGCGCAGGATGGCTGTCTTCTTATTATATAATAGGAACTTACATTTCCTATTATACAAAAAAACTCCAGCAGGATGCGCACTCGCGCGAATAAGAATTATGCCGTAAGCGGCCACGCTCAGTGCGAGAATGCAGTAAATGACGGAATGATATCGGCGAAATGCATATAGAGACGAAAAAATAAGCATTTTCTTTATAAAATTAGTAGAAAATGCAAGTTTATGTTGTAATTTCTTCAAATTTTGGTAAAATAGCATATAGCGAAAAAGATAACATAAAAAGCAGGAGGAATGCCGTATGAAACCGTATAGCAAGTTGACGAAAGAAGAGCTGAAAAAGTTAAAAGGCCAGTTAGAGAAACAATTCGAAGAAGTGAAAGCAAAAGGAATACATTTGGATATGTCCCGTGGTAAACCGTCAAAAGCACAGTTGGATCTGAGTAATGGTCTGATGGACG
>ENA-OPAO01002384-OPAO01002384.1-human-gut-metagenome-genome-assembly--contig:-NODE-2384-length-11144-cov-3.951574_pt1 | contig 11144 bp, 8 predicted proteins | sample MGYA00241054_ERZ501424 | MGnify/ENA primary metagenome ERZ501424 (study PRJEB25962, sample SAMEA2042623) | human gut metagenome | biome: human gut; feature: human-associated habitat; material: faeces...
CCTGCCGTCATTTTTCCATTCATCTAAAAGCTCCCCACAGCTATCTATCGCAATCTTATAGCTCAATTATATCGTCCTCTTTTCCATTATATGTAGTATTCAATACCACATCTATCGTATCACATAAACAGATATTTGAAAAGAGTTTTTTAAAAAGTCTGTCCTTTTTTCTTTATCTGAGATATAATGTCTACACGCGATCACATAAAAGAAAGGAAGTGCGGCATGCTTGCATTAAAGATCACAGATATCCGGGATTTCACAAACAAACTTTTTATAGGAGAAGTATTTGACAAATTCTGTCTGTCCGAAGCGACTGTGACTACTTTTAATACTTTTACCATTGATGGCAGGCTTCAGAAAGATTTTTTTGATACAGACAGCATGAACAGACTCACAGAGCACGGCCGGACACATTCTCTCTGGAAGAACATCAGACCTTTCTGCTGGTCTGTGATCCGCGGTAAGCGTACGCCCTTAAGCTTCAGGATCGTGCTGCATTTAAGTCGGAGTGGAGTTGAAGCCGCAATGAGAAATACAGATTTCGGAATTTCCTCCGAACAGATAGACGGACTATTCTTAAATCTTCAATTTAAAAATAACAGCCTTCTTTGTACTACCGGAACCTCTCTTAAAACATTCTCTATGGATAAACGCCCAGAGCAGCTCTGGGATGATATGATCCTGAGCTTTCTGTCCAGGAATCAGATTCTTTTTGAAAGGCTATAGTCAATTCTCTTCTTCTATTTCCCTCAGGTAATACGCAAGCATATCAATAAATTCACTGTTGGTAGGCTTGTATTCCAGAGGATATCCTGCAATCTCATCCAGCAGTTTTTTATTTCCTTCCCAACACACATTTACCATTGTTCTGATATCATGCTCAATATTGGTAGGTGTTGATCTGTACTTCCGCGCCAGGCATGGATAAATGTCCTTTGTGATCCGCAATGGTTTATACTGATACCCCATGGAAATCTTTACCGCTTCCGCAACGAAAAAATATCCTTTGTATTTCGAATTTGCACCAAGTCTTCTGATCAATCCATACACCTTTTTCATACATTTGTTCCTCCATTTCATTTTTTTCTCTTTTTAAAAGCACTCCCTTATGTATAATACGACAGTTATCTATATTTTTCGCTTTCTTCTGAAAATTTATTTTATACATATTAGATACTAATTTAAATTTTTAGTCATATTTTACAGGTTATTTTTATTTAATATCTATTATTTTATTTAAAATTCCTATAATTGTGTTAAAGATACACATATTGTTATAAAAAAAGCAAAGGCTTTGCCCCATTACGGGCAAAGCCTTTCGATCATTTTATATGTCGTTTTATTTTGTAAGGACCATAAGGATATCGTTGCTTCTCTTTACAAATTTTGTCATTTCTTCAGGAGAAAGCTGTTTATGGCTCATCATTGCAAGATCATAAAGCTGTTCACAGATCACCGGAACATACTCTGATCCCTGATTTTCTGCTATAAATCTTACAAGAGGATGATTTGCGTTCAGTACAAGTACTTCCTGACCACCGAACATATTCGGATCCATTCCGTACATATTGTACATTTTCATCATATCCTGCATACGGCGACTCTCCTCAGGAAGAGTGATCATCGCTGCAGTTCCCTCATTTTTCAGCTTCTCTACTTTTACTTCAAGTTTATCCTTGCCAAGATTCTTACGGAACACCTCAGTAAGTGTCTTGACTGTTGCTTCATCCGCTTCTCCGTCTTCACGAAGCTCTTCTGTCAGATCTGCATCAATTCTCTTGAACTGGATCGTCTGATCCTGCTGTTCAAGATGGGAAATAAACTGTGAATCGATCACATGCTTCAGCAGTACAGCATCTTTACCCGCTTCACGGAACATATTAATGTACTGGCTCTGCTGTACCTCATCGGTCACATAATAGATCACCGTTTTTTCCGGTTCCTCATTCTGGGATCCTTCAGAAGCTTTCTCCTCTGTCTTCTCCTCTTCAGCTGCTTTTGTTTCTTCTTTTTTATTTTCCTCAATGCAGTCTTTCAGGGTAAGATATTTGCCATCCAGATTCTTAAAGAGGATATAATCATTCATCTTCTCACCAAATTTCGCATCCTTGATGCATCCAAATTTGATAAACGGGCTGATATCATCCCAGTACTTCTCATAAGACTCTCTGTCTGTCTTGCACATTCCGGTGAGCTTATCTGCTACTTTCTTGGTGATGTATTCAGAAATCTTTTTCACAAAACCATCATTCTGCAGTGCAGAACGGGAAACATTCAGTGGAAGATCCGGACAGTCGATCACGCCTTTCAGAAGAAGAAGGAATTCCGGGATCACCTCTTTGATGTTATCTGCAATAAATACCTGATTATTATAAAGCTTGATGGTTCCCTCAATGGAATCATACTCTGTCCTGATCTTCGGGAAATACAGGATACCCTTCAGGTTGAACGGATAGTCCATGTTCAGATGGATCCAGAACAGCGGTTCCTTGTAATCCATAAATACCTTACGGTAAAATTCTTTATACTCTTCATCCGTGCACTCATTTGGATGTTTCATCCAGAGCGGCTGTGTATCGCTTAAGGATACCGGCCGTTTATTGATCTTTACTTTATCTTTGGCAGGAGAAACTTCCACAACTTCTTTCTCGCCTTTATCATTCTCCTTTTCCTCTGTCTTGGCATCCTCATGGATATGTTCAACTACCACATCATCTTCACGGAGATCTGCCTCATCGATGGTTTCATACTCCTGTTCAGCATTTGCTTTGGAAAGATAGATATTTACCGGCATGAAAGAACAGTATTTCTCAATAACCTCTCTCATACGATATTCATTGGCAAACTCCAGGCTTTCCTCATTGAGGAAAAGAGTGATCTCTGTTCCCGGTTCTGTTTTGTTTCCGTCTGCCATCTCATACTCCGTACCACCGTCACAGGTCCAATGTACCGGTGTGGAACCCTCCTTGTAAGAGAGAGTATCGATATGAACTTCATCTGCAACCATAAATGCAGAATAAAATCCAAGTCCGAAATGACCGATCATCTGATCATCCGTTGTTTTATCCTTATATTTCTCAAGAAACTCTGTGGCACCGGAAAAAGCGATCTGTGTGATATATTCCTCTACTTCATCTGCTGTCATACCAATACCGTTATCGATAAACTTCAAAGTTTTCTGATCCGGATCAACGATAACATTTACAGCCGGTTTGTAACCTTCCGGGAATGTATAATCTCCCATAACTTCCAGCTTTCTCAGTTTGGTGATCGCATCGCATCCGTTGGAGATCATCTCTCTTACAAAAATATCATGGTCGGAATATAACCATTTCTTGATAATCGGAAAAATGTTTTCACTGTTGATTGATAAACTGCCATGTTTTGCTGACATATATGTCACTCTCCTTTTGTTTTTATTTTTGTTTTTATTTCTGATGTTCCGACAGAGTCGGAAACCTGTTGTTTTTTTCAATAAATATATACTAATACGACTTTTTACAAAAGTCAAGAAAAATTTAGCACTCATCATTATAGAGTGCTAGCAACAGCATGTAAAACGGATCTCTATGTGCAAAAAAATCCCTCCGTACATTTTTTTTGTACGGAGGGTGCTGTAAAACTATCTTCTACATTCTGTTCTTATTTTTTCTTTCTACGATATACAAGGATTCCTCCAATACATACCACAGCCACGATCAAAATAATCACAAATGTCATGATCGGTGTACTGTCTCCCGTCTGCACTGCAGATTTCTGATTTGTCTGTGTCACTGCCGGACTCGGAGTCGCAGTAAGAACTGCTGCCTGTGATACCGTAAAAGTAACCGTACTTTCTGACTGTGTACCGGTATCCTTCCAGCTGGAGCCGTCATATTTCTGCTGTCCAAAGGTAGCTTTCAGAGTATATTTTCCTGGCTTGCTGACACGGAATGTTGCAGTATAAGGCTCTCCATCCCAGGTACGGGTCTCTGTGATCTTCCAGCTCTTCGGCTGATATCTGGTATCTCCCTTACGCGGGTTTGTATTATCCATTCCTGCACCAGATGCTGTAAAGGTGATCTTTGTATTGGTATCATACTTGCCATTGGAATCAATTCCTGTGATCTTATTGTCCGATGCAGCGGCTTCCGTGCCCTGATATCCATTTACTGTAATACTTACTGCGATCACTGTACTGATCTTGTTAGGATTCTTAACCCCCTCCGGAAGAATGACAGTACCTTTTACATTAAATATCTGACGTTCTGCAGAAGACGGATCATAAGAAGATCCCTTAACATCCCATTTAACAGATGCCTTCTGCTCTCCCTTTGTTGTAGTGATCTTTACTGTTCCCGGAAGCTTCAGGGCTTTCTGGGTTTTCTGGGTTCCATTGGGAAGATCTTTGATATCGGATGGCTTTTTGATACCTGTAAGGTTATTCGCCTTCTTACTGTTATCTGTTTTTTTCTTTGTAACGCTGAAATGAACGTTTACATAAGCTTCCACATTTGCATCATTGGCGATCACAATGTCTTCCAGATATTCCCCCTGTGAAAGTCCGCTGACCGGCTGTACGCTAAAGGTTGCATTATCTCCTGCTTCCAGCTCTGTGGCGGAAAGTGTACCAATTGTATATGCATTTGATGAAGGCTGTTTCAAAACGATCTTTGTATTTCCGGTGTTGGTAACTGTAACTTTCTTCGCATCAGGAAGTTCCTTATAGCCTTCCTCTTTGGTTCCAAACTCCAGACTGTCTGTTACCGAAAGACCGGGATTGGGTTCCGGTTCCGGTTCCGGTTCCGGCTCCGAAACTGTAAATTCCAGCCGGACTTCAGCCAGTGTGTTTCCGGTATTCTGATCTGTCACAGAAATCGTATCGCTGTGGTCTCCGACCTGAAGACCGGTCTTGGGCTGTACGGTAAAGGTTGCCGCCTTATCTCCGGGATTGAGCACTTCCGCAGAAGGCTCTCCCACCTCATAATCCTCCGGAGCAGAAAGCTGGATCCGGATAGCCTCTGTACCTGTATTCTCTACGGTTACAGGCTGTGCATCCGGCGCAGTCTCATAGCCCTGTTCCAGTGTTCCAAACTTCAGAGGACCTTCCGGTTTCACTGTTGCAGTAACTGTTTTTGGTGTTTCTGTCTTTACCATAACCGAAGCCGTCACTGTAGCAGATGCTTCCGTGCTTTCATCAGAAGCAAATACAAGCTCTTCCACGTATGGATCATCTTTTGCAGAGAGTCCAAGCTTAGGCTGTACGGTAAAGGTCTGCTCTCCTCCCTGCGCCAACTGGATATTTCCGCTACTCTCCACTTCACTGACCGGCGCAATATCAAAAAACTCCGACTCAGGCTGTACTAACGTCACAGCTTCTGTACCTTCGTTTTTGATCGTGACTGTACTTGTTGTTTCTACCTTTTCATAACCGGCAGTCAGATCATCAAAAGGCAGTTCTGTCGGATCCGCAGTTAGCTTGTATATTTTTTCCGCTGCAGGGTCCGATGTTTCCCCGGGATCTGTCTGCTCATTATTTTCATGATCTTCGGCTTTTTTATTTTCCGGTTCTTTTACTGTAAAGTCCGCTTCAAAGAAGACATCGGCACCTTCTTCTGTCTGATACGTGATCAGATCTTTGTATTCTCCAGCCTTCAGACCTTCTCGTGGTTTTACCCACACAGTAACACTTTCACCACTCTTTAATGGCGCATCATTAATATCTGCAGCCATGAAATTCTCCGGGGCGATCTCTTTAAAATTAAGATCTCCGGTTCCGTTATTTGTGATAGTAACCATCTGTGCTTCCGGAATTTCCGTATATCCCTCTTCCACGGAACCAAAATCCAGAATTCCACTTCCATCTTCCGTGTATGCAGATGCCGAATATGTCGGTTCCTCATTTTTTTCGGAAGCATCTGCTGCTGTATCTGCGGAATCCGGTGTCTCTGTCTGACTATCTCCAGATGTATCTGCCTCATCGGCATTCTGAAGCCCTGACTGTTCTCCGTTTACTTCTATAACAGAGTTTTCAGCAGGCTCCTGGGTATCTGCAGGTTCCTGTACATCTGTATTTTCCTGTACATGTGTATTCTCCTGCGCATCCGCAGACTCCGTTTCTTCTGCCGGCTCTATGGTTTCCTCAGGCCGAGCACTATCAGGCTCCTCTGACGTTCCAGCTTCTGTATCCGGCGTGTTCTCTGAAGACTCCGAAGCTTCACTTTCCTCCGCATCCGGATCTTCTCCTGCTACTTTGGCTTCTTCCTTTTTCTTTTCTGCCAGTGCTTTGGCTTCCTCCTCTGTTTCGGAAACCTCCTGGGTCGTCACCGTAAGCTCACCACTGACTCCCGTCTCTTCTTTTCCGGTGATCTTCAGAACGATCGGAAGACCCAGATCTTTTTCATCGATTTTATAAGTCTTGTCAGTTCCTACCTCTGTAAGAAGGTCTCCGTCTTTTAATGACCAGGAAAAACTCACATTATCATCTGTGATCCCCTCCGGCTTGACCTTTGAGTAATCTGCACTTAAGGTAGACCCGATCGCAAGTGTTCCTTTGACCTTCAGCTTTCCATCAAGATTTCCAGATGGAGCTGCAGTGGCAAATACCATCGATGGAAGCAGCGTTACCATCATAAGCACAGCCATGACGACTGCCAGCACTCTGCTTTTTTTCATATCCCATCCTCCTTTACATCATTTTATTTTCCCCACATTTACCCTTTCTACGCAGGGCTTTCTTTTTGCTGATGCAAGTTTATCATATTTAATTTTCAGAGGTGTAATCCCTGCTTTCCGTCAGCCTTCTACGATCATATATTTTCCGTCCGGGAGTTTAAATACTTCGCTTTCTTCTTCCAGCTCCTTCAGGGAAATCCCCTCCACATCTGCGCCCATTCCATCCAGATATTTTTTAACATCCTTCAGGGAATCCAGCACAACTGCCATGCAATCCTCTAGAAATTCCTCTGCCTCCTCAAAATCCTCTGCTACCGGCTCATCAAAAAGCTGACCCTGTTTTTCCAGAAATGTCTGGACATATTCTTTCTTGTACATATTAAAGTACCTCCTTTATATCTCCGCCCGCCGCGATCAGTCTGCGAAGTACTGGTTCCACCTTCTCTGTCTCGTAGAAAGCCGCCGCCTTTACCCCTGGCTTCGCATGCTTCATGGCAAAGCTGTATTTTACAGATTTCATCATTTCAATATCATTGTATTCATCCCCGAACGCTATGCATTCATCCGGTCCGATTCCCAAAAGTTCCTGGTATTTACGGATCCCTTTTGCTTTGTTCGTGGTAAATGGAACAAAATCCACCCACGCAAATCCGGATGTCACAACAGTACATCTGTCTTTGAACCGTTCTCTCCAGTACCGGATGGATTCCTCCGTCATTCCTTCTCTCTCATAAACTGCAACCTTCATACAAGGCTCTGTGATCTCATCAAAACTCTTTATGATCTTACACTGATTTTTTACTTCTTCGATCATCAGATGGCGATAATGTTCTGTCTTGGGCATGATATAATAAAAATCCTTTGTAGAACAGGAAAATTCCGCTCCGGGCTTTTCCCATATTGCCTGAATGATCTCTCTGACCAGTTCTTTGTCAAAGCTGTCGCAGTACAGAAGCTTCTCATTCTGGACAGCAAGCCCGCCATTTTCACTGATAAATGCCATCTCGTCCTTTACCGGCGCAAAAAGATTCCTCATATTGGCATACTGTCTGCCACTGGCTGCCACAAAGAGGATTCCCATTTTTTTCAGTTCCTTTACCAGCGGAAAGATCTCTTCCGGCAGCGTCTGTCTTCCACCGATAAGCAGCGTTCCATCCAGATCACTGGCAACCATCTTAATCATGCTGCTTCTCCTCATAAATAGTAAACAGATCACCAGGTACAGCTGCTACAATATCTGCACCGTTATTTTCAAGCTCTTCTCTGTCACGGAATCCCCATAGTGCACCAACGGTATACATTCCGGCAGCACTTCCTGTCTGCATATCTGTCTTTGTATCTCCGATATACATACATTCTTCCGGCTTTACGCCGAAATCTTCTGCAATCTTCAGCGGACCATCCGGCGCCGGCTTTCTGCGGATCCCTTCCTGCTGTCCCATCACCTCATCAAACAGATCGCCATAGATCGCCTTTACCACTTTCTGCGCCGCAACATGAGGCTTATTGGAGCATACAGCCATCTTAAGGCCTGTATGTTTCAGCTTCTGAAGGGTTTCCGGCATATCTTTATATGGCACAACTTTATACAGCGGATCTTCATCAAATTTCCTGCGATAAAGTTCCCTGACTTCTTCGTAGTGTACCAGCTCCGGATCTCCTGCATCGATCAGGCATCTTCTGATCAGCATATCTGCACCCTCACCGCTGTAATAACGAAAATTATCTGCCGGCTGTGGTTTCAGGGAAAACTTTTCCATGATCTCATTCGCCACATATGCCATAGATTCCAGTGTATCCGCAATTGTTCCATCCAGATCAAATATACAAGCTTTTATCATTTTGTCTTTCATCCTCTCAGGTTCATTCCCAGTTTTTTTGTCTCATAGATCAGTCTTGCCACAGGCAGTCCCACCACGTTGTTATAATCACCACGGATTCCCTTCACATAGGCTCCCCAGGCGCCCTGGATCCCATAGCTTCCGGCTTTGTCCATTGGGTCTTTGCTGTTTACATATTCCTTTATTTCTTCCTCTGTCACCGGATAAAAGCTCACATCTGTGCACTCATGGAAGGTATGAGCTTTCCATCTCCCTTTTTCTCTTATCAGCAAAGTTACACCGGTATATACCTGATGTGTATTCCCCTGCAGCATAGCGAGCATCTCTATTGCAGCTGTCTCATCTGCCGGTTTACCTAAAATCTTACCCTCATAAGATACAACGGTATCTGCACCGATCACAACCACATCTCTCAGATCTCGGTTCTCCTCTTCCTCCAGCGCGTATGCCGTAAACATAGCTTTCTGACGAGAAAGTTCCTCCACCACTTTCGCAGGCTCTGCACTGGTGATCCGTTCTTCCCCGCTGGCAGGCTTCACTTCAAAGGCGACTCCTACCTGGCTTAAAAGTTCCCGCCTCCTGGGAGATGCGGAAGCAAGCACGATTTTCTTCATGTGTAATTCCTCTCTTTCCTGTGTTATCAGTATAACCGTTTCTGTAAATGGGCGCAACCGAAATCGTTGCAGGAGCATTTTGTACTTATCCATTTATTCCTGATGACGATAAAACAAAACAAGCAGTACACCCTGATACCTGTTCACGGTGTACTGCTGTCATATGTTTCGTATTCTTTTTGACAGTTTTTATGCTTTCGGTAATTTGAAAGAGCTCTTCAGAGATACAATGCGGTTAAATACCGGTGCTCCCTCCCTGGAGTCATGGATATCTGCGCAGAAGAAACCGTTACGTACAAACTGATAGCTGTCATAACCTTTTGCTTTCAGAAGCTCCGGCTCTACATAAGCACTTGTTACTGTAAGAGAATTCGGATTTACATTAAGAGAACCATCTTCTTTATTGTAAACACCTTTTTCTTCATCTACGATATTCTCGTAAAGTCTTACCTCAACTTTACCTGCATTGGATGCTTCCACCCAGTGGATCGTTCCTTTTACCTTACGTCCGTCCGGTGCATTTCCGCCCTTAGTCTCCGGGTCATAGGTACAGTGGACTACACGGATCGTTCCGTCGTCATCTGCCTCATAACCTGTGCAGGTTACAAAATATGCATTCATAAGACGAACTTCATTTCCAATATAGAGACGTTTGTATTTCTTAGGAGGCTCTGCCATAAAATCATCACGTTCAATATAAAGTTCTCCACTGAACGGGATCTTTCTGGTTCCAAGCTCCTCATTCTCCATATTATTCGGAGCTTCAAGATACTCAACCTGTCCTTCCGGATAGTTATCGATCACGAGCTTGATCGGATCAAGGATCGCCATCATACGCGGACGTTTCAGCTTCAGGTCCTCACGGATGCAGTACTCGAGCATTGCATAATCTACAGAACTGTTCGCCTTTGAAACACCACAGAGTTCTACAAATTTACGGATAGACTCCGGTGTAAATCCACGGCGACGAAGTGCGGCGATGGATACTAGTCTCGGATCATCCCATCCATCTACGATGCCGTCCTCAACAAGCTTCTTGATATAACGTTTACCTGTAACAACGTTGGTCAGGTACAGCTTTGCAAACTCGATCTGCTTCGGTGGGTGCGGATATTCCAGCTCCTTTACCACCCAGTCATAAAGCGGTCTGTGGTCCTCAAACTCCAGAGTACAGATAGAATGTGTCACACCCTCAATGGCATCCTCGATCGGATGAGCGAAGTCGTACATCGGATAGATGCACCATTTATCTCCTGTATTGTGATGTGTCATGCGGGCTACACGGTAAATGACCGGGTCACGCATGTTCATATTCGGTGATGCCATATCGATCTTGGCACGAAGAACCTTCTCTCCATCTCCGTATTTGCCCTCACGCATCTCTTCAAAAAGCTGAAGATTCTCTTCTACAGTACGGTTTCTGTACGGGCTCTCTTTACCTGGCTCTGTAAGAGTTCCTCGGTACTCACGTATCTGGTCTGCAGTCAGGTCGCAGACAAAGGCCTTGCCTTTCTTAATAAGCTTCACTGCTGCCTCATACATCTGATCAAAATAATCAGATGCAAAGAAAAGTCTGTCTTCCCAGTCTGCACCAAGCCATTTCACGTCAGCCTTGATGGACTCTACAAATTCGGATTTCTCCTTTGTAGGGTTGGTATCATCAAAACGGAGGTTGAATTTTCCGTTGTATTTCTGAGCCAGTCCATAATTTAAAAGAATGGATTTCGCATGTCCGATATGAAGATAGCCGTTAGGTTCCGGTGGGAAACGTGTATGCACGGTGTCATAAACGCCTTCTTCAAGATCTTTGTCTATAATATTTTCAATAAAGTTTTTGGAAACTGTTTCGTTCTCCATTGCTTTCCCTCCTAAATATCATCCTGATGTTTTATCTTATCATAAATCCGGAGTTTTTGAAACCCGCAAAACCTGTATCTAAACAAAAAATTGTCTGTTTTTAGACACAAAAAAAGCTGCTGACGGGAATCGAACCCGTGACCTCCGCCTTACCAAGGCGACGCTCTACCGACTG
>ENA-OPAO01002386-OPAO01002386.1-human-gut-metagenome-genome-assembly--contig:-NODE-2386-length-11137-cov-4.595380_pt1 | contig 11137 bp, 6 predicted proteins | sample MGYA00241054_ERZ501424 | MGnify/ENA primary metagenome ERZ501424 (study PRJEB25962, sample SAMEA2042623) | human gut metagenome | biome: human gut; feature: human-associated habitat; material: faeces...
TTTTCCGTTGAGCTGGTTGGCGGCGGCCAGTCCGGCGGGCCCGGCGCCGATAATGGCTACTTTCCGTCCGTTGCGTTCAATGTTCCGGGGCTTGATGTAACCTTCGCGGAAGGCTGTTTCGGCAATGGCCGCTTCGTTCTCGCGGGTGGTGACGGGAGAGTCCATGCTCAGTTTCAGCACGCAACTCTTTTCGCAGAGGGCGGGGCAGATGCGGCCGGTGAACTCAGGAAAATCGTTGGTTTCGTTCAATATCTTGTAGGCTTCCTCCCATTTGCCTTTGTAGAGGGCATCTTGAAATTCGGGCTGCTTGTTGCCCAGCGGACAAGCCCAGTGGCAGAAGGGAACGCCGCAGTCCATGCAGCGTGAGGCTTGAAGTTTCCGGTCACGGCTGTTCAGAGTCTGTTCTACCTCGCTATAATCTGATATCCGGTCGTGGATGGGACGGTAGCCCGCTTCCTGACGCGGTATAGTTAAAAATGCTTTTGGATTTCCCATATCTTTGTTGTATTTCTTTGTTGATAATTTGTGTGATGTATTAATAATCTCTTTGTACATCAGCTATTTTTTGCTGTAGCTTGCGCATTTGTTCTTCTTGCAATACTCGTTTATATTCGATAGGTACTACCTGGATAAATTCATCCACATAGTGATTCCAGTTATCTAATATTGTTCGTGCCAGTTTGGAACCGGTATAGAGGTAATGCTGACGGATCAGTTCATGCAGCTCCTTCCGGTAAGATGCCTCCTCGATAAGTGAGAGCTCCACCATCTCCATGTTGCAGAAATAATCGAAGTTGTGGTTCTTGTTCCACACGTAAGCCACGCCGCCACTCATTCCGGCAGCGAAATTCCGTCCGGTTTCCCCCAGTACCACGACCCGTCCTCCGGTCATGTATTCGCAACAGTGGTCGCCTACACCCTCTACCACGGCCGTCACACCGGAATTGCGGACGGCGAAGCGTTCGCCCACCCGTCCGTTGATATACACCTCGCCGTCAGTAGCGCCATACAGCAGGGTGTTTCCGGCGATGGTATTCTTTTCCGCATCGAAATTGCTGCGCACGGGGGGCAGTACCGCAATGCGTCCGCCGCTCAGTCCTTTTCCCAGATAGTCATTCGCTTCGCCTTCCAGCTTGAAACTGATGCCGTGGGTCAGGAACGCACCGAAACTTTGGCCTGCCGAACCTTTGAATTTGATGTGGATGGTCTGTTCCGGAAGTCCTGCCTGCCCGTATTTCTTGGCAACCGCCCCTGCCAGCATGGCACCTACCGAACGGTCCGTATTGGCGATGGTGTATTCCAGGGAAATCTCTTTTCCGTTTTCTATGGCATCCCGGGCGGCGGCCAGTATGGTTACATCCTTTACATGGGCGATGTCGTGCTTCTGTTCCATGACATGGTGTATGGCAGCTCCGTTGTCCACCCGGTGTAGCAGTCTGCTGAAATCCAATAGTGAGGATTTCTTCTCACTTGGCGCTTGTTGTATTTCAATCAGGTCTGTCCGTCCAATGATATCCTCCAACCGGGTGAATCCCATTTCGGACAGATATTCGCGTACTTCCTGTGCCAAGAAAGTGAAATAATTCACTACATATTCATAGTGTCCGCGGAAATGTTTGCGGAGTTCGGGGTCTTGGGTGGCCACGCCTACGGGACAGGTGTTGGTGTGGCACTTGCGCATCATGACGCATCCCAGCACAATCAATGCGGTGGTACCGAAACCGAATTCTTCCGCACCCAGCAAGGCCATGTTGATAATATCCCGTCCGGTTTTCAACTGTCCGTCCACTTGCAGTTTCACTTGTCCGCGGAGTCCGTTCAACACCAAGGTCTGTTGCGTCTCGCTCAGTCCTATTTCGGGCGAGATACCTGCATACCGCATACTCGATGCAGGCGACGCGCCGGTTCCTCCTTCCGCTCCCGAAATGACAATCAAGTCGGCTTTCGCTTTGGCCACTCCGGCGGCAATGGTTCCCACGCCGCTTTCGGCTACCAGTTTCACACTGATTCGTGCCTGTGGGTTTACGTTTTTCAGGTCGAATATCAACTGGGCCAAATCTTCGATGGAATAAATGTCATGGTGGGGTGGAGGGGAAATGAGCGAGATGCCCGGAATGGAGTGGCGGGTTTTGGCAATCACCTCGTCTACCTTGAATCCCGGCAATTGTCCTCCTTCTCCCGGCTTGGCGCCTTGGGCCACCTTTATCTGGATCTCTTCGGCATGGACCAGGTATTCGGCGGTGACTCCGAAGCGTCCCGATGCTATCTGCTTGGTCTTGCTGCAAAGTGAGATACCCTGGTAAGTGCCGGTAATGCGGTCGCTGTCCTCACCTCCTTCACCCGTATTGCTGCGTGCGCCCAGTTTGTTCATGGCCAGTGCCAGCGCCTCATGTGCCTCCTTGCTGATAGCGCCGAAGGACATGGCTCCTGTCACGAAATGTTTCACGATGTTTTCTACCGGCTCCACCTTTTCAATATCAATGGGATTTCGTTTGTGTCCGAAGAAGTCGCGCAGGAAGAGGGGTGACTCTTTTCCATCTACCATGGAGGTGAATTCCTTGAACTTCTTGTAGCTGCCCAGCCGGGTGGCCAGTTGCAGGGTGGAGATGGTTTCCGGATTCCAGGCGTGCCGTTCTCCGTCTTTGCGGAAAGAGAACAGTCCGTTGTGCGGTAAAATGTCGCTCACTTCTTTTGCAGCGAATCCGGCATCGTGCAGGGCGATGGCGTCTCTGGCGACTTCTTCCAGACGGATGCCTCCGATGCTGGATGTCTGTGTGCCGAAATAGCTTCTCAACAATTCCTCGCTGACCCCTACGGCTTCAAAAATCTTTGCGCCCCGGTAGGAACGGATAGTCGAAATGCCCATCTTGCTCATAATCTTGAACAAGCCCTTGCGGATGGCCTTGATATAATTCTTCTCGGCCGTTTCGTAATTCATCTGCACATCGCCTTTCCTCACCAGTTCATCCAGTACGGCGAAGGCCATGTAGGGATTGATGGCACTGGCGCCATATCCCAGCAACAGGGCGGCGTGCATCACCTCGCGAATCTCGCCACTTTCTACAATCAATGCGGTTTGCACGCGTTTCTGAACGGAGATGAGGTGATGATGGACAGCGCTAACTGCCAGTAGCGACGGGATGGCGGCATGGGTGTCGTCCACAAAACGGTCGCTCAGAATGATATAGTTCACTCCGTCCGTAACGGATTGCTCGGCTTTTTTGCACAGGTCGTTCAGGGCCTCTTGCAATCCGGCTTTTCCCTTGCTCACCTCGAATACGATAGGGAGTTTCACGGTATTGAATCCTTTATACCGGATGTTGCAGAGGATGTCCAGTTGGGTGTTGTTCAGCACGGGATGGGGCAGACGTACCATTTTGCAATGGCTTTCGCTGGGCACCAGGATATTCATTCCCACGGCCCCGATGTACTCGGTGAGCGACATGACTAACTCTTCACGGATAGGGTCGATGGCGGGATTGGTCACTTGGGCAAACTGTTGCCGGAAATAGTTGAACAGCAACTGCGGCCTGTCCGAAAGGACGGCCAGCGGCGTGTCGTTACCCATAGAGGCGATGGGCTCGGCCCCTGTGTTGCACATCGGCATGAGGGTGCGTTCTATATCCTCGCGCGAGAAGCCGAAAGTACGCAGCATACGGTCATAGCCGTCTATCCGGTTGTCTATCTTGCGTCCGCTTTTCAAGGTATCGAGCTCGATGCGGTTGGCAGACAGCCAGGCGCGATAGGGACGTGCCGATGCCAGTTGTTCTTTCAGTTCACCGTCATAATATATTTTACCCTGTTCGGTATCAATCATCAGTATCTTTCCCGGTTGCAGGCGCCCTTTCTCTTTAATCTCTCCCGGTTCGAAATCCATCACGCCTACTTCACTGGCTACTACCATCATGTCATTATTGGTAATGAGGTAACGGGCAGGGCGCAGACCGTTGCGGTCCAACATTCCTCCGGCAAAGCGTCCGTCACTGAACAGCAGTGCGGCAGGCCCGTCCCAAGGTTCCATCAGGATGGAGTGATATTCGTAAAACGCTTTCAAATCTTCACTGATGGGGTTTTTGTCGTTGAACGATTCGGGTACCAGCATCGCCATGGCATGGGGCAGGCTCAGTCCCGACATCACAAAAAATTCCAGCACATTGTCCAGTGAGGCACTGTCGCTCATGCCCGGCTGGATAATGGGACGGATGTCTTTGATATCCCCTAGTGCCGGAGAGGAAAGGACACTTTCGCGCGCCTCCATCCAACCCCGGTTACCGCGGATGGTATTGATTTCGCCGTTGTGCGCTAACAAACGGAACGGTTGGGCGAGGCTCCATGTAGGAAATGTGTTGGTGCTGAAACGGGAGTGTACCAATGCCAATCCGCTGGTAAAGTAGGGTTGCGTCAGGTCCGGGAAGTACTCGCGCACTTGCATGGACGAGAGCATACCTTTATATATAATGTTTTTTGCCGATAGCGAAACGATGTAGAAGTCCGTGTGCCGCACGCGCTTTTCTATCTTCTTGCGGATGATGTAGAGGGTGCGTTCCAGACTGTCCGCATCTGTCACTCCGGTGATGAATACCTGTTTGATGTCCGGTTCGGTGGCCCGTGCGTCCTTTCCCAGGCAGGCGGGGTTGGTGGGCACATTGCGCAGGTGCATCAAGGTAAGTCCTTCGCGTTCTATTTCTTCAATCATAATGCTTAGGATGCCGGCCTGCTCTTTTTCGTCTTTGGGCAGAAATACGAGTCCGGTTCCGTATTTTCCTTTTTCGGGTACGGGGATGCCTTGCAGGAGGATGAATTCGTGGGGAATCTGTAGCATGATTCCGGCTCCGTCGCCGGTTTTGTTATCGGCTCCTTCCGCGCCTCGGTGGCGCATGTTTTCCAATACCTTTAATGCGGAGTCTACCAGTTCATGCGACTTGTTGCCATGAATGTTGACTACCATGCCTACGCCGCAAGCGTCATGTTCGTTGGTTGCGTCATAAAGACCTGTTTGCTCTGTTTTTACCATTATTGCTATCTTTAGTTTATAATAATGCTGGTTTGTATTTCATATTGTTCTGCAAAAGTAGGTAATTTATTTCTTTTTGATGAAGAGTTGGTGCTTTCTTTTGATAAAAAGATGCAGTCTTGCGTCTCTGTATTACAGTTTGTTGTATATATGACGTGTATATTTAATATTTGAAAGCTAGATTGTGAAAAATACTTTTAAATTGTAAGTTTGGGCATTTCTTTTATTCATATAGATTGTATTTATGACGGCATATCCCCTTTATAGTCAATCGACCGAATATAATAATGGGAATATTACATTCCCCAATCATATAACGACCTATTGACTTACAATTCAAAACTATCTACCCTTGTTTTGATACAATTTGAAAGAAAAAATAAATGCTTCTGTTTCTATTTGTTATTAGAATGAAAATAAATAAGAAAATAGAAACAATTATATCTTATAAAATATCAAAAAGATATATATTTGCACAGAATTAAAAGCAAAAGGAAACCACAATAAATAAGTATTAATCAAAATGGCAACAACTATCAAGTTCACCAAGATGCAAGGAACCGGCAATGATTATATCTATGTAAATACCTTGTCTTCTCCGCTGCAAGATCCGATAAAAGCCGCCAGAAAATGGAGCGCTTATCATACCGGTATCGGTGCAGACGGTCTGGTACTGATTGGAGCATCCGAGAAAGCGGATTTCAGTATGCGTATATTCAATGCAGACGGCTCCGAAGCCATGATGTGTGGAAACGCCTCGCGCTGCATAGGCAAATATGTATACGAGAAAGGACTGACGGATAAGGAGGTGATCACGCTGGAAACCCTTTCGGGAATCAAAATCCTGAAACTTCATACAGGCAACGGGGTGGTGAAGGATGTAACCGTAGATATGGGTACGCCTCTGCTATCGAATCCCGGACAGATAGCTACGAAAACCGGCGGAATGCTGGCAGAAACCATCCTGGCCGATGGAAAAGAATACAAAGGCACATTCGTCTGCATGGGAAATCCGCATGTTGTCATTTTCGTAGATGATATAAAAGAGGTGGATTTGCCGGCGGTTGGCCCGAAACTGGAAAATCATCCGCTTTTTCCTGAGCGGACCAATGTGGAATTTGTAGAAATATTGCCGGACCAATCCCTACGGATGAGAGTGTGGGAAAGAGGTTCGGGCATCACAATGGCTTGCGGAACAGGAGCCTGCGCCACCGCCGTGGCAGCCGTACTGAACCATAAAGCCGGACGAAAATCGTGGGTAAGGATGGACGGAGGCGATCTCCACATCCATTGGAACGAGAAAGACGGACATGTATACATGACCGGTCCGGCCGGAAAGGTTTTCGAAGGCGAAATAGAGATGTGATACTGATTTTGAAAAACTTAAAACAACGATAAAAACAATAACAACGATGGCACTAGTAAACGAACATTTTTTAAAACTACCAAACAATTACTTGTTTTCGGACATTGCCAAAAAGGTAAATGCATTCAAAGTCTCTCATCCTAAAACGGACCTCATCCGCCTGGGCATCGGAGATGTAACCCGCCCGCTGCCTCAAGCTTCCATCGAAGCCATGCATAAGGCAGTAGACGAGCTGGCAAGCAAAGAGACATTCCACGGTTACGGTCCCGAACAAGGCTATGATTTCCTGATAGATGCCGTCATAAGGAACGATTATGCTCCGCGCGGCGTCTATTTGGAACCCGGCGAAGTCTTTATCAGTGACGGCGCCAAGAGCGATACGGGAAATATCGGAGACATCCTTCGCCACGACAACAGCATCGGCGTGACAGACCCCATCTACCCAGTATACATCGACTCGAACGTAATGTGCGGCCGCGCCGGGATACTGGAAGACGGGCGATGGAGCAATGTGGTATACTTGCCTTGCCTGAGCGAGAATAATTTCGTGCCCGAAATCCCCGATCGCAGGATAGATATCTTATACCTCTGCTATCCCAATAACCCTACGGGGACGGTCATTAGCAAGGCCGAACTGAAAAAGTGGGTGAACTATGCATTGGAAAATGATACCCTCATCCTTTACGATGCTGCCTACGAGGCCTACATACAAGACCCGGACATTCCTCACTCCATTTATGAGATAAAAGGAGCGAAAAAAGTAGCGATAGAATTTCGCAGTTTCTCGAAGACAGCCGGATTCACCGGGGTGCGTTGCGGATACACCGTCGTACCGAAAGAACTCACTGCCGCCACGCTGGAAGGAGAGCGCATTCCGCTGAACCGGATGTGGAACCGCCGCCAGTGCACCAAGTTCAACGGCACATCCTATATCACCCAGCGTGGTGCCGAAGCGATCTATACCCCCGAGGGCAAAAAGCAAGTGAAAGCCATCATACAGTATTATATGGCTAACGCCCGCATCATGAAAGAAGCGTTGGAAAGTACAGGACTCAAAGTTTTCGGCGGAGAGAACGCCCCCTACCTGTGGGTGAAGGCGCCGGGCGAGGTAAGCTCGTGGAAATTCTTTGAACAGATGCTGTATGAAGCCAATGTAGTGGGCACCCCGGGAGTAGGCTTCGGCCCCAGTGGTGAAGGGTATATCCGCTTGACCGCTTTCGGAGAGCGGGCGGATTGCGAAGAAGCCATGAAACGGATCAGAAAATGGTTGCTCTGAGCAGTACACGGCAACACTTGAAGCACTGTGTGCTTGTACCGGACTTACATCCATCAAGCCAATAGGTATATAAAATATGACATACTCACTATTATTAATTAAAAGGTAAAAAGCTATGAAGATGAATTTTAAGGAAACAGCATTGCTATTAGGCATGTCCATGGCAGTGCCGGCAACGAGCATCGCTCAAGACAAGGTGGAAGCCAGCGTAGGAGCTGACTTGGTAAGCGGCTATATTTGGCGCGGACAGGATTTGGGAGGCGTAAGCATACAGCCGTCATTGTCCGTTGCCTACAAAGGATTTTCGCTCGGTGCATGGGGATCCGCAGGCATTGAGTCCGCTGATACGAAAGAACTGGACCTGACGCTGGGCTACAGTACCGGCGGTTTCAGCATTTCGGTGACAGACTACTGGTTCAATGGCGGTCCCGGCTATTTCCACTATGGCACGCACCATACCAGCCATGTATTCGAAGCGCAGATAGGCTACGATTTCGGTCCGCTGGCAGTGAACTGGTACACCAACTTTGCAGGTGCCGACGGGGTGAACAAGGACGGCGACCGGGCATATTCCTCTTACATATCACTCGCCGCCCCCTTCAAACTGGCAGGCCTGGACTGGACAGCAGAAATAGGAGCCACGCCATGGGCCAATGACTTCTATAACGTGTCCGCAGATCCGGAATACAGTGGTTCGGACGGGTTCGCCGTATGCGACATCAGCCTTGGGGCATCCAAGGAAATCAAGATTACAGACTCATTCTCAGTCCCCTCCTTCGCCAAGGTGACGGTGAATCCGCGCACCGAAGGGGCCTATTTCGTATTCGGACTGAGTTTCTGACAGGAAGTGCAGAAAATGCAGATACAATAACAAATTCAGACATAACGACACAATAGAGAGAGGTATCAGTTTTTAAAAAGGTAAAAAGATTGGAACATATAAATTACAAGTACAACAATGAAGAAAATTGAGGCTATTATCCGTAAGACCAAGTTCGAGGACGTAAAGGACGCGTTGCTCGAAGCCGACATCGAATGGTTTTCCTACTACGATGTAAGAGGCATTGGCAAAGCACGCCAGGGACGTATCTACCGTGGCGTGGTGTATGATACCAGTTCGATTGAAAGAATCCTGGTTTCCATCGTGGTGCGCGAAAAGAATGTGGAGAAAACAGTGCAAGCCATCATCAAGGCGGCGCATACCGGCGAGATAGGCGACGGACGTATTTTCGTCATCCCCATTGAAGATGCCGTCCGCATACGCACGGGCGAGCGGGGCGACATAGCCCTGTATAATGCAGAACAGGAAAAATAAGCGCAAGCTACTTCCCTTTACCGGCAAAGGTAAAGTCGGGAATAAAACAATACTACAACGTAAACGAGAAAAATTATGGATACTATACTCTTATTTATGCTCCCCGCCGGCCTTTGGGCGCAAGATGCAGGCGTGGCAGCCACCACCGCGGCGCCCGATGCAACCGCCGGGGCCCTGGGCGAACTTGCTACCGGACTCAACACCGTATGGATGCTACTTGCCGCCATGCTGGTATTCTTCATGCAACCGGGATTCGCCTTGGTAGAAGCCGGATTCATCCGTACCAAGAACACGGCCAACGTGCTGATGAAAAATCTGGTAGACTTCATGTTCGGCTCCATCCTGTTCTGGTTCATCGGCTTCGGGCTGATGTTCGGCATAGGCGGTTTTGTGGGCGCCCCCCATTTTTTCAACTTGGAGGCGATGGACAAAATCATCGACAACGGATTGCCCATCGAAGGCTTCCTGATTTTCCAGACTGTATTCTGCGCTACGGCGGCCACCATCGTGTCCGGAGCCATGGCGGAACGTACCAGGTTCTCCATGTATCTGGTCTATACTGTCTTTATCAGCGTACTCATTTATCCGGTTTCCGGCCACTGGACCTGGGGCGGCGGATGGCTGATGAACGGAGACGAAGGCTCCTTTATGATGAGGACGTTCGGCACTACTTTCCATGACTTTGCCGGTTCTACGGTGGTTCACTCCGTAGGCGGATGGATTGCCTTGGTGGGCGCCGCCATTCTGGGACCGCGTATTGGCAAATACGGGAAAGACGGCAAATCAAGGGCCATCCCCGGTCATAGTTTGACGCTTGCCTGCCTGGGCGTGTTTATCCTTTGGTTCGGCTGGTTCGGGTTCAACCCCGGTTCGCAGTTGGCAGCGGCAACAAGTAGAGACCAGACAGCCATTTCGCATGTGTTCCTCACCACCAACCTGGCAGCTTGTGCAGGTGGTTTCTTCGCCCTAAGCATAAGCTGGCTGAAGTATGGCAAGCCATCTCTGTCATTGACTCTAAACGGCATCCTGGCAGGTTTGGTGGGTATTACGGCTGGTTGTGACACAGTATCTCCCTGGGGTGCGGTTGTCATCGGAGCTATCTGCGGCATACTGATGATATACTCCGTAGAGTTCATCGATAAAGTCCTGAAAATTGACGATCCCGTAGGCGCCTCTTCCGTACATGGCGTCTGTGGTCTCACAGGTACAATCCTCACCGGACTGTTCTCCACCAGCGAAGGGCTCTTCTATGGTGCAGGCGCAAACTTCCTCGGAGCACAGATCTTCGGTGCGGTGCTCATCGGACTTTGGGCCATAGGCATGGGATTCATCATCTTCAAGGCGCTCGACAAGATACATGGCTTACGCGTTCCATCCCGTATTGAAGAGGAGGGTCTCGACATCTACGAACATGGAGAGTCTGCATACAACTGACAAAAGTTTTTTTACTCCAACATATTTATAAACCAACAATTACAACTGAAGGTATTATGTCAAAATTGAGATTCAGAGTAGTAGAAACGGCGTTCAAGAAGAAACCCGTTGCAGTGGCAGTCCCGACGGAACGTCCGTCAGAGTACTTCGCCAAGTATGTATTCAACAAGGAAAAGATGTTCAGGTACCTGCCAAGCAAGGTATATGCCAAGTTGATCGATGTAATTGACAACGGCGCACCGCTGGACCGCAGCATTGCCGACGAGGTGGCTGCGGGAATGAAGAAGTGGGCGCTCGAAATGGGAGCTACCCATTACACGCACTGGTTTCACCCGCTAACCGAAGGCACTGCCGAAAAGCACGACGCTTTTGTGGAACACGACGGCAAAGGCGGCATGATGGAAGAATTCACCGGCAAGCTGCTTGTGCAGCAGGAACCGGATGCATCCAGCTTCCCGAACGGCGGTATTCGCAATACGTTCGAAGCGCGCGGCTATTCTGCCTGGGACCCTTCCTCTCCCTCATTCATCGTAGACGATACACTCTGCATCCCTACCATTTTCATTGCCTACACCGGAGAGTCACTGGACTACAAAGCACCGTTGCTCAAAGCACTGCGTGCGGTGGACAAAGCAGCAGTGGACGTATGCCACTACTTCAATCCGGATGTAAAAAAGGTAGTCGCCTATCTGGGCTGGGAACAGGAATACTTCCTGGTTGACGAAGGGCTGT
>ENA-OPAO01002389-OPAO01002389.1-human-gut-metagenome-genome-assembly--contig:-NODE-2389-length-11125-cov-2.556278_pt1 | contig 11125 bp, 14 predicted proteins | sample MGYA00241054_ERZ501424 | MGnify/ENA primary metagenome ERZ501424 (study PRJEB25962, sample SAMEA2042623) | human gut metagenome | biome: human gut; feature: human-associated habitat; material: faeces...
GGTGTCTCTAATCCATTTACCAACCGGATCAAAGTTGATTTACCTGCTCCGGAAAGTCCGGTCACTATTACAAGTCGCATATCCTATCTCCCGTCAAATTTGCCGAGAAATTTCACCTCCGGTTCAAGTTTTACACCGAATTTCTCGTATACAATATCCGTCACATTTTTCATAAGTGTTGATACATCTTCAGCAGTTGCACCTCCGGCATTGATCACAAAACCGCAGTGCTTTTCAGACACCTGCGCCCCGCCGACACGATAGCCGCGAAGATCACTGTCCATGATCAGTTTTCCGGCAAAGTAACCTTCCGGACGCTTAAATGTACTTCCTGCACTCGGATACTCTAGCGGCTGTTTCTTAATTCGCTGCGCGCTTAACTTTCTGCCAAGTGCGGTAATTTCTTCAATATTTCCTTCCTTAAGTGAAATTACTGCTTCCAGTACAATATACCCGGCAGTCTTTATGATACTGGTCCGATATCCAAGTTCCAGCTTATCTGCCGGTATCGTAAGAATCTCACCATCCTGATTCATCACAGTAACTTCTTTAAGGACATCTTTCATTTCACCACCATAGGCACCGGCGTTCATGGTCACAGCTCCGCCAAGCGTTCCCGGAATTCCTCCCGCAAACTCAAAACCGGTCAGAGATGACTTCCTTGCAGTTGCAGCAATTGTAGAAAGAAGTGAACCTGCCGCCGCCCGTATCTCTGTACCCTTCACTGTGATTTCTCCCAGATTACGGTCAAGCTGAATGATCACGCCACGATAGCCATGATCACTGACCAGCAGGTTGCTGCCGTTTCCAAGAATAAAATACGGGAGCTCTGCCTGACGGCACTGCCTGATCACCCATGCGATCTGCTCATAGGATTCCGGCATCACAAACACTTCTGCCGGTCCTCCGATCCGAAATGTCGTGTGATCGCACATCGGTTCTTCAAAGCGAACACACTCGTCTCCGAGCTGTTGACAAAATCTCTGTTTTATTTTTTCATTCACAAATTGTGTCCTCTATCTTTCTTTTTTATTTTTTCCGTAAGAAGATCTTTCACCACTTCACTGGCAATCAACATGCCCGCCACACCCGGAATAAAAGAAATACTTCCCGGCTGTATATGCTCATGGTTTTCTTTCTGCCTTCCGATGCGCCGCTCCCTGTATGCCTTTTCTCTGGAACACAGCACCTTAACCTTACGGATATTTTTTTTGCGAAGTTCTGCACGAATAGCTTTTGCCAGAGGATCGTTACTGACTCTGGAAATATCTGCTATCTCAAGTCGTGCAGGGTTGATTTTATTATCTGTTGCAAGACAGGAGATCACCGGGACTTGGCAGTTTCCCGCCCGCTCTATCAAGAGCACTTTGGATGCCGATACATCCATGGCATCCACAATATAGTCAAAGGACTGCAGGTCAAACATTCCTGCAGTTTCTTCATTATAATATGTTTCATATGTGTGAACAAGAATGTTCTCATCAATATCTCTGATATGTTCCTTGGCTGTCTGGACTTTCTTGCGTCCTACGGTAGACTGTCCCGCATATAGCTGTCTGTTGATATCAGACTGTACGATATCTTTATGGTCTACCAGTGTAAGGCTGCCTACTCCACAGCGTGCCAGAGCTTCCACTACATAAGAACCCGCACCGCCAATTCCAAAAACTGCAATTTTTGCGCTGCCAAGGCGGTTCACAGCTCTGGTTCCCATCAGAATCTCCATGCGAGAAAATGCATCATACATGTGCAAACCTCCCTATGACTTTCATATTATTTAAACTTTCTCTATCCCCACTCCGTTTAATTATACTATTCACGCAATCGAATGTACAGTTTTTCATATTTTTTTTAGAATTTGCGTATGATTTTCTGCAATTTCCATATAATATCCATCAATTCCCTCTGAAATAACATCTTGCCGAAAGGAGTACGGTTATGTGGCAGCAGATTTTTCTGATTTTCGTGGGTTTAAGCTCCGGTATCATCATTGCCGGTGGTGTCGTCGGTCTGATGATCGGTCTTTCTATCGTTCCACGCTACGCCGGAATCACGCACACCGCGGATCACATGCTGTTATACGAAGACCTGACCTTCCTCGGAGTTGCGCTCGGAAATCTTTTCTGTCTGTTTAAGCCTTCCCTTCCACTGGGGAATCTTTTTCTTATCTTATATGGTGTCTTTTCCGGTATTTTCCTGGGAAGCTGGATTCTTGCCCTTGCGGAAGTTGCCGATGTCTTCCCCGTTTTCTGCCGGAGGATCCACCTCACCCGCGGGCTTCCCGTCATTATCATTGCCATTGCCGCTGGAAAATTTACAGGATGCTTCCTTTTTTACTTTCTCAGATGGCAATAAGCCTTCTCATTATATGCATAAAACACAAAAAAAGTCAAAAGAAATCCTGTCTTTTCTCAAATATTTTCATATATCCCAAAAATTTATCAGGAAAGGAATGATTTTATGAAACAACATGCAAACGGAAACAAAACCTATAAAGAAAATCAAAAAAATTACGTAAAATATGTAAACAGCATCACTCCCACACACAGTCTGCCTCTCAACATGATAAAAGCATTTCTGACCGGAGGACTGATCTGTGCGTTCGGGCAGCTTATTCTCAATACTGCCATGACGATTGGCGCAGACCGCGAAACCGCCGGCAACTGGTGCTCTTTACTCCTGATCCTGATCAGTGTCATCTTAACAGGATTAAATCTTTATTCCAAAATCGGCAAATTTGGAGGTGCCGGAGGACTTGTTCCCATTACCGGTTTCGCCAACTCTGTTGCTGCTTCCGCGATCGAATACCGTGCAGAAGGACAGGTCTTCGGCATCGGCTGTAAAATCTTTACGATTGCCGGCCCTGTCATTCTATATGGAATCTTAAGTTCCTGGATCCTCGGAGTCATCTATTTTATTTTTCAACTTGTGGAGGTGATGTAATGTCTGTCGGAAAGCAAACAGGAAAAGCAAGTATTTCTTTTACCGATCCGGTCTATATTCAGAGTACAGCCTCTGTCGTCGGGCCAAAAGAAGGAGACGGCCCGCTAAAAGAATATTTTGATATGATCTGTGAAGATTCCATGTTCGGCGAAAAGACATGGGAAAGCGCAGAAAGCACCATGCAAAAAGAAGCCGCCACACTCGCAATCGGGAAAGCCGGACTTACACCCCACGATATACGCATGGTATTTGCAGGTGATCTTCTCGCCCAGACAATTGCCTCCTCTTTCGGCATTGCAGAAATGGGCATCCCATTCTATGGGCTGTACGGTGCCTGTTCAACCATGGGTGAATCCTTATCCCTCGGTGCGATTGCTGTATCTGCCGGATACGGAGCGCATATCCTGTGCGCTACCTCCAGCCACTTCGCAACTGCCGAAAAAGAATTCCGTTTTCCTCTCGGTTACGGTTCCCAGCGTCCGCTTTCTGCCACCTGGACCGTGACCGGAAGCGGTGCCTGTGTCATCGGAGCAAAAGTCCCCTCTGCCAGTTCTTTCCCCGGAGCATCACCTCTTGTTCATGCAAACGGCTGTGCCGCTATCACCGGCATCACAACCGGGAAGGTGATTGATTTCGGTTTTCGCGATTCGCTCAACATGGGAGGCTGCATGGCGCCTGCGGCATGTGATACCATTTTTCGAAACCTCGAAGATTTTTCACGTTCCCCTGAAGACTACGATGCCATCATCACCGGTGACCTCGGCATGATCGGTCAGCACATTCTTCTTGATCTCCTTGCCGAAAAGGGAACAGATATCTCATCCGTACATCAGGACTGTGGCCTTCTGATCTATGACAATCAGGTACAGGATACTCATTCCGGAGGAAGCGGCTGTGGATGTGCAGCATCTGTTCTCACCGCATGGCTTCTGCCACGTATCGCCAGCGGAGAACTGAAACGGGTTTTATTTGTCCCGACCGGTGCCATGCTCTCAAAAGTAAGTTTTAATGAGGGTGCCCCCGTCTCCGGCATTGCGCACGGAATTATCCTCGAACACATTCCCACTCCATGCAAAGGAGGTAAAAGCTGATGGACTATTTTAATGCATTCTGGACCGGTGGCCTCATCTGTGCCCTTGTTCAGATTCTTCTGGATAAAACAAAACTGCTGCCCGGCCGCGTCATGGTTCTTCTCGTATGCAGTGGTGCCCTTTTAAGTTTTCTCGGGTTCTATCAGCCATTTGCAGATTTTGCCGGCGCCGGCGCCACGGTTCCGCTGCTCGGATTCGGACATACTTTATGGAAAGGTATGGCAAAAGCAATCTCCGAAGATGGATTTCTCGGACTGTTCACCGGTGGTTTTACTGCCTGCGCCCTCGGTGTCTCCGCAGCCCTGATCTTTTCATATTTATCCAGTATGATTTTCCGCCCACAGATGAAAGAATGAGGTGAATTTCATGAGTGATACCCTGTATATACAAACAGACATGAATATTCTTATAAAACATCCTCATGTCTATCTGCAGGACATTGCAAGACTTTCCTGCAGCAATTCCAAAGTCCTCAACCGCCTCCGGGTACTTCCCGTTGCCAACTTAAATCCGGATACTCCCGGGCGCTATACAATGTCTGTGATGGATCTTGTCGATCTGATTCAGAAAAAAGAACCGGATCTTGATATCACTCCTCTTGGAGAACTATCTTTTATCCTAACCTACCAGCCACCGGGAAAACCTCAGATGATTTTTGAAATTCTGAAAGTGGTTTTTATATCACTTGCCTCCTTCTTCGGTGCTGCTTTTTCAATCATGACATTCAACACCGATGCCGATGTCGGAACACTTTTTAAGCAGATCTATCAGCAGGTAACCGGAAATGTCTCCAACGGATTTACAATACTGGAAATTTCCTATTCCATTGGGCTTGCTGCCGGTGTTCTTTTCTTCTTTAATCACTTCGGGAGAAAGAAGTTTTCTGCTGATCCCACGCCGATGCAGGTGCAGATGCGGCAGTATGAAGACAATATAAATACCACACTCCTTGAAGAAAGCAGCAGGAAGGCATCTTCTTCCTGACCGGCATTTTGTAATTCCTTTGTATGATTCAAAATAATTTTGTTGCCTTCTCGCTTTTTTTCGTTTATAATGTACCATATTATCATTTTACAACGTTAAAGGAGCGAAAATATGAAAAAGTTATGGAACAAATGGACCGAAATTGCTCTGGTCAAAAGAATCCTTGTCGGACTTGTACTCGGAGCGATCCTTGGTCTCACAATCCCGGGAGCTACCGGTATCTCCATCCTCGGAGATGTCTTTGTAAGCGCTTTGAAAGCAATTGCACCTCTGCTGGTATTCTTTCTGGTTATCAGTTCTCTGTGTAACGCAGGAAACTCCCACGGCGGTGTTATCAAGACAGTTATCATACTTTACATGTTCAGTACCGTACTTGCCGCTGTCATCGCTGTATTTGCCAGCATGGCAATCCCGGTAAAACTTACACTGGCCACTGCCGCAGCTACAGACGCAGCCGCACCACAGGGCATCGCTGAAGTGTTAAACAACCTTCTTTTAAATGTGGTTGCCAACCCGGTATCTTCCCTTGTAAATGCCAACTACGTCGGCATCCTTACGTGGGCGATTCTTCTCGGACTTGCATTCCGTGCAGCAAATGACATGACCAAAAATGTACTGAATGATATCGCAAACGGAACATCTACTGTTGTTTCCTGGATCATCAACATGGCTCCGTTCGGTATCTTCGGTCTTGTATTCAACACTGTATCCACAAACGGTCTGGAGATCTTCACTACTTACGGAAAATTGCTTGCTCTGCTGGTAGGATGTATGCTCTTTATCTACTTTGTGACTAACCCGCTTCTGGTTTACTGGTGTATCCGCCAGAATCCATACCCGCTGATCTTCCACTGTCTGAAGAGAAGTGCGCTGACCGCATTCTTCACCAGAAGTTCTGCTGCCAACATTCCTGTCAATATGAAGGTCTGTGAAGAGATGGGACTTGACCGTGATACTTATTCTGTAACGATTCCGCTTGGTGCTACAATCAACATGGATGGTGCAGCAATCACGATCACCGTCATGACCATGGCAACAGCCTTTACACTTGGTATCCACGTAGATATCCCGACCGCAATCATCTTAAGCCTTCTTGCAGCACTGTCTGCATGTGGTGCATCCGGTGTTGCCGGCGGATCTCTGCTTCTGATCCCGATGGCATGCTCCCTGTTTGGTATTTCTGATGACATTTCCATGCAGGTCGTTGCAGTCGGATTCATCATCGGTGTTATTCAGGACTCTGTAGAAACAGCCCTGAACTCTTCTTCTGACCTTCTTCTGTCAGCATCTGCTGAATTCAGACAGTGGCGTCTGGAAGGAAAAGAGATCAAATTCAAATAATCGTACGCAGACGGTTCAGAATTTTCTTCTCCATCCGCGAGATCTGAACCTGTGATACGCCGAATTCATCTGCTGTTTCCATCTGAGTCATCTCCCGGAAATAGCGCATGTAAAGAAGCTTTCTTTCCTCCGCGTTCAGACTTTTGAGAAGCTCTTCAAGAAAGATCTTGTTCAGAAGTCTGTCGTGGAGGTTTTCTTTTTCCGGGATCTTATCCAGAAGTCTCAGTTCATTTCCCTCCCCCTGATAAATGATCTGATAAATAGATTCCACATCATTTGCCGCATCCATTGTCATTGCCAGTTCTTCCGGCAGCATCTGCACACTCTCTGCCAGTTCCTTAAGCGTTGGTTCCCTCCCCAGTGTTTTTTCCAGCTCTTCTCTTTTTCGCCCGATGCGATACTGATTCTCCTTAATAGATCTGCTGACCTTCAGGATCCCGTCATCCCGCAGGAAACGTTTGATCTCTCCGATGATCATTGGCACGGCATATGTGGAAAATTTCACATCATAAGATGTATCAAATTTGTCCACTGCTTTCAGAAGACCGATACTTCCGATCTGAAAGAGATCTTCCATATCCACACCACGTCCCACAAAGCGCTTGGCTGCACAGTAGATCAGTCCTGTATTTTCATGAAACAGGCGGTCTCTCGCCTCTTTATCCCCCTGGTGCGCACGCCTGATCAGGGCAAGAGTGTCCTCCGACATTTATCCCTGCCTGCCAATGGTCTTCTTCATATGAACAGTAGTCCCCTTGCCTGGCTGTGATTCTACACGTATCTCATCCATAAATGCCTCCATAAAGGTAAATCCCATCCCTGAACGCTCATGATCCGGCTTCGAGGTATACATCGGTTCCATTGCCTTCTCAATGTCCGCGATTCCGATTCCATAATCTGTAATATGCACATACAGTTCATTTCCATGATATTGTAATTTCATTTCGATCTTATTGATTTTGCCTTCATATCCATGAATGATACAGTTGGTCACAGCCTCCGAGACTGCAGTCTTCAGATCTGCCACTTCTTCCAGCGTCGGATTAAGCTGCGTACAGAAAGAAGCCGCGGTCACTCTTGCCAGTCCTTCATTTGCCGGAATGCTGTCAAATACCAGAATCATTTCGTTTGTATTTTCCTTCATGCTTCTTCCTCCTCTGCTGTCTGAATTTCTATATAGCGATGCAATCCGGACAAATGTAAAAGCCGGTCTATGTGGCGGCTTACACCAGCTGCCCGTATGCTCTCTTTGCGCATTCCCATTGCCCGGTATCGTCCCATCAAAAGCCCCACCCCGGAACTGTCCATAAATTCCGTATGTGTAAAATCAAAAATAATTGTGCGTATATAATTCTGATTTATAATATGATCCGTCTCCCGGCGTACGAGGTCCGTTACCGGATGATCCACATCCTGCGGAAGAACCACAGTAAGTACTGTCCCCTCCAGTTTATACATTTCCTGCATTTTCACTCCCCCTAACCTGTTTTAAAAAAGAATCCACAGACACACCACCGGCATCTCCCCACTAGCGGAGCGTTTTTATGTAATAGGAACATTACGGAGTAATTTCCTATTACATAAATACAAAAAGGAGACATGCCATATGGCACATCCCCTTATCTGAGGTTCTTCTTATTGTCAAATTTTATTCGTAATATTCGTCTCCGTAATCTCCGCTGTCATCACTGTAATCACTTCCGTCATCATAACTTCCGTCATCACCGCTCCCATCCCCGCTGTCAGAAGATGTCTGTGCCGGTTCTGTGTCACCAACACCGGCCATACCGGTTGCATTCTTGATTGTTGTATAAATCGACTTCTGAGCATCTGTAAGGACATCTACATGTACCTTCTGTATCTCTACAGCTGCATCATCGATATCCTGCTGCTGATAATAGCTGAGTGCCATCAGAAGTGCCTGATAGCTCTCGCTCTTTGCCTGCTCAGTTGTCAGCTCCTGTGTCACTGATTCTACCGTATCGCCGGATTCCTTCGCTTCGCCCTGTGCTTTATTGAGTTCTGCGCCCTGACTTGCAAGAGATTCACTGTACTGCACGATCTGCTGATTAGCCTCCTGATAGATTCCCTGACGTATCGCCGGAACCGCAAGGAGCCAGAATGCCGCAGCACCTGCAAGAATCCCTGTAACCAGTATAAAAAACGCTGAAATACGTGAATGTTCTTTGTATATCGTCTGTGGAGCCATACGATCCACATTTAAAAAATCTGTATCTTCATCTGCCTTTATCTTGCCGGAACGGAATAAACCTTTTTTATTTTTCTTCTCGAGTTTTGTGGTCACTCCGGTCTGCTCGTCTACTTCACGTAAGAATCGAAGTGTTGTTGTATTTGTCTTATCGATTCTGGCAGCTTTTTTGAGGGTTCTTCGCGCACGGTTCCATTCTTCGTTTTTGATCTGGATAAGTGCCAGAAGATGATATCCCTTGATCAGCTTTGAGTTCTGTGCAAGAATCTTACGCAGCTGGATCGCAGCCATATCCTCATGCCCTTCCCTGCACAGAAGCAGTGCATGATTGTATTTCTTGATCGTTTCATTGATCGCTGCAAGCTTATTCGGGTTTGCCTGCAGTTTATTAATATACTCGGATGCCTGATTTCTTGTCGGCTGAAGGTTTTTGCTGATCACCCATTCGCTGAGCGCAGAAACTACCTCTCCCGTCTCAAAATAAACCAGTCCCAGAAGATTACGCGCCTGGATATTTCGTTTGTCATACATAAGGCTCTGTTTCAGACAGGCAATTGCACCGGAAAGGTCACGAATACTTGCCTTTTCCAGCCCCTGATTATAGAAAACTTTGGACAGGTAATCTACTTTTTTCTGAATCAGTACATTATATCCACAGTTCGGGCAGTAATCGAGATCCCGGTCTGTGAGAAATGCACCGCAGTTCATACAGTTCATGTAGTTCTCCTTATATTTACTTTATCCGTCGGTTACTCTTGGCTTCTCTTAAGACTTCCTGAAGTACATCCAGAATATCTGTCAGCTCTCTGTCATAAATCGCACCTTCAGCGTCTGTAACATCCAGACATGGTTCAAATTTTTTCAGTTCTTCTTCGTAATCGATCATATCGTTCTCCTTTATTTTCCGATTCCCTTCAGGATAGCCGTCTTGATCTCGCCTACCAGATAAAGAGAACCAACACAGAACAGCATTCCATCCTCGCCCTTCTGCTCAAGTGCCTTCTTAAATGCCATCTCCACATTTTCACACGCTTCTGCGCTCGGACATCCCTGCTCTTTAAATATCTCTGCAAGGTGTTCTGCCGGAACCTTACGGTATCCGCCCACCTGCGTTACGATCACATGACGGAAACTGATCTTGTCAAGAATCGTCCGGATCATATCTGTATAATCCTTATCATCCACTGCTGAAAAAAGAAGTGTCAGCGGGTAGTCTTTCTGAAAATAAGCGGCAGTTTCAACAAATTTTTCGACACCGTCCTCATTGTGTGCTCCGTCCACGATCACACCCGGAAGAACAGTTTCCATACGTCCCTGCCAGCGTGTCTCACGGACACCACGACATACTGCATCTTCAGATACAGAAATATGATTCTTCATAACCTCGATTGTTTTCAGCGCAAGCATACTGTTCATAACCTGATACTTTGCTATAAACGGTATGGAAAATGCTGTATTTCCATAATACTCATTCTTAAACAAAAAATCAATGCCCGACATTGTGTTTCGGAGGATCTTCGCATCCTCTCTCTTCACTTCATAGCACGGACTGCCAAGTTCCTCTGCTCTCTCACTGATGACTTGTGCTGCCTCCGGATCGTTGCCGTCATAGATTACCGGTACTCCCGGCACAATGATGCCAGCCTTTTCGCCTGCAATCGCAGTAATCGTGTTTCCCAGATACTGCATATGGTCAAAACTGATCGATGTGATCACACATGCCAGCGGATGTTCTACCGCAGTCGTTGCGTCCAGTTTTCCACCGAGTCCTGTCTCAAGGACCACGTAATCCACACCTGCGTCGGCAAATATCACCATTCCCATCAGAAACAGGAATTCAAAATACGTCGGATGATAACTGCCCTCTGCAACAAGTTCATCTGCGAGCTTTTTTACTTTTTCAAAGGCATGCAGAAAAGTATCATCTTCAATATTTTTTTCATTGATCTGAAATCGCTCATTGATCGTAACAAGATGCGGAGAAGTAAATAACCCGCAGGAATATCCTGCCTCACGAAGGATTGATGTCAGAAACGCACAGGTACTGCCTTTTCCGTTTGTTCCGGCTACATGGATGACCTTCAGATCTTCCTGGGGATTATCCAGCTTTGACAGGAGCGCGTTCATCCGTTCTAAACCGAGAACTGTTCCGAATCGAAGGAACTCATGTATTTTACTGATTGCGTCCATAATTATCCATTCACCTTCCGGCGAACTGTGTTCAGTCTCTCTTCCACCTTCGCCAGCATATCTTCATATTTTGCCTGTTTTTCTCTCTCTTCCTGAACGACCCTTTCCGGCGCTTTAGAGACAAATCCTTCGTTGGACAGCTTGCCCTTTACACGGGCCACTTCTCCTTCCAGCTTTTTCTTTTCCTTCTCCAGCCGTTCCAGTTCTGCACTGAAGTCGACCAGGTCATCAAGAGGGACAAATAATTCTATTCCGCTGATCACCGCCGACATGACATCGTCCGGAACCTGTTCCTTTTCGGTAACAAATCGAATATCGGTGATGTTGGCTAAATCCTTGATGTATCTCTCTACAGAGCGGATCACCG
>ENA-OPAO01002401-OPAO01002401.1-human-gut-metagenome-genome-assembly--contig:-NODE-2401-length-11087-cov-2.933013_pt1 | contig 11087 bp, 10 predicted proteins | sample MGYA00241054_ERZ501424 | MGnify/ENA primary metagenome ERZ501424 (study PRJEB25962, sample SAMEA2042623) | human gut metagenome | biome: human gut; feature: human-associated habitat; material: faeces...
CCAGACATTAGAGATAAATGAGGAGAAGATCGATGAGATTTCATACATTTTTATTGAAATACGGGGAGATTGGTATCAAAGGAAAGAACCGTTATCTTTTTGAAGATGCTCTTGTAAGACAGGTGCGTTATGCGTTAAAGGATGTAGACGGGAACTTTGATGTCCACAAATCCCAGGCAAGAATCTATGTGGACTGTGAGGGTGATTATGATTACGAGGATACGGTGGAACATTTGAAAAGAGTGTTCGGACTGGTCGGAATCTGCCCGGTTGTCCGTATGGAGGATAAAGGTTTCGAGGAATTGAAAAAAGACGTGGTAGCTTATATGGCAGAGATGTATCCGGACCGCAACTTTACATTTAAGGTAGAGTCACGCCGTGCCAGAAAGTCATATCCGAAGAACTCTATGGAAATAAGCCGTGACCTTGGAGAGGCGATTCTCTATGCGTTCCCGGAGATCAAAGTAGACGTACATCACCCGGATGTACTGGTAAATGTAGAAGTGAGAAATGAAATCTATGTTTATTCTGAGATTATTCCAGGAGCAGGCGGAATGCCGGTAGGAACCAATGGAAACGCTATGCTTCTGTTATCCGGCGGAATTGACAGTCCGGTCGCAGGTTATATGGTATCCAAACGAGGAGTTGGTCTTGAGGCAACTTATTTCCATGCGCCGCCGTATACAAGTGAGCGTGCAAAGCAAAAAGTTGTTGATCTTGCGAAGATTGTGGCAAGATATTCCGGACCGATCAAATTACATGTTGTGAACTTTACAGATATTCAGTTGTATATTTATGACAAATGCCCGCATGACGAGCTGACTATTATTATGCGCCGCTATATGATGCGTATTGCGGAAGAATTCGCAAGACGTGATGGATGCCTTGGACTGGTGACGGGAGAGAGTATCGGACAGGTGGCAAGTCAGACTATGCAGAGCCTGGCTGCAACGAATGATGTATGTACGATGCCGGTATATCGTCCGCTGATTGGATTTGATAAGCAGGACATTGTAGATGTGGCAGAGAAGATCGATACTTACGAGACCTCCATTCTTCCATTTGAGGATTGCTGTACCATTTTCGTGGCAAAGCATCCGGTCACAAAGCCGAATATCGAGGTTATCCGCCGTTCTGAGGAGAATCTGGCAGAGAAGATCGATGAACTTATGCAGACAGCGTTAGATACAGCAGAGATCATTGAAGTGAAATAGAAAAAGCGAAATAGAAAGGGGCAGCCCTTCGAAAGGAAGAACTGCCCTGTTATCTTTGCTGCTTTGCTTTTGATATATGCTTTTTGGCCTGAATCCTACTTAGGATCTTCGCTTACGATATAAGGCTTGATCGCTTCAAGAATAGGACCCATCTCAGAATCTGTTGCGTGGATATTCAGAGTTGTTGGCTCATTCAGATCCAGACTGAAGATTCCCATAACAGACTTAGCGTCTACGATATATCTTCCGGAAACAAGATCAAAGTCGTTGTCGAATTGTTCAAGCTCGTGAGAAAAAGAGTTCACCTTTTGGATTGAATTTAAATAAACCTGTACAGTTTTCATTGTACGTTACCTCCTTATTTATCATACTTCTATCATCTCTATCTTAAAAGTATGACAGATAAAAGTCAAGAAACAAATTACCAAATATTTTGAAAGGAATGTGTAAAATGAAAAAGAAAGCTGCGCTCCATAATCTGGGCTGCAAAGTAAATGCATATGAGACAGAGGCTATGCAGGAGCTTCTGGAGCAGAATGGATATGAGATCGTGCCATTTAAAGAAGGGGCAGATGTCTATATTATCAATACATGTACAGTCACCAATGTTGCAGACCGCAAATCCCGGCAGATGCTTCATAAAGCACGGAAAATGAACCCGGATGCGGTAGTTGTGGCGACAGGCTGTTATGTGCAGGCAAGAGGAGAAGATATCGACCCTTGTGTGGACATCGTAGTTGGAAATAATAAAAAGAAAGACCTGATCGCGATTCTGGACGAGTATTACAATGCTCAGCATAAAGTAAAAAAAGAGCTGCTTGATATCAACCATGAGAAAGAATATGAGGAGATGCAGGTCACCCATACAGCAGAGCATACCCGCGCGTATATCAAGGTCCAGGATGGGTGCAATCAGTTCTGTTCTTACTGCATCATTCCGTATGCGAGAGGACGTGTCAGAAGCCGTAACCTGGAACATGTATTAGAAGAGGTGCGGACACTGGCTGCTTCCGGATATAAAGAAGTTGTGCTGACAGGAATCCATCTGAGTTCTTATGGGATTGATACCGGGGAGAGCCTTCTGGAACTGATCCAGAAAGTACATGAAATTGACGGTATTAAAAGAATCCGGCTTGGATCTCTGGAGCCGAGGATCATTACAGAAGAATTTGCTTCCAGTATTGCGGTACTTCCGAAGATGTGTCCACATTTTCATCTGTCATTACAGAGTGGCTGCAATGCGACCCTGAAGCGTATGAATCGTCGTTACAGTGCAGAAGAATATATGGAAAAATGTGACCTTTTACGGAAATATCCGGCACTGACAACAGATGTAATCGTAGGATTTCCGGGGGAGACGCAGGAAGAGTTTGCCGAGTCCATGGATTTTGTAGACCGCGTGAATTTCTATGAAACACATATTTTCAAATATTCTAGAAGAGCAGGAACGAAAGCAGCCGTGATGCCGGACCAGATTCCGGAGGAAATAAAAAGTGAGCGAAGCGCGAAAATGATTGAGCTTGGCCATAGAAAACAGAAAGCTTATGAGGAAAGACTCCTTGGAACGACACAGGAAGTGCTGATGGAAGAGGCAGTTGAGACGGAAGACGGCATTTACCAGGTCGGGCATACGAAAGAATATGTTAAAATTGGTTTAAAAACAGAAGAAAATCTATCAAATCAACTGAAAAATGTTAAAATCGAAGATACAAAGCAAATAATTCATTGAATTTTGACAAATGATAGGTTAGAATAAGATTGAAGAAATGTAATTATGAAGATGTGAGAATAATTACAAAGTAATGTGAAGGACGTGAGTAGTATGAAAGAATTAAGCAATACGCAATTTTTTCAGGTAGAGAGTGCACCACAGATTCAGGCAAAAGATATTCTTGAAATTGTGTACAAGGCTCTTGTGGAAAAAGGGTATAATCCGGTGAACCAGATCGTCGGCTATATTATGTCCGGAGATCCTACCTATATTACCAGTCATAAGGGTGCGAGAAGCATGATCATGAAAGTTGAGAGAGATGAGCTGGTAGAAGAACTTCTTAATGAATACATTAAGAATAAATCCTGGGAACGATAAGTGATGCGGATCCTGGGATTAGATTATGGTTCAAAGACCGTAGGTGTGGCAGTCAGTGACCCGTTGGGAGTGACTGCTCAGAGATTAGAGACAATCTGGCGAAAACAGGAAAATAAACTTCGCCGGACGCTTGCCCAAGTAGAAGAACTCGTGAAAGAGTACGAAATAGAAAAGATCGTTCTTGGATATCCTAAGAATATGAACAATACTGTCGGTGAGCGTGCAGAGAAAGCTCTGGAATTCGGGGAGATGCTTAAGAAGCGTACAGGCCTTGAAGTGATCATGTGGGACGAACGGTTGACAACAGTTTCGGCGGATCGGACCCTGATGGAGGCTGGTGTGCGCAGAGAGAATCGTAAAGAGTATCTCGACGGAATTGCAGCAGTATTTATTTTACAGGGATATCTGGATTCCCTTAAAATGTAACATAAAGGTGATAGTATGGAAAAAATCAGATTTCAGCTGGCCGATGGGACAGTAGAAGAGTTTTTTATTGAGGAACAGACAAGAATCGGAGGAGTATCGTATCTTCTTGTATCGGATTCTATGGAAGATGAAGCGTCTGCCTATATTTTGAAGGATGTATCGAAGGATACAGATCCGGAGGCCTGCTATGAAATGCTCGAAGATGAGGACGAACTGCAGGCTGTTTATAAAGTTTTTGAACAAATGCTTGAAGACGTGGATTTTGAAATGTAAGAAACATACTATAAGAAACAGGCGTCACTAGGAACGTAAGAATCAGTGACAGGCAGACTAAGAAGGAATGTGGTTACTATTCACAGGTAATATCCCGCGAGGTGTTTTGTCATATTTATGGCAAAATCCCGAGACATACGGGGCAAAATGCAATCACCGAAGGTGATCTGGAATGCATTTTGGTCAAGTTGCTGTGAAAGGAGTGAACAGTAACGGAATGTGAGCGCATTCCTGCATTAGTGTGCCAAAATGTTTGATTCCAGAGGACACATGACAGGTGTTTTCTGCATTGCACAGAATATGGAGGTGCTTGATTGAGCGAAAATATAAATGAAAATGTGAGCGTAAATAAAGAAAGAGAAAATCACAGAGAATATAATAAAACCAGAAAATATAACAGCCGAAATCGTAAACCAGGTGATAATAATACAAAGAAACCGATGGGAAAACAGAAAAATTTCCGTTATAAACAGCAGAAAACGAATAGCAGACATTATGAGAAACATTCTGACAGACAGGAAATAGCTGCTGCAGGAGAATTAGCAGCAGTACAGCAGCCAAAGGCAGCAACGAAGCCGTTTTCCAGAAACAATAAAACACAACAGCCAAGAGGGAATGCGCGTCGTGGCCGTAAGGGTACTTCAAAACTGAAGATCATTCCGTTAGGTGGACTGGAACAGATTGGAATGAACATTACTGCTTTTGAGTATGAAGACAGTATTGTAGTTGTTGACTGTGGTCTTGCTTTCCCGGAAGATGATATGCTTGGTATCGATCTGGTCATCCCGGATGTTACTTATCTGAAAGAAAATATTTCCAAAGTAAAAGGCTTTGTGATCACACATGGACATGAGGATCATATCGGTGCGCTTCCTTATATCCTGAAAGAGGTTAATGTTCCGGTCTATTCGACAAAACTTACACTTGGACTGATCACAAATAAACTGAAGGAACACAACCTTGTGCGTTCCACAAAACTAAAAGAAGTAAAACATGGACAGGTTATCAACCTTGGTGATTTTTCCATTGAATTTATCAAAACAAATCATAGTATCCAGGATGCTTCTGCACTCGCAATTTATTCACCCGCAGGAATTGTTGTCCATACAGGTGACTTTAAGGTGGATTATACACCGGTATTTGGTGATGCGATCGATCTGCAGCGTTTTGCCGAGATCGGTAAGAAAGGTGTACTTGCACTGATGTGTGACAGTACGAATGCAGAACGTCCGGGATTTACCATGTCAGAGCGTACGGTAGGACATGTATTCGATAATCTTTTTAATGAACACAAAAATGCACGAATCATCATTGCGACATTTGCATCTAATGTAGACCGTGTACAGCAGATTATTAATACTGCATATAAATTTGGACGTAAAGTAGCTGTAGAAGGACGAAGCATGGTCAATATCATTTCCGTTGCTTCTGAACTCGGATATCTTCGTATTCCGGAAAATACTCTGATCGAAATTGACCAGGTAAAAAATTATCCGGATGAAAAAGTTGTTCTGATCACAACAGGAAGCCAGGGTGAATCCATGGCGGCTCTTTCCAGAATGGCTGCGAATATCCACAAGAAGATTACAATTAAACCGAATGATACTATCATTTTCAGTTCAAATCCGATTCCTGGAAATGAGAAAGCCGTTTCCAAGGTTATCAATGAGCTGTCCATGAAGGGTGCAAAGGTTATTTTCCAGGATGTTCACGTATCCGGACATGCCTGCCAGGAAGAAATCAAACTGATCTATTCTCTGGTAAGACCAAAATATGCGATTCCGGTTCATGGTGAATACAGACATCTGACTGCACAGAAACATGTCGTAGAAGATCTTGGTATTCCGAAAGAGAATATCTTTATCCTTGCTTCCGGTAATGTTCTGGAGCTGGATGCAAACAGTGCAGCAGTTACCGGCTCTGTTCATACAGGTGCGATCTTTGTAGATGGTCTGGGGGTTGGTGATGTCGGTAATATCGTACTTCGTGACCGTCAGCATCTGTCAGAGGATGGTATCATGATCGTTGTTATGACACTTGAACGCCACAGCAATGTGGTTCTTGCCGGACCGGATATTGTATCCAGAGGATTTGTCTATGTAAGAGAGTCCGAGGATCTGATGGAAGATGCAAAAGAAGTCGTAGAAAATGCGTTAGATTCCTGTCTGGAACGTAACATTACAGATTGGGGCAAGATCAAGAATACAGTAAAAGATGCACTCAGTGATTTCCTGTGGAAGCGAACAAAGAGAAGTCCGATGATCCTGCCGATCATTATGGAGGCATAAATAACATGGATGCTGTAAACAGAAACATTCATCTTCTTCTGAATTCTATCCAGAAGAGCGATGTGTACAGAACTTACAAGAAACAGGAGGCAATCCTGGAAAAAAATCCGGAACTGGCCTCGAGAGTGCAGCATTTCCGGTCAGATAACTTCCGGCTTCAGAATGAAGAAAGAGGAAATTTGCTTCAGGATGCGGAACAGCTGGCACGAGAATCAGCAGAACTTCGAAGAAATCCGGAGGTAAATGCTTATCTTGATGCGGAACTGGCACTTTGCAGGATGATGCAGCAGATTTGTAAGACATTGACAGACGGAATTGAGATCAAGGTGCCGGAAATCTGAGCAGTGCAGTTTGATGAGATCTGATCAGTACACAGAAAGGAGCAGATATGGGAGATACCAAAGACCGGGTAGGTGCGGCTGGAGTGATCGTTGCAGGAGGATTTTTTAAAATAGCTTTGTATGTTTGTGTGGCTGTCCTCGTGATCTGGATCGGTAAGGTTACCTACCAGTTTGGGTATAACATTTTTAACCAGCAGGCGATGAACCCGGGAGAAGGACAGGAAGTAACTGTTGTGATCAAAGAAGATGCAACAAGTTATGATATCGCAAAGACATTAAAGAGTAAAGGACTGATCGAGGATACGCTGGTGTTCTGGGTACAGGAAAAACTTTCAAATTACAGTGGGAAAATGAAACCAGGCACATATCTACTCAGTACTGCCTATACACCAAACAGAATCATGGGAATTCTTGCAGGTGATGCAGAGCAGGAAGGAGCAACTTCGTGATCGTAGAAGAGAGAATGCGTACGTTTATTAATTCCCTTGATGCAGGGAACACTCCATTTCTTGATGAACTGGAGTGTTCTGCGTTGTCTGAGGGAGTTCCGATCATTCGTAAGGAGATGCAGAGCTTTATAAAGACACTGCTGGCACTTAAGAAGCCGCAGCGTATTCTGGAAGTGGGGACAGCCGTTGGCTTCTCCACACTTCTTATGTGTGAGTACAGTCAGCCTGAAATGCATATCACAACGATTGAAAATTATGAAAAGAGAATTCCTAAGGCAAGGGAGAATTTCCAAAGAGCCGGCCGTGAGTCGCAGATTACCTTTTTGGAAGGAGACGCAGGGCAAATTCTGAAAGAACTTTCGGGATCATATGATCTGATTTTTATGGATGCGGCCAAGGGACAGTATATTCACTGGCTGCCAGATGTGGTGCGGCTGCTTGCCCCGGGCGGAGTCCTGATGTCAGATAACGTACTTCAGGAGGGCGAGCTGATTGAATCCCATTATCTTGTGGAACGAAGAAACCGTACGATTTACAAGCGTATGAGAGAGTATTTGTATGAACTGAAACACCATCCACAGCTTATGACAAGTATTATTCCGCTGGGAGACGGCGTGTCTTTGAGCGTTAAGGAGGAAGCATGAGAAATATAGAGTTACTGGTACCTGCAAGCAGTCTTGAAGTACTGAAAATAGCCGTTGTATTTGGTGCAGATGCGGTATATATAGGTGGAGAAGCATTTGGCCTCCGCGCAAAAGCCAAGAATTTTACACATGAAGATATGGCAGAGGGAATTGCGTTTGCACATGAACATGGAGTAAAGGTTTATGTGACAGTAAATATTCTGGCGCATAATGATGACCTTCCGGGAGTCAGAGAATATCTGCAGGAGCTGAAAGAACTGAAACCGGATGCACTGATCATTGCAGATCCGGGAATTTTTACCTATGCCCGTGAAATTTGTCCGGAAATAGAATGCCATATCAGTACACAGGCAAACAATACAAACTATGAGACATACCGTTTCTGGTATAAGCTCGGCGCGAAACGTGTCGTAACGGCAAGGGAACTTTCTTTGAAAGAAATCCGTGAGATCCGTGAACATATTCCGGATGATATGGAAATCGAGACTTTTGTTCATGGAGCAATGTGTATTTCTTATTCCGGAAGATGCCTGCTCAGCAATTATCTGGTTGGAAGAGATGCGAATCAGGGGGCATGCACACATCCGTGTCGTTGGAAATATTCTATTGTGGAAGAAAAACGTCCTGGTGAATATATGCCGGTATTTGAGAATGAGAGAGGAACTTATATCTTCAACTCCAAGGATCTCTGTATGGTAGAGCATATGGATGATATCCTGAACAGTGGTATCGACAGCCTGAAGATTGAAGGACGCATGAAGACTGCTCTTTATGTGGCAACTGTTGCAAGAACTTATCGCAAGGCAATTGATGATTATATGGAGGCTCCGGAAAAATATAAGGCAAATATGTCCTGGTATCAGGAACAGATTTCCAATTGTACGTACCGTCAGTTTACGACAGGATTCTTTTATGGCAAACCAGATGAACATACGCAGATTTATGACAACAATACGTATGTAAAAGAATATACTTATCTGGGATATGCAGAAGAAGTTGATGAAAATGGTTTCGCACATATTACGCAGAGAAATAAGTTTACTGTTGGTGAGATGATTGAGATCATGAAACCGGATGGCAGAAATATCACAGCAACCGTTCGTGCAATCTATGATGAAGATGGAAATTCTGTAGAAAGTGCACCGCATCCGCAGCAGAAACTTGCCGTAGATCTTGGAACAGAGATTGAAAAGTATGATCTCCTTCGAAGGGCCGAGGCATAAAATACAGACGAATCTGTAAAACAGAACTTAGAATAAAAAGAGAGCAGATATCCTCATGAGAAGTGATATCTGCTCTTTTTTTATTTAATGAAAAATTTAGCGACTGCGCACAGGGGCATTCATAACAAGCTGAGCGTTGGCATTCCACTGACTACCATTTACAGGGGCTGCCATAACCTGAATTTTAGTTACTTTACTGCGATATTTCCATTTCGCAAGAGACGTTTTTAAACGGACAGTTTGATCAGCAGGTACAATTCTGGCACATTCGAAGATATGTTTTCCACTGTAAAAGCGCAATTTGATCTGTACATATCCATTCTGTGCACCACTTGCGCGGAGCGTTGTGCAGAAATTTGGATATGATTTAAAGGAAAGACTGCGTTTCATTTTTTGTGAGAATCCCCATAAACTGTTTTTGTTTCGGCGGATATCATGAAGAGCAGTAAAGGTATTTCCTGTTTTATGTGAAGTTGTAACAGCACCATAAGGAGACCAGCTCTGATATATGGAAGCACCGCGGCGATATGCATTTACCTGTTCAAGTGCTCCGATGGTACAGTTTGATTTGTTATAGAGTTTGGAACTGTATGAAGGGATCAGCGATTTCCAGTTGCTGACACCGATCGTGGATGGAATAAATGCGGTTTCGGAAGCAGAACGACTGCTGTCCATATATTTAAAGACACTCCAGGATCTTTTCTTTGTGTTGGCAGATTCAAAATCAGCAGATCTGGCGTCGGTTGTCCATAATCCAAGATTCAGTCCCTGTTTGATCTCTTCTTTGTGGTCGATCTGACGATGAATGATCAGTGAGTCGATCATATTATCTGATTCAGCAAGAAGGTAACTGTAGGCAACCGCAGCTGCCTGCAGATTTTCAACATTGTGTTTTCTCTGAACAGAAGTATAACCGGTCTCGGACAGAATGATCCTTGTTTTTGAACCATATTTCTGACGTATATAGCTGGTCAGCAGGCGGATATTTCCCATATTGATCACAGGCGTTGTAAGTGATTTGGTGAGCTGCCCGTTTGTATTCGCCCAGAAACGAGGCTCTGTCAGTGGAGAACTGTATGGGTGATATGCAAGGTTCCATTGCAGATTTCCACCGGCACGTATCTTTGAAGCAAAAGAATCCAGCATTTTTCGTGAAGCAAAGGTTCCATTCACATAATTTGTATTCCACAGATGATCAAGTGAAATATAAACTCTTGCATTAGAATAAACACTGACCAGTGTATTATAGGCAAGACGAAACTGATCTGCATAAATCTGAGAATACTGTCTCAGTGTCTGGGAACCGGCGTAATTATAAGTGTTGTAATTATTGACTTCATTTCCGATAATCCAGTTGGAAATCTGTCCGTATTTTTTTGTGGAAGTACTGTAACGTCTGGCCAGAAAATTCAGTGTTGCCTGCAGCTGCTTTCTCGCAGAACGGTCTTTGGTATTCCAGGCATAAAAAGCATGTCCCTGCTGGCGTCCCTGTGGATAGATCAGGCTGGTCAGGTCACTGCGCCAACTCAGAAGCAGAACAGCAGAATTTACAGATGAAGTGGAATTCAGTGCAAGCAGCTGTCTGTCGTAATAAGAGACAGAATCTTTTACAAACCAGTAAGTTTGTCCCTGGTATTTCCAGGAGTAAGAGTACCTGGAATTTTGAAGTGCCGGTGGTGCGATCAGCTGACTGAAATCAATATTGATCACAGAATTTCGTACATTCAGTTCTTCCGCATCTTCCATCATGTCAGCATTGACCTGAAGTCCCTTTTTGGAGATGGACTTTGGAAAACGATATCGATATTTGGCCAGTGCACCGGGGTTGGAAATAAATCTGCGTGTGCTGATATAGGTATATTTCCCACTGGAATTCCGAGAAGCGACAGCAAAACCGGAATTCAGAAGGTTGACACCACCGGAATTTAATTTACAGGTAAATGTCATTTTTTTTGATTTTTTACAGGATGCTACTGGTCTGGCCGACATGCCCGGAGTCAGTGCAAAAAGGTAACAGCGAGATCCGGATATTTTACGTGGATTTGCCGTGACAGCGGTTACGCGGACTTTGCTTTTTCCTGAAATCTTACAGCTGCTGATCGTTACAGGCCGTGAGGCTGCAGAGACTGAAGCGGGTGCA
>ENA-OPAO01002412-OPAO01002412.1-human-gut-metagenome-genome-assembly--contig:-NODE-2412-length-11051-cov-3.456621_pt1 | contig 11051 bp, 10 predicted proteins | sample MGYA00241054_ERZ501424 | MGnify/ENA primary metagenome ERZ501424 (study PRJEB25962, sample SAMEA2042623) | human gut metagenome | biome: human gut; feature: human-associated habitat; material: faeces...
AAAGACTACATGGCACAGCTCGCGCGCGAGGGTCTAGACCGCCGCCTGAAAGTCTTATATCCGGATGAGAAAAAACGCGAAGCAGCGTTCCCGCGCTACAAGGAACGCCTGGAGCGTGAGATCAAGATCATTCAGGACATGGACTTCCCGGGTTACTTCCTCATCGTTATGGAATTTATCCAGTGGTCGAAAGATAACGGTGTACCGGTAGGGCCAGGCCGTGGTTCTGGTGCAGGGTCACTGGTGGCCTACGCGTTAAAAATCACCGATCTCGATCCGCTGGAATTTGACCTGCTGTTCGAACGTTTCCTTAACCCGGAACGTGTCTCCATGCCTGACTTCGACGTTGACTTCTGTATGGAGAAACGCGACCAGGTTATCGAGCACGTAGCGGACATGTACGGTCGTGATGCGGTATCGCAGATTATCACCTTCGGTACGATGGCGGCGAAAGCGGTGATCCGCGACGTAGGCCGTGTATTGGGGCATCCGTACGGATTTGTCGATCGTATCTCGAAACTGATCCCGCCCGATCCGGGTATGACGCTGGCGAAAGCGTTTGAAGCCGAGCCGCAGCTGCCGGAAATCTACGAAGCGGATGAAGAAGTTAAGGCGCTGATCGACATGGCGCGCAAACTGGAAGGGGTCACCCGGCAGCAGCACATAGCGGCCGATATCCCCCTTTCTTAAATGAATGTGATACATCAGACCATCTTGATTGACCATTGTAACACGACCTTTCTGTTATTCTGCATGTTATGTGCCAGCGCCTGCCAGAACGCTTTCTGCGGGGAACCCCGCAGAAACGCAAATGGCGCCATTTGCCAATTTAAACACTATGAAACAATTTGGGTCTCAGCCCTTTTCACACAGCACCTTCACTGCGGCGCTGCAACCCAGCCTGTCGCACCCTGCGTTGCAAAACGCCTCAAGGTCTTCCCTTGTGCGGATGCCGCCGGCCGCCTTGATCTTTACCTCATCGCCGACGCATTTTTTCATCAGCGCCACATCTTCAAAGGTTGCGCCGCCGGTGCCAAAGCCCGTGGACGTCTTTATGAAATCCGGGCGGACCTCCCGCGCGATGGAACACAGTGCGCGCTTTTCCTCCTCGGTCAGGTAGCAGTTCTCAAAAATCACTTTCGAGATCACCCCTGCACCGCGACATTCTTCTACAATGCCGGCCATCTCATGCTCAATGAAATCGTAGTTTTTCTCTTTCAGCTGTGTAATATTGATAACATAATCGATCTCATCCGCGCCATTGGCGATCGCATCTACGGTTTCGTATTTCTTGACTTTGGGCGTACTCTGCCCCAGGGGGAAACCAACCGCCGCGCCCACATGGACCGATGTTCCCGCCAGCAGATCCTTGCACAGGGAAACGGGAGCCGGGTTGATCGCCACCATGGCAAAGCCGTACTCACGAGCCTCGGCACAGAGCTTTTCAAAATCCCCGCGCTGCGCATAGGCGCGCAGTTGGGTATGGTCAAAATAAGCTGCCAATTCGGCAGGCGTAATAGGATTCATAACAAAGCGTTCCTTTCTTTTCGTGTGCGGCAGCAATCTTTACAAAAACGATGCTGTCTTACCGGGGTCAACGAAGCCCTCGCCGTAAACCTCGCCGGTTTCTGTCACCATGACCATGCAGCCGGGGTCGATGCGGTAGGCAGCCATCCGGATGCGGTACACCTGCGGTCTGGCACAGACGCAGAGCAGCATCTGCCGTTCCGTACCGGTGTATGTGCCCACCGCTTTGACCATCGTTGAGCCGCGCTCGCATTGGCGGGAAATTTCGTCCGCAATTTCCTGCCCCTTGGTAGTGATGATCGTCAGCATTTTGCCGGCATTGCTGCCGTACATAATTTTGTCGATAACCAGCGAGGTAACCGCCGTTGTGACAAGACCGTACAAAACGGCATCGACAGAGCCAAACACCGGCCAACCTAACAGGATGACTACAAGGTCTATCGCACCGGTCACAACACCGACCGACAGATGCGGGCGCAGCACTTTGATCGACATCGTCAGGAAATCGGTGCCGCCGCTGGACGATCCCCGCATATACAAAAGCGCCAATGCGCCGCCCCATGTGATACCCGCAAACAGGGCCGCCAGCAACGGATCGCCGCCGTAGCCGGGCTGGTCTGCAAAGACAACATCCTGAAAAAAGGTACACCACAGCATACTGATGACGGTTTTCCCCAGAAAGGCGCGTCCCACAAAGCGGAAACCAAGCAGAACCAGGGGCACATTCAGCACCAGCGTTGTGATGCCGATGGGGAACCCCCACAGATAGTTGCCCAGCAAGGCAAGACCCGACAGCCCGCCGGGTGCAAAGTCCGCGCCCTTGGCAAAATAGCAGATGCTCAGGGCATACAGAAACCCTGCGACCAGATTATACAGCTGATCCGTTACAAGGGTCTGCGCTTTTTCTTTCATCATAGAACACTGCCCCTTTTTTGGAAAACGAGGAGCTTCTCTTGCGGGAAAGCGCTCCTCGTTGTGTGGTTACTCAATCAGTTTTAATCTTCGGAGTGCATGGGCGATGCCATCATTTTCCACGGTGTCTGTGACCATATCGGCACAGGCGCGCACCTGCGGCAGAGCATTGCCCATAGCCACACCGATACCGGCCAGCTGCAGCATTTCCAGATCGTTGTCGGCATCTCCAAAGGCAATGGTTTCCTCCGTGGTGATACCGATTGCCGCACACAGGGCACGGATGCCGTTTTCCTTGCCGCCGGTTCGGCTCATCAGATCCACCACAGCATCCCCCCAGCGCTTTGTCCGGCAATGGGGCATCTGCCGCAGCAGTTCTTCTTCCTCCTCCTCGTTCACGAAGGGGATGACCTGATATATGCGGCGGTTTTCCAAATCGGAGATGTCACGCACAGCCGGCACAGCGGTGCCGATTTTGGCCTGCTCGACCTCCATGCGGGAGTCCACGCAGTTGGCGTACATCCTGTCTTTTTCAAGAAAGATGCAGCTGCAGTTCTTTTTCTGCAAAAACTGCTTCAATGCCGACAAATCCCTGGCAGGAATGGGCGTTTCCCGCACGATCTGCCCCTGCAGCTCACAGAGCTGGCCGTTCATATAAACAGCACCGTCAACCGTGATCCCGGGCAGCATGTTTTCTTCCTCGATTTCCAGCGCATGGCGGCCGGTACACAGAAACACCTGCACACCGCTGCGCTGTAAAGCCTGCAGTGCCGGGGCTACACTGGGCGGCATCCGATGCCCGCCCACGGTAATCAGGGTGCCGTCCACATCAAAGAAGGCTGCGCGTATCCTTTTTCCGCCGCACGCCGCCAGCGCAGGCAGCTCGGCAAGGCTGTCGATATGCAGCTGCGCCGCACGCTGGTCAAACGGGAATCTTTCGTCACGCAGGGCAGCCACAACGCCGCCCGCCGCCGTACCTGCCTGCACACCGTAGGTGGAGTCCTCCACAATCAGACATTCCTCCGGCTTGCGCCCCAGCTTGTCCATGGTGAAACGGTAAATTTCAGGATCCGGCTTGCTGCGGGTAAATTCGTGTCCGCTGACGATGCAGTCAAACAGTTCCCGAATCTCGCATTGTGTCAGGACCTGCTCAATACATTCCCGGCTGCTGCTGCTTGCAAGAGCCACCTGCAGCCCCATCTGCTTTAATTCATGCAGCAGCGGGCGAACCTCCTTGCGCAGAATGTCCGGGTAATACACCCGGCAGCCGGCGTTCATGGCGTCCATTTCCTGCCGGAACGCGGCATCGTCGGTGCGGCGGCAGAGTTTTGCCATAAAGGGCATATATTCCTGCCCGGAAATGCCCACCAACGGGTACATGCTTTCCAGGGTGATCCACGGGTAGGACGGTTTCAGGTGCGTATACTGATGGTGCAGGTAGACCGGTTCACTGTCGATCAGCACGCCGTCCATATCAAAGATGACTGCCTTGATCGGCTTCATGGCGTTTCTCCCTTCAGATACCGTCCTCGTCCTCCTGCGGCTGGGCGGGAACCTCCAGCACAAACTTGCCGATGTTCTCGTGCCCGGTCTGCATAATGTCGGCAGCCAGTGCATCCACATCGGGGCATTCGTCACCGGTGATATTGCGCATGCACAGATCCATCAGCATACTGCTGTTCAGCCCGGAGATCACACGCACCTTGGGGCGGGTCATCGAAAGTCCTGCTGCGCGGTTGTACGGCGTACCGCCGGCAATGTCTGCCAGCACCAGAACAGCCTCGCAGTCTGCATAGCTGTCGATTGCCTCTGCCAGCTGCTTTTCAAACACTTCCACATCCATGCCGTCGGCAAAATCCACGGCCTTTACTTCCGCATCACTGCCTGCCAGCATTTTTACATTGGCAGCCATACCGGCGGCAAAGCCGCCATGCCCGGTCACAACTACACCTACCATAGCAAACTATACTCCTTTAGCAAGACCGGGCGCACAGACCCGGCTTATTGGTTGACAACTTCAAATTCAAATTTCTGGGTAACGCCGTCCAGATACTCTTTACTGAGGTCGATCGGACGGTCATTTTGGTCCATGACCACGTTTTCGACATACAGCACGGGGGAACCGCGGTGTACGCCGAACAGGTTGGCAAACTCGACGTTGGCGGTCTGCGCCATCAGCACACGGCGCGATTTGATGATCCTCTCGTGGTAGACGGTTTCAAAGACATCGTACAGCGAGCGCTGGGCAAAGTCGTAGGCATCAATACCGGGAAACACAGATTCCGGCACATAGTTTTCCACGAGAACAAAGGGCTTTCCGCTGACATAGCGCATACGCACAAGATGATAGCAGCGGTCCCCGCGTTCCAGCTTGAGCCGTGCAAACAGTTCCGGGGTATAGCTTACCCACTCTGCACGCAGCACCTCGGTGCGGTGTTCCAGGTTCAAAACCCCCATCTCGGCGGCAAAGCTCAGCTGCTTGTTCAGAAAGCGGCCGCGGGTATCGGGGCTGCGCACAAAAGTACCGCGGCCCCGCATACGTTCCACAAAGCCTTCCTCAATCAGCATATTGTAAGCCTGCCGCGCAACGGGGCGTGAAATGCCGAACTGGGCGCACAGCTCCTCCTCCGTCGGCAATTTGGTCCCTGCCGACAGCTTTCCGCTGGTGATAGCCTCCAGCAATGCCTTACGCAGCTGTTCGTACAGAGGGACTGCGCTGGTTTTGTCAAGCTGTATTCCGTTCAGTTCGATCATGATAGGGAAATCTCCTTCTTGTTATTCGGTGCCGTCCTGGGAGATTTCCGCTTTACAGCCAAAGCCGCCCTGTGCCATACAGTTGCGTGCCGAGACCTGCTGCCCGGCAGCCAGTGCTGCCAGAAGCGCCTGCTCCGGCATGGGCTTTGCCTTTTGCCACCCCGCCGTATACAGTGAGCAGAGGAAGGCAGCAAGGAAAGAATCTCCTGCACCCATTGTATCACTTGCCTCTACCATTTGGGTAGTCTTTTCGACAATTTTTCCCTGTACGGACAACATTTGCCCGGCAGCACCCATTGTAGCCAGCACATGCACCACGCCCCGGCGGTGCAGCGGCGCACACAGCTCCGCAAAGGCAGCCCTGTCCATCGGCTTGCAGGAGAGCATCGCCAGATCTATGCCGTGGCAGACCTCGTCATAGTAGGCATCGGTGCGGTACTTCTCCTTTTCGCCGAAGTCATAGGCAAACACAGCGGGCAGCGCCTGCACAGCCGCCATCTGTTCGGGCATTTTGGCGTTGCAGCTGCTGACGATCAGATCGGCGGTTTTCAGCTCGTCCAGCTCCCGCGCACCGATCTGCAGCGGGCCGGTCCAGCTTTCCCCGGTGATGACCTCGATAAAGCTGCGTTCCCCGTTGACCACATCATAGCTGCACACCTTGGTGGTACGCCCTTGCAAAACGGGGCAATGGCTGATGTCCACGCCGTTTTCCCGGAGTGCTTTCTCCACAATATGTGCCATCTTGTCATCGCCGAGGGAGCCGAGATACTCGGCCTGTGCCCCCAGCCGCGCAGCATGAACTGCAACGTTTACCGCATTGCCGCCGGGGAAGCACTCCTGTGTATTGTGGTAATAGTCTATTACGTTATCCCCTAATGCAATCAGTTTCATACTCAATAGCTCTCTTTTCTGTAATAGCGGCGGATATCCAGAGAATGATCCGTGATGACCTCAATGTTCTTGCTGATGCGCTGCAGAACAGCCGCCATGACAACGGGGCTGAGCAGCGGGCGGAACTCATCGCTGATGCCGGGCAGTGCATACTCCTTCGTGTCAAAGCAGGTCAGCTTTTTGGTATGGCGGGCGGCAAACGCCTTTACGCGCTCGTCCTGTGCACGGGTGGGGCCCTCGGTCAGCAGCAGCGTGGTGCAGACATCGTCCTCCAGCAGCTCCAGTGTGCCGTGGAAGAATTCCGGGCTGGAAACGCTCTTGGTGCGGATCCACTGGCTTTCCTCCAGCACGCACATGCTGTAACTGTACGCAGTGGGCCACAGATCACCGCTGCCGATCCAGATATTATACGGTTCCTTGCAGTAATCCTGCGCGTATTTCAGGCACTTGGCATCCGCCTGCTTGCGTACCTGTGCCAGCGCAAAGGCAAGGTTCTTCAGCTCATCCGCAAAGCGGGGGTAGGCATCAAAGTTTCCGCTGCGGTACAGGATGCGACCAATCAGGAGGTAGAACACCAGCTCCTGCGGGCGGCCCTCGCCGTAGACGATGGTGTCATCGCAGATGGATTCCAGCGTGGAGTTCTCCTTGCCGACGGCGGCAAACAGGCGCACGCCCTGCTCTTTCAGCCAGTTGGCTGCCTTTACGGTCTCGGCGGTATCGCCGGACTTCGAGGTCAGGAACGCCACGGTCTTATCGGTGATGCGGTTGCAGTCACCGGTCATCAGGTTGGCGGACAGGACATTTTCGACCGGCAGGCGGGACATATGGCGGATATAGAAGGCGAACGGATCCAGCATCGCCTGAGAACCGCCGCTGCTGGTGAACAGCAGCAGGTCAAACCCGTTATCCACAATCGAATCCGCGATTGCCTCGATCTTGGCGCGCTGGTCGTAGATCTTGGCGCCGTTGGCAATGATCTGATTTTCGTCAAAGTTTACCATGCTCATGGGTACAATAGCCTCCGTTTGTAATTTTGTCATGACAATATGGCTTATAAAAAATGCGGCTCGCGGGGGAATGCTGAACCGGCGCGAGCCGCCGCAGATAACCTTACATAATGCCCAGGAAGGACAGTACAACCGACAAAGCAATGACCAACAGGATCAGCTTCATGGTGTTGACATTTTTCTTCTTGAACAGCCAGTAGAGCAGGAACACAAAGCCCAGCGGCAGAATGTTGGGCATGATGGAGTCAAAGATGCCCTGCACGGAAACACTGGAAATGACAAGCGTTTCGGGGAAAGCAAAGGATACATAGCTGGGGATCAATCCGCCAACGACCATAACGCCCAGAATACCGGCAGCCTTGCTGATATAAGCGGCGTTATCGCCGATGAACTTGATGGAGTTGACACCGGCATTATAGCCCAGACGCACGAACCAGATGCGGCTGAAGATAGCGGTCAGTGCCCAGAACAGAATGTAGAAGATGGGGCCCAGAACATTGTTCTGCGTTGCCAGAGAGCAGCAGATGGAGGCAATGATGGGCATGGCGGTGTACCACCAGATGGCGTCGCCCAAACCTGCCAGAGGTCCGAACAGACCGGTTTTCAGGCTGTGGATCATTGTGCGATCCTGACCGGCCTCCTCCATGGAGACGATCAGACCCTGCAGGATAGCAGCCATGTGCGGCTCGGTGTTGATGAAGTCGAGGTTGTTTTTCAGCGCGGCGGCCATTTCCTCGTTGTTGTCGCCGTGGATCTTGCGGAAGCACTTGGTCATGCCGTAGCAGAAGCCTACGGCCTGCATACGCTCAAAGCTGAAGCAGCACTGTTCCGCCATAGAACGGACGGCCATTTCGTTGAGGTCTTTTTTGGTAATTTTATTAGATGCCATCTTCAAAATCTCCTTCCTGGGCGGCAGTTGCAGCGGATGCAGCCGTCAGCTTGGCAGTCTCCATATCGCGGGTGAAATTGACATAGGCGATGCAGCCCGCAATAACAGCAATGGGCAGGATGTTCTGGCAGTTGGTAATGACCATAATGACAAAACCGGCAAGCAGATAGGCTGCGTTTTCCTTCTTGAGCATAACGACCAGCAGCAGGGCAAGGCCGACAGCCGGCATCAGACCACCGGCAACTTCAAAGCCGTGGACAAGCCATTCCGGGAAGGCTGCCACAAAAGCGGAAATACCGCTCTGCAATGCGTAGGTGGACAGGAACGCGGCAAGGGCAAACATGGCGGCATACAGGATCCAGCCGGTATACATTACTTTGGCAATGCCTTTTTCGTCACCGGCGGCAGCGCATTTGTCAACCTTCGGCAGGAAGCCGGCGTAGAAGGTGTTGGTGCCGGTGTTGATCCACTGACCGATCAGTGCGAACGGAACGGCAAGACCCAGTGCCGTGTTGACATCGCAGCCGGTGGTGTACGCCAGCACGGTGGTCATCAGACCGGCAAACAGGGGATCCGGCGGCACGGTGCCGCCAACGGTCAGCAGACCCAGGTAGGAAAGCTCCGCAACGGCACCTGCCTGCATGCCGAGGCGTACATCACCGAGGATGATGCCCGTGAAAAACGCTACGACCAGCGGGCGGAACCACATAAAGGTTTCCATGTGTTTGTCAATCGCGCAGATAAAAACGAGCAGCGCAATCAGCAAACCTTGCACGAGTGTGATTTGCATAGATTTTCTCTCCTCTTTATAAAATATATTTTTTGCTCTGCAGACCGCCTGCAGAGCCGGAACCTTGGGTTACTTTTCAAAGTCCAGCTTGTGGTCGCCGGGTGCGATCTGGATGTAGACATCCACACCCTTGGCACGGATGGCGCGAAGGTCGTCCTTATCCTTCTCGTCCATATAAACGTGCACATCGCCGGTCACTTCCTTGCCGGGACCGACATGCATATTGCCGATGCACAGCTTATCAATGGGAACGCCGCCCTCCACCAGCTTACGGGCGCTCTGCGGGTTGCGCACGACCAGGAAGATGTGCTGGCTGGCGGATGCCTTGTGAATGACTGCAATGGTCTTGTCCAGCGTAAAGAACCGGATGCCGCAGCCGGAACTTTTTGCGGTGGCAGTCATCAGGCTTTGCTGCAGCGGGTCGGCAGCGGCCAGATCATCCGCCACAACAATAAGGTTGACGCCTTGTAAGGCGGTGGTCCACGCCACACCGACCTGTCCATGCACTAAGCGATTGTCGATTCTTGTCATCAAAATGTCAGGCATAAGTTTTTCCTCCTTGTAAGATGCTGCAAAGATTTTTAGATTTTTTCTTAAATTTTAGAAATTTTTTCTAAAATCTTTGTATTATTGTAATGACAATATACCAAAGTTGTGGTATAATGTCAATAGAGTTCGGGGACTTCCCGAAGATTTTAACGTTTTACACAAAGTAAACGTTAGAAATTTAGACAAAATGTGAAGGAGACTGCTTTATGGAACACAAAAAGACTATGCTGGACTACATTGCCGACTGCCCGGAGTTTATCCGCAACAATGTCGCCGACAGCGCCGCGCTGACAAAGCCCCTTGTGGATGAGTATGTAAGCGGCGGCTACAAGAACATCTGGATCGTTGCGTGCGGTTCTTCCTCCAACGGTTCGCTCTGCGCGCGGCAGTTTATCCGCCGCCACCTGAAGTGCGAGGTCAAGATCGTCACCCCGTTTCATTTTGTATCCAGCGAGAATGATTTCAGCGAGACGGATATGGTCGTTGTCGTCAGCCAAAGCGGCTACAGCCTGAACGCGCTGGACGCCATCAAGGTCATTGAGGCAAAGGGCCGCCGCTGCATCGGCCTGACCGGCGATGTCAACAGCGATCTGGGCAAGGTGTGCGATGTTGTCGCCAACTACGGTGTCGGGCGCGAAACAGTCGCGTATGTCACCCGCGGTGTCACCACGCTGGCACTTTTCTTTATGCTGTTTGCCGTGGAGGCTGCTGTCCGTCTGGGCATCAAAACCGCTGCCGAGGGCGAGGCTGTCAAGCAGCAGCTGCTGAAAGCCGCCGACATCAATGCCGCCGTACAGGCACAGACCCCTTCCTTTATTAAAGAGCACTACCGTCAGCTGTCCGGCATGACCAACGCCTATGTCTGCGGCGTGGGTGCAAACCTCGGCACCGCAAGCGAGGGCGCACTGAAATTCGGCGAGACCGTCAGCATCCCCACCGCTGTCTATGAGGTCGAGGAGTACATCCACGGTCCCAACATCCAGATGACCCCCCGCTACAGCGTATTTCTGATTGACGGCGGCGAGGGCACGGAGCGCATCCACCGCATCTTTGAGGGTACTAAAATTGTGACGGATAACGCCTTCCTGCTGACGCGCTGCGCCGATTACAAGGACGAGCACAATGTTATGTATGTGCCTATGGATGTGCCGGAGGAAATCACCCCGCTGTGCTGGCTGCCCTTCTTCCAGATGACGGCCTGCCGCCTGACGGATGACCTGGACCGCTGGAACAAGCACCCGCTGCAGCGCGCGATGGAGAAGTTTGTTTCCTCCAAGAGCGCCAACTATGTCAACAGTCCTTTCAGTGAAGACACGCCGGGTCGTGCGTAAGAACGATGGCGTGGATATCTGCTGTTTTTTTCTGTCTGGGTGCTGCGGATACATTGTCAGGTGATCGGCTGGGGTTGGGCAGTGCATTCCGGCAGGGCTTTGCCGCCGTGGTGGATCTGCTGCTGCTCATGACCGGTTTTATGGCGCTGGCACCCTGGCTTGGGACCCATCTGGCGCCTGTTATCACGCCGGTGTTTTCCGCCGTGGGGTGTGACCCTTCCCTGTTTGCCTCACTGTTTTTAAGCTGCGATGCAGGCGGCGCCGTGCTGGCCGCACAAATCGCACAGGAACCGTCCGCCGGGCTGTACAACGGTTTGATCGTGGCGGCCTTTCTCGGTGCCACGATCAACGGTACCGGATCGTTGCGGTATCGTGCCACAAAAGTCGGCAAAGACACGGTG
>ENA-OPAO01002415-OPAO01002415.1-human-gut-metagenome-genome-assembly--contig:-NODE-2415-length-11046-cov-3.672004_pt1 | contig 11046 bp, 6 predicted proteins | sample MGYA00241054_ERZ501424 | MGnify/ENA primary metagenome ERZ501424 (study PRJEB25962, sample SAMEA2042623) | human gut metagenome | biome: human gut; feature: human-associated habitat; material: faeces...
GGTATGGAAAGATAACCTTTTCCATTATACTCACGACTTAATGACTTCTTGATATATTGAAAATCTGCGGTTACTGGGTGCTCTAATGTGAATGCCCAGCAATCAAATTTTATGAAAGAGAGGAACTGACTATATGAAAGAACAGAAATATTCTTATTCACAGCGAATTGGAAAGACAACATTCATCGTAAATGTAAAGCAGTCCGAAAGTGCCAAAAAGCCTTTGAATACGGTGTTTCAAGACATCTGCAAGCACGAGGTTTTGGGCGATTTCTTTACGGACAAATCATTTAATTTAGAAAATCCACAAAAAGTATCTTGACAAACTCGACCCCGAAGGAACCGGCTACCGTGCCAGAACTCGATTTGCCAAGTTCTTTAATCTCCCGGAACTGATGAATATGTTCAAGGAAGTGGCGGATATCAAAACATCGGATCAGCTGAATCTTCCGGTTCCTGACGCAAAATTTGAAACAGTTGTCGTTCAGCCTTCGGAACATCAGCAGGATATGGTTGCTGAACTTTCGGAACGAGCTGCGGCTGTTCATGCCGGTATCATCGACCCGTCCGAGGATAACATGTTGAAGATAACCACGGATGGAAGGAAAATCGGTTTGGATCAGAGATTGATGAACCCTCTCCTCCCCGATGATCCAAACAGCAAGCTCAATGCCTGTGTGAGAAATGTTCTTCGTATCTGGCAGGATGGGCAGGCAGACAAACTGACACAGTTGGTGTTCTGTGACTTCTCTACTCCGAAGAATGATGGAACCTTTAATGTGTACGATGATATTAAGTCAAAGCTTCTTGCCGCTGGTGTTCCTTCTGAGGAGGTCGCTTTTATTCACAATGCAGATACCGAAGCAAAGAAAAAAGAACTCTTTGCTAAGGTGCGTACCGGTCAGGTCCGTGTGCTTCTTGGAAGTACCCAGAAGATGGGAGCCGGAACGAACGTCCAAGATAAACTGGTGGCAGTTCATCACTTGGATGTGGGCTGGCGTCCATCTGACATGACTCAGAGAAACGGTCGTATCATTCGCCAGGGCAATCAAAACAAGGAGGTGCAGGTCTATCAGTATGTAACGGAAGGAACCTTTGATGCTTATTTGTATCAGACTTTGGAGAATAAGCAGAAATTTATTTCTCAGATTATGACTTCAAAATCCCCAGTTCGCTCCTGTGATGATGTAGATGAGCAGGCACTGTCCTATGCAGAAATCAAAGCTCTGTGTGCCGGTAATCCGCTGATTAAGGAAAAGATGGACTTGGATATTGAAGTTGCCCGTCTGAAAGTGCTGAAGGCAGATCATCAGAGTCAGCAGTATCGTATGGAAGATAAGCTTCTGAAGTACTTCCCTGCTGAGATTGAAAGGCAGACAGGCTATATTCATGGCTTTGAAGCCGACATTAAGATGGTGGAAGCCAATCCTCAGATTGCAGAAGGCTTCTGTGGTATGGATATCCGTGGTAAACACTATTCAGAAAAGGCGGATGCCGGTGAATGGATTTTGGCAGCCTGTAAAGAAGTGAAGGGCTCCGAACCAGTTCTTCTTGGAGAATATCGTGGTTTTCAAATGGAACTTTCATTTGACAGCTTCCGACATGAGTTTGATATCGTCCTGAAAGGCGCTATGAGCCATCGTGTAGCTCTTGGAACTGATGCCAGAGGAAATATCACTCGTCTGGATAATGCCCTCGCAAGTGTCCCAGACAGGCTGGAAAAGGCAAAGGAACAGCTTAGCAATCTTTATAATCAGCAGGAAGCAACAAAGAGTGAGCTTGGTAAACCATTCCCGCAGGAAACGGAACTGACAGCAAAAAGTCAGCGTCTGGCAGAACTGGATGCGGCTTTGAATATGGAGGATTCTGTGGATAGCCGAGATGAACTTGGTGATACCGATCGTCCGTCTGTGCTCGCTGATTTGAAATCGAAGTCAGAGCAGATTCCACCGGTAAAACGTTCGGATGCCTATGAGGAGGTGCTGTGATGCAAAAGCGTGACAGAGATGTTCATTTCCTTGCATCGAAAGAGGAAGTCGAGAGGATTCATCAGAAGATGGATGAACTTGGTGTCCGCAGTATGGGTGCATATCTTAGAAAAATGGCTTTGGATGGTTACTGCATCAATCTTGATTTGCAGGATGTGAAAGAGATGGTTTCTCTTCTTCGCAGATGTAGCAATAACCTGAATCAGTATGCCAAACGAGCCAATGAGACAGGCAGTATTTATCAGGCTGACATCAATGATCTGCAAGAACGATTGGAAGAAATCTGGGCTGATATGAAAGAAGTCCTTATCAGGTTGGCTTCAATTCAGTAGTTCCCCGCAACTTGGCGGGAAGCCGCAGTTTCGGCTGCGGCTTTACATAGTTTTGACATCATTGTGTGTTTCCCTACTATCAGCTAAAATAGAATTACAAAGGAAAGGAGTTGAGCCTATGAAGATAATTTTGAAGATATTTGCACTTCCGGTGTTGTTGCTTGTAAAAGTAATCTGGTTTCTTGGAAATATGATTACCAATATAATTTCCTATGTAATAGGATTCCTACTATTGATTATTGGAGGCTGTGCCATTTACTGCATCGTCAAAGCCATGTGGACCTCACTGGCAATTCTGATTGGAATGGGAATGGCAGTGTATTTAGTTCTCTTTCTCTTGGTGTGGTCAGTCGTTAAGGCAGAGAATATAGGAAATGCTCTTGGAGCGTTTATCAGATCATAAATATTTGAAGATGAAGTCACCTACGGGTGGCTTTTTCTTTTGGAAAGGATGGGATGGGAATGGCAGCAACAAGATTGATTGCCCTTCATGTAAATAAGGGAAAGACAGTGGCTCAGTGTTTGGCTGACCGTACTGATTACTCTCAGAATGCAGAGAAAACCAATGACGGAGAATTTATCAGTTCCTATGAGTGTGATCCCAAAACTGCTGACGAAGAATTTCTTCTTTCCAAAAGGCAGTATCAGCACACTACGGGCAGACAGCAGAAAAATAATATTATAGCGTATCAGATCCGCCAGTCATTTAAGCCAGGTGAGGTTACGCCGGAAGAAGCAAATCAGGTGGGCTATGAAACAGCGATGCGATGGACGAAAGGCAAACACGCATTTATTGTTGCAACGCATATTGATAAAGCTCATATCCATAATCACATCATTTATAATTCTACTTCCCTGGATGCCAGCCATAAATTTAATAACTTTTTCCTTTCTGGTCTGGCAGTGCAAAGACTTAGTGACATGGTGTGCCTGGAACATGGTTTATCCATTATCACTCCCAAGCCATATCGTGAAAGACAGAAAAGAACCGTTTATCCTAAGAAGCGGACCCAGAGAGATGAGCTATGTGATGCCATTGATTCTGTTTTAAGTCAGAAACCTAAGCGTTTTGAAGATTTTATTCAATCGCTTGCTGCGATGGGGTTTGAATTTAAGGATGGTAATCAGCCTGCATTCAAAGGAAAAGAGCAGAAACGATTTATTCGTCTGCGCTCCCTGGGTGAAGGATACAGTAAAGAGGAACTGCAAGCTGTTATCTCCGGTAAGAGCCTGCGTAAATCAAGGACAATTCCTGAGCAAAAGCAGTTTCACTTGCTTATTGATATTCAGGAAAAAATGGCTGAGGGCAAAACAGTAGGCTACGAAAAATGGGCAAAGAAATATAATCGAAAAGAAGCTGCCCGTACTGTTATCCTTTTGAAGGAAAAAGGGCTTGATAATTATGATGATCTTGTGGCATACACGGAAAATCTATCTTCACGATTTTCAGAACTTTCAGATTCCATCAAGGTAGCTGAAAAGCGGATGATTGAGGTGCAGGCTCTTCAGAAACACATCAAGAACTATCACGACACCAGACAGATTTATGTTGAGTATCGTAAGTCCGGATACAGTAAAAAGTTCTTCGAGGAGCACCGTCAGGAGATTACCCTTCATCAAGCAGCAAAAAAAGCTTTTGATGAATTACAGGTTTCTAAGCTCCCCTCCCGTCAGTCATTGTATGAAGAATTTCATCGCCTGGCAGTGCAGAAGAAACAAGATTATGCGGAGTATCGTCAGGTAAGAAAAGAAAGAGAAGAATTGCTGATTGCCAAGCAGACGGTTGAAACGATTTTGAACATCGACAAAAAGAAAGAACAGGAACAGGAAAAGAAAACTGTCCGTTGATGAGAAATGCCACGGCTGTTGCTCTGAAAATCAGAGTAGCTGTCGTGGCACTCTTTTTTGTTTTTCCTTACGGAAAAATTATCAAGCGTTCAGAATGAACGAGTAGCCGGTATCGCAGATACCGTTCAAAGGGGATTGGGGATGCTTCCCCAACAAGCAATTTGCGAAGATTGACCCAGAGGGAAAATCGAGAAAATGAGTGAACCTGTACAGGTTTACACTGCTTGCCGCTTTGTGGAAGTACGAAATGCCGTCTGTAAGGCGTTTCGTACTTCCACAAACATAAATTGAAAATATTTCATAAGATTCTATTCAAATTCTTTTTTGATATTTTAACCTCTTTTTTTCTTGATACATTAACTGATCAGCACGCTTCATAATATCAGAAATTTGATGATCAGTTTCTATCGTAGCCGTGTATCCAAATGCAATTTCAATTTTTAATATATCTGATTTTGAATTATATTCATTTTCCATAGTGCACATCTTCTGCTTAGTTTTTTGAATATCAAAATCAGAAATGTGATGTACAACGACTACAAACTCATCCCCTCCAATTCTGTAGCACTCCCCTTTGTTATCAAATGCTTTCATTATGATATCTGCTGCGTCGATAATATATTGATCGCCGAGTTCATGTCCATAATTGTCATTATAAAATTTTAAATTATTTAAATCACACAAGGCAATTCCTATATCTGCAATCTCTCCCCCTTGTTTGATTTCCCACTGTTCAAATGCATTTCGATTATACATTCCAGTCAGGATATCTGTTGTTGCAAGTTTTTTATATATAGCATTTCTTTGTCCTTCTCATAACTGTTCAGCAAGATCGATTAATATATCTATTGTGATACATAGTACAAAGATAAGGACAATCAAGCCGCCTCTTTTATAGGAAGTTAGTGCATTAGAATAGAATCCTGTGTAGTCAGTAAAGACAGACAGAATCAATAATATAAACGGAATTATAGTGAGTTTAATTTTTAATGTTAACCCTGATTTTTGTATATGCAAAACCATTCCATAAAATGCGACAAATAGTGCAATTACCAGTAAAATGTGTGTGAAAAATGAGCTTTGTTTAAACTCTGTTATATTAAACATGTGAAGAATTATACATCCAACCATATTGGCTATTGAGAGAAAATAATATACATTCATCTTCCAGACTTTGCAGTTAATTTGCCAATAGTGAATAGAAAATGAAAAGAATAATGTAGGAATTTGCAAAAATAAAATATAGCCTATATAATAGAGTGTGGTATTATTTGTAAATAAGAGACAAACAAAATCGCTTCCACGAATGAGCCATAATCCAGCTGTTATTAAAAGCAAAGAAAAAGATAAGGCGGCTTTAGCATTTTCAATGTACTTTCGGATTACAATCCAACAGAGGAAAAGAGCAAGTCCACATATAAAAGTTAAAAAATAAACGATTACATATGGTAAAGCATGGATTAGTTGTTCTGTTAATATAAGCCTTTGATCTCCTAATCTAAAACTGATACTATCACTATTTGACGCCATGTACTTACTGTGTGTTAAAATTGTTACTGTATTTTTTCCTGTCGGCAATTTTATAAAGTGAGATATTTTTCCTGATGTTTCCTCTATAGTTGAAGCTTTGTTTCCTGTATCATATATTAAGGCATTATTACTGAATACTTGGACAGTCTTCAGATCAGTTATAAAATGTAGGCTTAATTGTTCACCTGAAGAAAAGTTGAAATGAAATACATATTTTGTTGTAGTCGGGTCTATTTTTTCTGTTATATCAGGTACTACAATATTTGTATGTTTGCAATTATCCGAATTTGCTATGTTGTTAGAATTAAAAAAAATACCAAAGATTATAATTATACTGGCACAAGCAATCAGTATGAGAATTTTTTGATATATATCAATAGTTTTTTTCATTTTTATAACCATTCCTTTCTACAATGTCTCAAGTTGCCAGAGGGAATGAAACAAAATCGCTCTAAAGCAGTCAATCGCAGTAAGTATGTCCAGCCTTTGCTGGACTGAATTTTATATGTGCTGGATGCTCTTTCAATCACTAACGAGCAAAGAATTAGAACCCTATAACCTTATTTATGAGAGATAGCTACTTCACTCTTTCAGTGAGTATCCATTTCCTATCTGCTTTCTCAAATGAGATTTTGATTTGAGGGAAAGTTCTACACTAAAAATCGTTTCTATGTCTACCGTGAGATAGATGTCCATAGATCTTGTTGCTTCCACAAAAGATCATTATCGTCATTGTAAGAATACAGCTTACAGGCATCTACAATATACCCAAGAAAAACGAATCATACGGTTCTGAACTCTATTGCAAAGGGTGATCAACTGACTGCACAAAGGGAAGTTTCCGTAGGAGAATCCGTCTTTCGATAGCAAGATTATCTGATAACTGCTATTTCAACACTTTAAGCTTTGAACATAACTTTATTCTTTGTCCGTTTTTAGGAAACTTGGTTTTGCGTACTCTTTTTTGAAGGGTATTAGAATCACAACGTTCTAACCTTTTCTTCTATCTATCCATTCATGACTTCTGAGAAGATTATACCACAATTTTGTAAAGATTTGTATACAAAAAAGCCGAATAGACATAGATAGCTCTTGCAAAGAATTGCTGTTTATGATAGAATTGAAAAAAATGCAAACCTGGAGCAATCCAGCGACGCAAAGCTATAGGGACCTTCAATAGGGAGGTTAGCCAGTTGCCACAGCACAAGTGTTTTGTGCTGTGGCCTTTTTGTTAGAATTAAGTATTAAAAAACTTGGAGGTTTAAGATGAAGAGAAAGTGGTTGGCATCATTTTTGGCAATTTGTGTTTTGCTAAATACATTTTCAGGCACAGTTGCTATGGCAGAGGGTTTGGATACAGAGTCTGCCATTACGCATCAACACATCGATTCCTGCTACCGACTCGAAGAAAACTGTATCCACAATCACTCTGAGGAATGTTATCCAGCAATAGAGAGCATTCCAGAAGAAGCATCCCCCTCAAATGCTCAGTATTTGGAGCCAACGGAATGTATTCATATATGTAGTGAGGAAAATGGGTGCATTGTAAAGGTATTGGATTGTCTCTATGCCACAGAAGAAGCTCCAGAAGATTTTACTTCTGATCTTCCAGAGGAATCTATACCAGAAACAATACCGGAGGCAACACCGAGTAATTCAGCCCCCTCACTGCAAGAATGTATTTGTAGGGAAAAATGTATAGCAGAACATATCAACTCTGATTGTCCTATTTGTAAAGATGATATTGCTTCGTGTACTATGGCAAAGCAATCTATTGTCATTGTTGCATTCAAGGAATTATCTGAAAAAATTGCTGAACAATGTGTGACGAAAGATACCGCAGCAGAAAATCTGGTGCTTCCAAAAGAACTGAATGCTACTGATGAAAAAGATCAGACAATTCTTGTCGAAAATATTAGCTGGGAATACAAAAAGGTAAATAATAAGAATCAAGATCAGGAGCGATACCTGTTTACTGCAAAACTACCGGAAGGCTATGTACTGAATGAAGGTTTAACCATGCCAACTATTGTAGTGATTGTAGAAGACTCAAAAGGAACCCAAATACTTTTTGAAAATGGTATCCATTACATCATTGACCCAGAATATGATTATAAGGTTCCTCTGTTCTGTATGAATAATAAGTTACATTGGCCTCATCATACGAGCGATATGGGCAATGTGCAAGTGCCAAATTATACAGAGGGGTATTTAACACAAGATGATTTTTCTTCGTCGAAAGATTATGATGAATGTATGCGTCGGTTGTCCAAATTACTTTACGCAGGATATCCATACAATGGGGAAAGATTATATAAAATTGTAGATGATGTAGATTCTTATATTCCTACAGAAACAGAGTTTAATGAAATGCTGATTGTTCCACCAGCACTTCAAAAAGCATTTCCATTTTTGGGACATCACGCTTTTAGCTACCAAGACTGGGCGGCACAGGACAAAGAGCATTTAAATATGTTATCAGAGTTTATTAGCTCAGTTGGAAGACTATATCCAAACGGACAGACGGAAACGGGGTTAACCTATTCTGATATTACAGCAATGCCATTTTATAAAGCTTCCTTATGTATGCTGAATGCAACAGAGAATGATGATCCTTTAAGAGTGTTTACATATTTTTATCCAGGCTCTTACTTCGTTACAGAAGAACAGGCATATAATGCTACTCAAAAGGCAGTTTGGAGATTATTGCAGTCTTATAACATTCCAGATAATGATATAAATAATCTGAATGATACAGAATTAGGGCAGATTTTATATACATATTCGGAAAGAGGGGGTCTATTGAGTTATGAGCCGTCTCTAAATGATATTAAATTATCCGGAAGTTTAAAATTCAGATACAATCCTAAAGATGGGCTTTGGCACAGTGGCGTTTTGCAGATTATTGAACCTTCTGAATATCATGGTATCTATCACTTAGAGTTACCGCAAGGTGTTACTGCACTATGTGATAATTTATCTTATGTATACGGAAATGAAGAATACGAATTGGTTTCAGATCATGAACCAGCAGCAGAAGAAACATTTGGAATTCGTGCTGAGTTTATTTGGTTAAAAGAGTTTAAACAGTATTCTCCTAATCCAGATATAGAAGTAAACGGGAAAAAGTTTCAGCACATGATTGGTGCGGTTATTCATGATAAAACCCTATCTGCAAATGTTCCAGTTGGTGTAAATAAGGTAGGATCATTATCTGTTACAAAAAGTGTTATAGGAGAAGAAAATTGTAAGGAAGAGTTTTGGTTTGAACTTAGATTGCCTTATCATACAAGCATCAATGGAATTTACGGAGATTTAGAATTTCATAATGGAGTTGCACATTTCAGCTTGAAGGATAAAGAAACTAAAATGGCAACAAATCTTCCTGATGGTGCCATGTATGAAGTAACGGAATATGTAACAGAGCAATATGAAGTTGACCAAACAATAAAAACAGGGGAAATAGTGAAGGATGTTACATCTACGGTAAAATTTACAAATACACGGTTACCAGATTTGAGTATTGCTAAGGTTGTTACTGGTGCAGCTGGTGACAAAATGGATAAGTTCAATTTTACCATCGAACTGAATGATCAAATGGGAAATCCAATAAACGATCAATATGTGTATGTGGGTTCTGTTTATCCAGGTCAAGAAAATCAGGTATCCAAACCAGAAGATGGTATATTAGAGTTTACTGATGGTAAGGCACAGATTCAACTCTCTCACGGGCAACAAATCACTATCAAAAACTTGCCCTATCAGAGTAGATACACGGTAACCGAAGTAGAACAGCATGGATACACTGTCATCTACAACAAAGGAGTAAAGCCAGAAAATGATTTGCTGAATACAGATAAATTAGTTTTTGTAGAAAACTACAAGGCTGTAACACCACTTCCACCAACAGGAAATTTTAGCATTTCGAAAATTGTTTCCGGTTCAGATGGAGATATCCAGAAAGAATTCCCCTTTACCCTTGAATTAAGCAATAAGGATATCAACGGTGTCTATGGAGAAATGACATTTAAGAATGGTGTTGCTTCCTTTACATTGAAGCATGGAGAAAGCAAAATTGCTTCTGGTTTACCTGCTGAAACTACCTATACAGTGACCGAGAGTGACAATGCTGGATATACGGTAACAAGTACTGGTGATATTGGAATCATTCAAGCTAATCAAACGGCACAGGCACAGTTTACCAATCACAGGGATAAGCAAGAAGGTGGTATCTGCGTATCTAAGACAGTTTCTGGTTCTGGCAGCAGCTCCTCGAAGAATTTTATATTTACTGTTGAGTTAAGTAATAAAGAGATCAACGGTGTCTATGGAGAAATGACATTTAAGAATGGTGTTGCTTCCTTTACATTGAAGCATGGAGAAAGCAAAATTGCTTCTGGTTTACCTGCTGAAACTACCTATACAGTGACCGAGAGTGACAATGCTGGATATACGGTAACAAGTACTGGTGACATTGGAACAATTAAAGCTGGGAAAACAGTTCAGGTTCAGTTTGAAAATTATAAAGAAAGCAGTAGCAGTAGCGGCGGCGGTAGCAGTAGCGGCGGTAGCAGTAGCGGCGGTGAACACCATTATTATACCCAAATCACTGTGAAAAAAGTTTGGAAGTTGGATAATGGTGGGAAGCCAACAGACTATGTTACAGTTGTTCTAATGCGTAATGGAAAAGAATACCAGACCGTAGAACTGAATGCGGAGAATGGTTGGGAGTGCTCATGGAGAAATTTGAACGACCGCTATGATTGGAGTGTAAAGGAAATTAATGTACCTGATGGTTTCACAGTCACAACTGAGCAAAATGGTACAGTAGTTACCATCACTAATGATGATGTACCAACACCACCTGTTGATTCAGGCAAGCCAACTACACCAACTGTTCCGGATGAGCCAACGAATCCAACTGATTCGCCCAATCCGGATAAAGCCAACAAGTCAAGCAATCCTGCACAACCAGAAGTTCCAACCCCCTCGGACAATCCAGAGGAAGCACATCTGCCGCAGACAGGGCAACTTTGGTGGCCGGTAATTGCATTGCTGAGTGCCGGAATTATACTTGTACTCCTTGGTATTTTGGGAAAGAAGCGTTATCATGGCAAACACTCTGCGTAAAGTATGTATGGTATTGGGGCTGCTGCTAATCGCAGCAGCCCTTTGTCTTTTCGTTTATAATCATCGAGAAGCAGAATTAGCGGCTCAAACAGCAGAACAAGCATTGCAAGAAATCTCTGGTACCTCCTATGCATTGGAACAGCCTAAAGAAAGCGATACACACCCGATCATTCCCTATTATATTTCTGAGCCTACAATAGAAATGCCAACTATAGAGG
>ENA-OPAO01002418-OPAO01002418.1-human-gut-metagenome-genome-assembly--contig:-NODE-2418-length-11040-cov-12.915066_pt1 | contig 11040 bp, 5 predicted proteins | sample MGYA00241054_ERZ501424 | MGnify/ENA primary metagenome ERZ501424 (study PRJEB25962, sample SAMEA2042623) | human gut metagenome | biome: human gut; feature: human-associated habitat; material: faeces...
CGCCGAAATATAGACGGATGGAGATATATGGAAAGATAAAAGAGGACATAGGGATCATACTGCGGAAGTTGTGCCAGCAAAAGAGCGTAGAAATCATAGAAGCACAAGCATGCCCAGACCACATCCACATGTTGATAAGCATCCTGCCGAAGTACAGCATATCCCAGATTATGGGATACCTGAAAGGAAAGAGCAGCCTGATGATATTTGACCGACATGCCAACCTGAAGTATAAGTACGGGAATAGACACTTTTGGGCAAGAGGGTATTTTGTGGATACGGTAGGCCGAAACAAGAAAGCGATAAAGGCGTACATACAGAACCAGTTGGAGGAGGACAAAATGTCTGACCAGATTAGCATAAAGGAATTTATAGACCCGTTTACGGGTAGTAAGAATCCCAAGGCATAGATAAAAACCCCTTAAGGGGTAGCCCGAGAAAGGAATGCGGTCGGCAGACCTTTCGGGCCCCTTAAGGGGCTTCGTCCGTAATGGGCCCTTATAGGGCCTGGTCAAACCTCCGGCTTAGCCGGAGGTTTTGATTTGCTTTCGATCAAAACTCCCACCGGCCACCGCTTGCTATGCGGAAAAAAACATGGTATAATAAAAAATCAAATCTGCATCGCCTTTTGCGCTGCGGCAAGTATATGAACAGGAGATTCAGCGCACCATGACCACCAAGGATTTTCAGACCAAACGGCCTCTGGCCATTTTCCTCAGTTATTTCCGGCCCCACCGCCGGCTTTTCGCATTGGATATCATCTGCGCTTTTATGATCTCTCTGGTGGATCTGGCCTTTCCCCTGATCTCCCGTACCGCCATGTACCAGTGGCTGCCCCAGCAGCAGTACCGCACTTTCTTCATCGTCATGGGTATTGTGGTGCTGGCCTTTGTGCTGCGCTCCTTTCTGTGCTTCGTGGTGGGCTATTGGGGCCATACCTTCGGCATCCGGGTGGAGGCGGATATCCGCCGGGATCTGTTCCGCCATATGCAGGAGCTGGGCTTCGACTTCTACGACCGCAACCGCACCGGCCAGCTGATGAGCCGCCTGACCTCCGACCTGTTCGAGGTGACGGAACTGGCCCACCACGGCCCGGAGGATCTGTTCATCTCCGCAGTGACCATCGTGGGCGCCCTGATCGTCATGTTCTCCATCCAGTGGCGTCTGGCGCTGGTGGTGAGTCTCATCATCCCCATTTTCATGGTGGTGGTCATGTACCGCCGCCGCCAGATGAGCGCCGCCTCCCGCGCGGCCAAGCAGAAAACCGGCGTCATCAACGCCGAGATCGAGTCCGGTCTCTCCGGCGTCCGCACCACCAAGGCCTTCGCCAATGAGGAGAAGCAGCAGACCCGATTTGACGGCGCCAACGAGATATTCAAGACCGCCAAGCGTGGCTTTCATAAAGAGATGGGCCTTTTCAACGCCAGCATGGAGTTCTTCATCTGCATCCTGTCCGTGGCGGTCATCGCCGTGGGCGGCTGGCTCATCATGAAGGGGCAGATGGACTATGTGGGGCTCATTACCTTCAGCCTGTATATCACCACCTTCATCAGCCCCATCCGCAAGCTGGCCAACTTTGCCGAGATGTTCTCCAACGGCTTTGCGGGCCTTCACCGGTTCATTGAACTGATGGCCACGGAGCCCACCATTCAGGACGCCCCCGACGCCGTGGAGCTGTCGCAGGTCCGGGGCGAGGTGGAGCTGGATCATGTCAGCTTCACCTATCCGGGCAGCAGCGAGGTCCTTCATGACATCAGCCTCACTGTGGCCGCCGGGGAGACGGTGGCCATCGTAGGTCCCTCCGGCGGCGGCAAGAGTACCCTGTGCCAGCTGGTACCCCGGTTCTATGACGTCACGGAGGGCAGCATCCGGGTGGATGGGCTGGACGTGCGGCAGGTGACCCAGCGCTCCCTGCGCCGGGCCATCGGCATCGTGCAGCAGGACGTGTTCCTCTTTGCCGATACCATTCGGGAGAACATCCGCTACGGCCGCCCCGACGCCACCGACGAGGAGGTGGAGCAGGCGGCCCACCGGGCGGAGCTGCTGGAGGATATCCGGACCATGCCTCAGGGCTTCGACACCTATGTGGGGGAGCGGGGGGCCATGCTCTCCGGCGGCCAGAAGCAGCGGGTGGCCATCGCCCGCATCTTCCTGAAGGACCCGGCCATCCTCATTTTGGACGAGGCCACCTCGGCACTGGACAGCGTCACCGAGGCGAAGATCCAGGGGGCCTTTGACCAGCTGAGTCAGGGCCGCACCACCCTCATCATTGCCCACCGGCTCTCCACCATCCGCTCCGCCCACCGGATTCTGGTGGTGCAGGACGGCCGCATTGCCGAGCAGGGCAGCCATGCCCAGCTGCTGGCGGAGAACGGGGCCTACGCCCGGCTGTACCACACGCAGAATCTGGGGGAGAACCATGGATAAACGGGATCTGTTGGACCGACTGGCGGCAAACGGTGACGAGCGCCTGCTGCTGGGAAGGGTCTGGGATAAATACGAGCAGTGCCGCCGCAGGAACATCCCGGTGGTGACGGGCTTTCTCTCCCCGGCGGAGCAGGAGCTGGTGCGCCGCCTGATGGGGGCGCTGGATGTCCGGGAGGGCTGGCTTCTATGGGGCGGCTACGATACTGCTCAGCGGCGGCAGGCCCACTTCCTGCCGGATTGGCAGACGGGACCGGACTTCGAGGCCGTGGCCGCTCTGCGGGCCACCTTCTATGAACCCAACAGCCTGACCCACCGGGACGTGCTGGGCAGCCTTATGGGGCTGGGCGTCACCAGAGAATCCGTAGGAGATATTCTGGTGGCGGAGCAGTCGGTGGATGTGCTGGTGACGGAGCCGGTGCGCCGCTTCCTGCTGGATAGCTGGGACAGCGCCGGCCGGGTACGGCTGAAGGTGCAGCCCATCGGTCCCACGGAGCTTCAGGTGCCGGAGGAGAAGGTGAAGCTGCTGCGGGATACCGTGTCCTCCCTGCGGCTGGACAGTGTTCTGTCGGTGGGCTTTTCCCTGAGCCGCAGCAAGGCGGCGGAGGCCGTCACCTCCGGCAAGGTGCAGGTGAACTGGGCGGACTGGCAGAAGCCGGACCGGCAGGTGGTGCAGGGCGACGTGCTGACTCTCCGGGGTCTTGGCAAGTGCGTGCTGGAGGAAGTGGGGAATCAGACGAAAAAGGGAAGGGTGTTTATCACCGTCAAGCGCTACCTCTGACGGCACCGTCCCGACTGCGGATATCCTGCTGCGGATCATTTTGCTGCGGATGGCTTGTTTGGGACATTTTGTGGACATTGCGGATATTTTGGACATTTTGTGGACGGTTTACGGACATTTTTCGGTATATGGATTCGTCCGATTTGGGCGGAAAGGCGGGTAAATATCGTATGGATCAGAAGAAGATCGACCGGATCAATGAGCTGGCAAAGAAGGCCAGGACTCCGGAGGGGCTGACTCCGGAGGAGACGCAGGAGCGGGCTGCCCTACGCCGGGAGTATATCGACACCGTGGTGGGGAATCTGGCACGGGAACTGGATAACACCTGGGTGGTGGATGAGAACGGCAACAAGCGCAAGCTGAGAAAGCGGGGAGAGGAGAACAACCATGACTGACAAGGACAACAGCCAGACCGGAGAATATAGCTACACCTATTCTTACAGCTACTCCAAGGAGGGCGGCGAGAAAAACGTCGAGGTCCATACCGGCGGCTCCTTTGCCGCTACGGCCGGTGAGGCTGCGGCCGACAGTACGGGAAAGACAACTGCCGGCGAAAGCAGCAGCGGTAAAAGCGCCACCGGGAAAACAACGACCATCAAAAGCACCACCGGCAAGACTACCACACGCTCCCGCAGCACGACCACCAGCTCCCGAAGCAGCACCAGCTCCCGCAGTAAGAACGACAACTCTGGGCCGGATGTGGGCTACTGGATCATGACGGCTATTTTTTTCGCCACCGGCTTGTGGCCGGTGGGTTTGATCATGCTGATTTCCAAGCTGTCGGACCCCAAGCGGCGAAAGGCTGCCGCCAAGACCGCATCCACCACGACCAGGAAGGCCAGTGCTGCCATCCAGAAGGTCACGCAGACGCCCCAGTATTCCGCCAAGAGCGCCAAGAGGATGAAGATCGCCGGTATCCTGCTGACCATCGTGGGCGCCGTGGCGTTCTTCAACGGCGTGGCGGATAACCTGTTCTGGCTGGAGGACGGCTTCCAGCTGCACTATGTGAAGTACTTTTTAGAGGGCCTGTTCTATCCCACGGGCCTGCTGGCCGGCGGCATCGGACTGCTGATCGGCAGCGGCTCTATGACCCGCCGTCACCGGCGCTACGCCTCCTATCTGCGGATCGCAGGCAAGCGCAGCAGCATCTCGGTCGCCAGTCTGGCCCGTGCGGCGGAGGTATCCGAGCGCCGGGCGGAGCGGGATCTGCAGGCCATGCTGGAAAAGGGCCTGTGGGGCGAGGAGGCCTATCTGGATCTGGGCCGGGGGATGCTGTTCCGCAGCCATGAGGCGGCGGAGGATCAGGAACGGCAGGAGCGGCAGCGCGAGGCTCCGCAGGTGCCGCAGGAGGCGGAGGAGGGCTACTCCGGGATGCTCCGCAGCATCCGCCGCTCCAACGACCGCATCGCAGACCCGGAGCTGAGCCGGAAGATGGATCGGCTGGAGGAGATCGCCGGGAAGATCCTGAAGCTGGTGGAGGAGGACCCCGCCAAGAAAAATCAGGCAGCCACCTTCCTGAACTATTACCTGCCCACCACGGAGAAGCTGCTGGACTCCTATGCCGACTTCGAAGAGGCAGGGGTCAGCGGCGAGAACCTTACCCAGGCAAAGGAGAAGATCCGCCGCACCATGGACAGCATCATGGCGGGCTTCGAGCGCCAGTTGGACGCCCTGTATCACGCCGACGCCATGGATGTGGACAGCGATATCCGGGTGATGGAGACCATGCTGCGCCGGGACGGCGGCAGCGTGGAGGAGGACTTTGGGCTGGGCGGTACGGCGGTGGCCACGCAGGAGGATCTGTAAAGGCGGGAGATATGTTCTGCCTGCGTCGTCTGGCTGCACCGGTTCCACGGCAAGAAAGGCTTTTTACAAGAGATCGGCATCCCTGCCGGTCTCTTGTTCTATGTGGAGATGGGTTCCCAAGCAAAAAGTCTGTCGAAGATTCCGTTTGTGCCTTCGGCGGTCCATGATCCTTCTCTTTTTTGTTGTCTCCGACGGGTAACTTTCTGCCAGTAGCAGCAGAAAGTACCCAAAGGGTGCCGCTTGAAGCCTAAGGTTTCAAGACTTCCTCTTTTGTGTGCAAGAGTTGCATCCTGAATCCCGCCGAAGCAGGGAATTGGCGTATTTCTGCGCACGCTGCCGCTGGATTGGGTGGTTGAAGAAGCCTGATGCTCTACCGTGGGGGACGGATTGCCACGGGCGGTGTGAGCGCTGGCTTCGCAATGGCGGGCTATATTTGTGAAGGTAGCTTTCAGCGGTCCATGATATTTCTCTTTTTTGTTGTCTCCGACGGGTAACTTTCTGCCAGTAGCAGCAGAAAGTACCCAAAGGGTGCCGCTTGAAGCCTAAGGTTTCAAGACTTCCTCTTTTGTGTGCAAGAGTTGCATCCTGAATCCCGCCGAAGCAGGGAATTGGCGTATTTCTACTCACGCTGCCGCTACGTGGGCAGTTGAAGAAGCCTGATGCTCTACCGTGGGGGACGAATTGCCACAGCCAGTGTGAGCACTGGCTGTGGGAATCCCTACTCCCAACCATAGACCCACACGCCCCTTCGCCGGAGCGGGAGCGGCAGCGGGTCTGTTGCTGAGTCAATTCCCTTTACGGCCCATAACGAATGCAGCGCTTGAAGGGAAAGGAAGTTTTGAAACCATCGGTTTCAAACGGCGTTTTTTGCATACTTTTTGTCGCTGTTGACAAAAAGCATGCCGCCGGAGGCAAACAAGAAACTACTGCTGGGAAAGGTGGGCCGCCGGAGGCACGGTCCCTACAAGAGAAAAGCACCCGTCGGAACGAAAAAGAAAACCTGCAAAGAGGGAACGGATTCCCACGACCAGCCTGCGGACTGGTCTCGGAATGACGGGTTTAGCATATGAGAGAATTTTCAGCAGCCCAATAAAGCCTGTGCCTTTTTGTGTCAATCCGTTCTCCACGGTAGAATGGCGGCCATTCCGGCGAAAAGAAAAAATAGTGCTTGCTTTTTGTCGCCGGGGCGTATATAATGGGGGCAAGTCAATAAAAGGACAGAGCGTCCGGCGCCTTGTGCGTCGGCGGCGGAATCGGGTGAGAAGCCCGGCGAGTTGGTCACTGTGATGCCTGCTGAGACAGGATAAGTCAGATACACCGAGCTCTGTGCCTTGGTTTTGCCATCACCGAAGCCGAATCGTGAAACGCTTTGCAGCTTGCACGGTCCCGCTTGGATCGTGCTTTTTTGTTGTGCAAGAGCGGAAGAAAATGATTCCCTGCCGTGGGCAGGGGGCTTTTCGTGCGGTGCCGGCAGCCACAGGCCCGCATGGAACAAAAACGCAAGCCGAGGGGCGGTCAAACCGTCCATTTCCATAAGGGCAGGAGGGGTTTCAGCCACCCCTCCTGCCTCCTTCTTATGTGTGCTGTATTTTTTGGGCATCCGCCTTCAAAATAAATTTGTAAAAGAGAGGACAAAAGCGAATGAAGAAACGCATTGTATCGCTGCTTCTGACGCTGGTGATGGTACTGTCTCTGGTACCCATGAGCGTTTTTGCAGCGGACAACCACGACGGACAGGTTCATGTCATCGTGGAGAACACCACCTACCCGGAAGCCGAGGGCGCTCCCTGGGAAGGGACACTGGTGGAGGAATGGATAGATCTGAATGAAGATTCTACCATGATGGGCTGTGTTGTAAAGGCACTGGAAAAGAACGGCTACGAGCAGACAGGCGCCGAGAACAACTACATCAGCTCTATCCAAGGTCTGGGTGCATTCGACGGCGGCTCCATGTCCGGCTGGATGGGAACCCTGAATGATTGGTTCACCAACCAAGGCTTTGGGGCCTTCACCGTGGCGGCCGGAACGCTGGGATCCGGCGACGAGATCCGGATCATGTATACCCGCAATGGCTACGGCGCCGACCTGGGCGGCAGCTGGGACAATCACATCAAGACGGTGAAGGCCCTGACCTTCAGCGCCGGTGAGCTGTCCCCCGCCTTCGCCCCGGACACCCATGAGTATACCCTGACGGTGGACAAGGGGACCGACAGCGTGCTGGTCACCCCCACCGCCAGCAACAAGAACTATCAGGTCAGGACCTATGTGGGCGAGACGGAGTATAAGCGCACGGCGATGGTTCCCACTGTGGACGGTACCACCATCACCGTCAAGTGCGGCGATCCCAGCTGGCCCAATATGAACAACGACAATGAGCCGGCACAGGTCTACACCGTCAACGTGAAGGTGAAGTCGGACGACAAGCCTGTTACTCCCACCAACACCAAGGTGCTGGTTCGGGCGCAGGACGGCGGCGCATGGCTGCACCAGCCCATGGTGAGAGAGCTTACCGGCGGTGAGGCGGAGAAGTACGGCTACACCGACAAGGTGGAGGGCGTTTCCGCTCTGGATGCGCTGGTGGTCTCCCACGAGCTGACCTTCGGCGACGACTTTACCCCGGAAACCGCCAAGAATTTCCTGGAGGTCGGCAGCAGCGGCTTTATCACCAAGCTGTACGGCACGGAGACCTCTGTCTGCGGCTTCTATGTCAACGCCGGCTATCCCAACGACGGCACCAAGGCACCCTCCGGCCCCGGCTATAATGGCACCACGGTGGTCAACACCAAGCTCAAGGACGGCGACGTGGTGGATTTCTTCTTCTATGCCGACGGGGATGCTTATTCCGACTACTATACGTGGATCGATGTCCCGGAGACCATGGTGACCGGCGAGGCCATCACCGTAACGGTGAAGGGCTTCTATGCCGTGGAGGGCTATCGCTATAAGGATGCTGCGGAGCTGAAGGCCGCTGCCCGGCCCCTGGAGGGCGTGGGTCTGGCTTGGGTGGACGCAGACGGCTACATCAAGCCCATCAAGGATGTTGTGACGGACAAGGACGGTCAGGCGACCTTTACCGTGGGCAGCGAGGCCACCGGCTATCTGGTGGCCCAGAGCGGCGGTGACGTGTATGCTCTGATGAATCCCAGCGACTACATCCGCAAGGTGGCGGGCAAGCCGGTGAAGACGCTGGGGCTGACCATCCGCTCTCAGGCGGACAACGCCTATCTGCAGAGCATCAGCGAGGTGCAGGTGGCCAGCAATACCGCCGAGAAGTACGGCTTCACCGACAAGGTGGAGGGCGTTTCTGTGCTGGATGCGCTGGTGGCCGCTCACGTGATGGTCTACGGCGACAAGTTTACCCCCGCTACGGCCAAGCAGTATCTGGCCATCAACCCCAACAACGATTGGGAGAGCAAGGTCTTTGGCCGTGAGACCGGCTTCCACGGCTTCTATATCAACGGCGACTTCCCCACCAATGAGGCAGGCGCTACCCGGCCCAAGGTGACGGATACCAAGCTGCTGGATGGCGATGTGCTGGACTACTTTGTGGGCAGCGACGCCGAGAACCAGAACGACTACTACACCTGGCTGGACGTTCCGGCCACCATGACCTCCGGCGAGGACATCACCGTCACCGTCAAGGGGGTACAGGCACTGGATCCCGACGCCACGCAGGCCAATGCCCAGCCGCTGGAGGGCGTGGGTCTGGCATGGCTGGATATGACCACCGGCACCATTAAGCCCATTGACGGCGTGGTGACCGATGAAAACGGCAAGGCGACCTTCACTGTGGTGGAGGGTGCGGCGACCGGTTATCTGGTGGCCACCACCGCCACCTATCACACGCATACGACCTATGCGCTGATGAACCCCAGTGAGCAGATCAAGATGGTCAGCGGTAATGTCCATACGGTGGAGCTGAAGGGCCTGCACAACGCACAGCTGAACAGCCTGAAGCTGTACACCTACAAGAACGGCGTGAAGGGGACGCAGGATCTGCTGTCCGGCATCAGCACTATGGCAGACGGCTACGGGCTGAAGTACACAGCAAAGCTGGCCTCCGGCACCTATTGGGTGGAGGGCTACGACGCCAACAAGGACTGCAACGGCGGCATGGAGATGGTCATCGCTGATGATACCACCTCTGTTTCCGTACAGCGTGCCTATGAGATCTATGCCCGCAACAGCGGCTGGGTGGCAGGCACCGACTACACCATCGACTATCAGTTGACCACCGCCGACGGCGTGAAGCGCACTGCCACGCTGGGCAGCGGCACCGTTTACGGCAACCTCCGCACCACGGGTATCTTCGTGGAGACGGATACCGTGACGGTGAACCTGGTCCCCTCCGAGGAGCACACTGCAAATTACAACGTTGGCACCAAGACCGTTGTCACGAAGGTGGGCGGCGGCGCTCAGTCCTTCGACATCTCCGTACCCAAGGCCTACACCGTGAAGGTGACGGCTCCCGCCGGCTCTATCGTCAGCGTGGGTACCTTCGGCAACTACTATACCTATCAGTTCCTCCGTCCGCTGGAGGACAGCACTGCCGCCAAGGACGGCGACACCGTCACCGTGACCTATCGGGTGCCGGAGACCACCCTGAACCACTTCGTGCGGGTGCAGAATCCCGACGGCGTGACCTATTGGGACTTCAACAAGTGGACCACCGATCAGGATATCGTCGTGACCCGTGACGATCTGCACATGGACGACGATTTCAACAAGGATACCGTCAGCCGGTTCAATAAGAACACCTACGATCTGGGCAATGTGTATCTGAACATCAACTCCAAGGGCTACATGAACATGAACGCCGGCGACACCTATGAGCTGGATGTGTTCCGTAACTGGCAGGCCATTGAGGGCTTCATGAACGCCAAGATCGCCCTGCCGGATGCCCACTACGAGGTGGTGGACTTCGACGGCAAGCCCAGCGACGTGGTGAGCATCGCTCCCAATGCCGACAACAGCTGCCTGGCCTATATGACCGCCAACCATCAGGGTACGGCGCTGGTGAAGGTCACCTACGACGCCATGACCCATAAGCAGGGCCAGAGCAGCACCGCCGACAAGACCTTCTCCGCCATCTGGCCGGAGTTCACCGGTGTGTTTGTGGTATCCGTGGGCGCTGACGGCACCGCCATCCAGACCAATATGCTCATGGATCGTATGGATGTCGGCGTCACCAAGGACGAGCAGAAGCAGTTGGATGCCGAGCACGACATCCTGTTCTATCTGGGCACCGACGGCGCCAGCTACACCTTCACTCCGGAGAGCGGCTGCACCGTTACCGTGGCCCGCTCCACCGTGGGTAAGACCATGACCTTCAACGGCTTCACCTCTCAGGGTGTCACCGTGGACGCCGAGACCGGCGCCGTGACGGTGGCGAACCTCACCACCGGCCGCCATATCGTCCGGGTAGAGAAGGACGGCGTGGCCACCTATCAGGTCATCACCGCCCGTGGCGTCAGCTACAAGCTGCTGGACGCCGAGGGCAATGAGCTGCCGGAGAATGCCGAGGTCAAGCCCGGCGAGACGGTGCAGCTGCAGTTCACCGGGCTGGTGAGCCCCAAGGAGAAGATGGCGGGTGTGTATAACCACAACTTCTCCCTGTACTACACGGACGCTGACGGTAACTTCTTCCAGTCCAATCCCGGCGGCGGCTACGGCGTGTATGACTTCAGCGGCAACCCTGCCCGTCAGCGCATCTCCATCACCGTTCCGGCGGATCAGAAGGGCCTGACCTATGAGCTGACCGGCGCCATCAAGGTGGGCGGCTTCCCCGGCAAGCCCACCCATCGTATCGTGACCTATGCCCAGGGCATGGGGATGCAGTACGGTACCAGCACCGCCAGCGTGCTGGCCCAGCTGCCTCAGGTGACCTTGAAGCTGTCCGGCTATGCCGCCGACGGTGTGGAGAAGCTGATCGATGCCATCGGCACGGTGACCCTCGACAGCGAGGAGGCTATCAAGGCTGCCCGTGGTGCTTATGATGCTCTGACCGAGGAGCAGAAGGCTCAGGTGGG
>ENA-OPAO01002419-OPAO01002419.1-human-gut-metagenome-genome-assembly--contig:-NODE-2419-length-11038-cov-7.640535_pt1 | contig 11038 bp, 8 predicted proteins | sample MGYA00241054_ERZ501424 | MGnify/ENA primary metagenome ERZ501424 (study PRJEB25962, sample SAMEA2042623) | human gut metagenome | biome: human gut; feature: human-associated habitat; material: faeces...
CACAGATCACAAACAGCACATCCGTAATGCTTACAACAGTAGCCGGAGATGATTACGCAATCGGTTATGTATCACTCGGATCTTTAAATGATACTGTAAAAGCTTTAAAGATCGATGGCGAAGAAGCAACAGAGCAGAACATCAAAGATGGAAAATACAAGATCTGCAGACCATTCAACATTGCAACAAAGAAAGGTGCAGACAATGAATTGGCAAAAGACTTCATCTCATATATCATGAGTAAAGAAGGACAGCAGGTAATCTCAGATAACGGATATATCGGAGATGATTCAGCGGAAGCTTATGCAGGAACAAAACCATCCGGAAAAGTTGTAGTCGGTGGATCTTCTTCTGTATCACCGGTTATGGAAAAACTGATCGAGGCTTATAAGAAAGTCAACACAGGAGCGGAGATCGAACTTCAGACAACAGACTCTACAACAGGTATGACATCAGCAATCGATGGAAGTTATGATATCGGAATGGCTTCTCGTGAATTACAGGATGATGAGAAAGACAAACTTGACAGTCAGGCAATCGCAACAGACGGTATCGCAGTTATTGTGAATAAAAACAACACAACAGATGAGCTGAGCAGCGATCAGGTAAAAGACATTTACACAGGCAATGCAGTTGCCTGGGATGAGGTAGTAAAATAATATGAAATCAAAAGCATGGACGGAAAAATTCATGCAGGTAATATTTGCAGTTGCCGCCTGCGCTTCGGTGCTGGCGGTTGCTCTCATTTGTATATTCTTATTTGCAAATGGTATTCCTGCAATGAGTAAGATTGGATTTGGAAAATTCTTAACCGGCGAGTTGTGGAGACCGAAAAATGATATTTACGGAATCTTTCCAATGATCGTCGGAAGTTTATATGTGACAGCAGGTGCAATCATCATTGGTGTACCGATAGGAATCCTGACAGCTGTATTTATGGCTTTCTATTGTCCGAAAGCAATCTACAGACCTTTGAAAATGGCTACGGAACTTCTGGCGGGAATTCCGTCCGTTGTATATGGATTCTTCGGACTGGTCGTTCTGGTACCGTGGGTAAGAGAAATCGGACGAAGTCTTCACCGGGGCGGCAACGGAAGCAGTATGATCACTGCATCCATTCTGCTTGGAATGATGATCCTGCCAACGATCATCGGTCTGACAGAATCAGCACTCAGAGCAGTTCCGACACAGTATTACGAAGGTGCTGTGGCACTTGGCGGAACACATGAAAGAGCAATCTTTACAGTTGTACTTCCGGCAGCAAAATCTGGTGTGGTCGCAGCAATCGTTCTTGGAATCGGACGTGCGATCGGAGAGACCATGGCTGTGATCATGGTAGCAGGTAACCAGCCGAGAATGCCGCGTGGAATCTTCCAGGGAGTCAGAACGCTGACAGCCAATATCGTAATCGAGATGGGATATGCATCGGGACTTCACAGAGAGGCACTGATCGCAACAGGTGTGGTACTTTTCGTATTCATCCTGCTTCTGAACTTCTGTGTGGCGCTTTTGAACAGGGGGAAGAATCATGAGTAATAATGAAATGACTTTGAAAGACAAATTAAAAGCCTATACGAGAACACCGGGTTCTCTGATCGTGATGCTTCTGGTCATGCTTTCAGCGATCCTTACATTTGCAGTACTGATATTCCTGATCGTGTACGTAGTTGTCCACGGAGTGCCGTATCTGAAGCCGTCGATCTTTTCGCTTCATTATACATCAGAGAATGCATCCCTGATGCCGGCGCTTATTAATACCGTGATTATGACATTTTTATCACTTTTGATCGCTGTTCCATTTGGTATCTTCTCAGCAATCTTCCTTGTGGAATATGCAAAGAGAGGAAACAAATTCGTAGAAGTCATCAGACTTACGACAGAGACATTGCAGGGAATTCCATCCATTGTATATGGACTTTTCGGAATGTTATTCTTCGTAACAACCTGCGGGTGGGGTTTTTCCATATTAGCAGGTGCATTTACCCTTGCGATCATGGTACTTCCGTTGATCATGCGAAGTACAGAAGAAGCATTGAAAGCCGTGCCGGATTCATACAGAGAAGGAAGCTTTGGACTTGGTGCAGGAAAACTCCGTACCGTATTCCGCATCGTACTTCCGTCAGCGGTACCGGGAATCCTGGCAGGTGTGATCCTGGCGATCGGACGAATCGTCGGAGAGACAGCAGCGCTGATCTATACAGCGGGAACCGTTGCAAAGGTACCAAGTAATGTATTCGGCTCCGGACGTACTCTTGCGGTTCATATGTACAACTTATCCAGTGAAGGACTCTATATGAATCAGGCATATGCAACAGCAGTTGTGCTTCTGGTACTGGTTGTACTGATCAATACTATATCAGGTATGATTGCAAAACGAATCACGAAATCGTAAAGAAAAGAATAGATGAGGAACAGGAAGGAATCTTAAATGAGTAAAATAAGTATTAAGAATATGGATCTGCACTATGGTGATTTCCATGCTCTGAAAAATGTGAATCTTGAGATAGAAGCGAATAAGATCACAGCATTTATCGGACCATCCGGATGTGGTAAATCTACATTGTTAAAATCCATCAACCGGATGAATGATCTGGTAGAAGGCTGCAGGATCGACGGACAGATTCTTCTGGACGGTCAGGACATTTTCCATGATATTGATGTGAATCTGCTTAGAAAAAGAGTCGGAATGGTATTCCAGAAACCGAATCCATTCCCGATGAGCATCTATGACAATGTTGCATACGGACCAAGAACACACGGAATCCGTTCGAAAGCAAAGCTGGATGATCTGGTAGAAAAATCCTTAAGAGATGCAGCCATCTGGAATGAATGTAAAGACAGATTAAAGACAAGCGCGCTTGGAATGTCAGGCGGACAGCAGCAGAGACTCTGTATCGCAAGAGCATTGGCTGTACAGCCGGAAGTTCTTCTGATGGATGAGCCGACAAGCGCACTTGATCCAATCTCTACATCGAAGATTGAAGACCTTGTGATGGAGCTGAAAAAAGATTATACTATCGTTATGGTAACACATAATATGCAGCAGGCTGTACGTGTATCAGATAACACAGCATTCTTCCTGTTGGGAGAAGTGATCGAGTATAATGAGACAGAAAAATTATTCTCCATTCCGGCGGATAAAAGAACAGAAGATTATGTTACAGGGAGGTTTGGTTAAGATATGCGTAATCGATTTGATCAACAGTTGGAGTTACTTAATAAACAGCTTATTCACATGGGTGAGTTGTGTGAAGAGGCGATTGGAAAAGCAACGACTGCATTAAAAGAAGGAAGCATGGAACAGGCAGAGAAAGTAAGAATTGCAGATGAAGAGATCGATCAGGCGGAGACTGATATTGAAAGACTTTGCTTAAGACTTCTTCTTCAGCAGCAGCCGGTAGCAAGAGATTTGAGACAGATATCCGCAGCACTTAAGATGATTACCGATATGGAGCGCATCGGAGATCAGGCATCAGATATTGCAGAGATTATTATCACTGAAGACAAATCAGAAGCGCAGGACATTCCGATGATCATCAAGATGTCAGAGGCGGCCAGCAAAATGGTCCGTGACAGTGTCAATGCTTACGTAGAGAAAGATCTGGATCTGGCAAGAAAAGTAATGGAAAATGATGATGTGGTAGATGAACTTTTTGAGGAAGTGAAGATGACATTGATTAATTTCATTGCTGAAAATAAAGGCCTGCAAGGTGTGGAAGCAATCGATCTGATTATGGTTGCCAAATATCTGGAGCGTATTGCAGACCATGCAACGAATATCGCAGAGTGGGTGGAATTCTCAATTACAGGAATCCACAAATCATCTGTAGTATAAAGAAGGAGAATGAGGAATGATTTTTTGTGTAGAAGATGACGGTAATATACGGGAACTGGTGGTGTATACCCTGGAAAGTACAGGGTTTCAGGCACGCGGATTCGAAGATGGAAGTTCATTTCTTGAAGCTCTGGCATTAGAGACGCCAGAGCTTGTTCTGCTTGATATCATGCTGCCGGGAGAAGACGGAATGGAGCTTTTGAGAAAGTTAAAAGCATCAAAGAAAACGAAAGACATTCCTGTTATTATGGTTACGGCAAAAGGTGCAGAATATGACAAAGTAAAAGGACTGGATGCCGGGGCTGATGACTATGTGACGAAACCTTTTGGTATGATGGAACTGATCTCACGTATCAAGGCGGTATTAAGACGCAGTGCGAAGGGAAGTGTATCCAGTGAAGATACATTTGAGATCGGAGAGATCCGGTTAGATCCAAAGAAACATGAAGTGACAGTTCATGGAGAGGTAGTGAATCTGACCCTGAAAGAATATGAATTACTGAAGCGCCTGATGAAGAATTCGAACATTGTGCTTACCAGAGACCAGCTTCTGGAGGATATCTGGGGGTATGATTTCGACGGAGAGACGAGAACCGTGGATGTGCATGTCAGAACCTTAAGACAGAAGCTCGGAGATGCAGGTGAACAGATTGAGACGGTCCGGGGAGTCGGATACCGTATGAGTAGGTAATAATATGAAAAAAAGTATGAGAAAAAAGATCCAGAGCAGTATGATCCTTGTGATTGCGCTGACATTGATCATAGCCTATGCGATCACTACACTGGTCGTATACCGCCAGACGATCCATATCATGGAAGGCGAAGTCAGACAGGAGGCGGATTATATCAATGTAGCAATCGATACCTCCGGAGAATCTTATCTGAAGATAATGGATAAGGTGCATAAGGATACAAGAATTACACTGATCGATTCAGACGGAAATGTAAAATATGATTCCAAAGAAGATGAAGTAACGTTTCAGAATCATAAGAACCGTCCGGAAGTAAAAGAAGCATTAAAAACAGGAAGCGGACAGGACATTCGAGAGTCCAATACGCTGAATAAAGAGATGTTCTATTATGCAGTGAAATTGGAAAATGGAGATATCCTGCGTGTATCAAAGACGGTAGATACCGCATTCCGGACAGCGATGAAAGTATTTCCGGTGATGGGACTGATCGCAGTGATCATGCTTGCATTTGCAAGTGCACTTGTAAAATGGCAGGTAACGAGACTGATCCGTCCGATCAACAGACTGGATCTTGAGAATCCATTGGAGAATGACGTGTACGAAGAATTAACACCACTTTTACAGAGTATCGATAAGCAGAATAAAGAAAAAGATGCGGTTGCCAATATGAGAAAAGAATTCTCGGCAAACGTGTCGCATGAATTAAAGACTCCGCTTACATCTATTTCAGGTTATGCGGAGATCATGAAAAATGGATTGGTAAAACCGGAAGATATGACGGGGTTTGCAGAACGTATTTATAATGAAGCAAGCCGCCTGATCACGCTGGTAGAAGATATTATCAAGTTATCCAAACTGGATGAGGGCAATGTAGAGCTGGAAAAAGAAGAAGTAGATCTTTATAAGTTGACAAGAGAGATCCTGACCAGACTTTCGCCACAGGCAGCGAAGAGAAAAGTACATGTAGAGGTGACGGGAGAGCCGGTAGAATACGTGGGAATCCGCCAGATCCTGGATGAGATGATCTACAATATCTGTGAAAATGCGATCAAGTATAACAAAGAAGGCGGAAAGTTAACTGTCTGGGTAGGCAATACCCTGCAGGGCAAGAAAATCTGTGTCACAGATACCGGAATCGGAATACCGGAAAATGAAACGGATCGTATCTTCGAACGTTTCTATCGTGTAGATAAAAGCCATTCCAAAGAAACCGGCGGAACCGGCCTTGGACTGTCAATCGTAAAACACGGAGCCATGCTTCACGGAGCCAAGATCCATGTAGACAGTAAACTGGGCGAAGGAACGAAGATAGAGCTCATATTTTAATTGAGAAACTATAGACAGGTTATGAAATAAGAAGTAAAAAGATAGAATATAGCAGAAAAAGCGGATTCCAGGCCCAGCACACGGAATCCGCCTTTTTAAAACTATATAACATGATAAGAACAGGGACATAATATCTTTTCTGGTTCGTCCTTGTTTTACACAACATAGTTTTGGAAAAATATAGAAGTTTTTTAAGAAATCTTAAGAATTATTTGCGTATGTCTTTAAGAAATCAAGCCTACAATAACTTCAAGAAATAGGTAAGGAGGCTTATAGTTATGGACAAGATCAGTATTATCATTCCGTGCTTCAATGAAGAAGAAGCATTGCCGATCTATTATACCGAAATGAAAAAAGTTATGGACACCATGAAGAAACAGATCGATTTCGAATTGATATTTGTAGATGACGGATCATCCGATAGAACATATAAGATTATGAAAGAATTACACAGAAAGGACGGAAGATGCCAGTATCTTTCCTTTTCCAGAAACTTTGGAAAAGAAGCGGCTATTTATGCAGGACTTCAGAATGCAGGCGGTAATTTTGCGGCAATTATGGATGTGGATCTGCAGGATCCGCCGTCACTTCTGCCGGAGATGTACAGAATTCTGAAAGAAGAACCATATGACAGTGTGGCAACCAGACGTTCAACCAGAAAGGGAGAACCAAAGATCCGGTCATTTTTATCCAAAGAATTTTATAATGTGATCAATAAGATATCGAAGACAGAGATCGTAAGCGGTGCCAGAGATTATCGTCTGATGAACCGTAAGATGGTAGATGCGGTTCTGGAGATGAGTGAATACAACCGATTTTCAAAAGGAATCTTCGGCTGGGTCGGTTTCCGTACGAAATGGCTGGAATATGAGAATATCGAAAGATCTGCCGGAGAAACAAAATGGAATGTAAAGAAATTATTCATTTATTCTCTGGAGGGGATTACGGGATTTTCTGTGGTGCCATTGTCGATCGCATCGTATATGGGAGTTCTGTTTTGCGGATTATCATTCCTGATGATCGTTGCAATCGTAGTTCGTACACTGATCTGGGGAGACCCGGTGGCCGGATGGCCGTCGCTGGTCTGTATCCTGTTCGGTGTGGGCGGTGTACAGCTTCTGTGTACCGGAATTCTGGGACAGTATCTTGCCAAGACATATCTGGAAGTAAAGAACCGTCCGGTATACCTGTTAAAGGATTCCAGTAAAGAAGAACAGAGGATTATGATGATGCCATTATCACAGAACATGCGGAGGAAGAGTTATGGGAAAGGAAAAGAAGTGCACTCTGTATAAGAAATATACTTCATATAAGAAATGCATTCCATACCTGATACTTGCCGGATTTACATTTTTTTTCTGCTGGTGGTTTGTGGGAAGACATGGAATCTTTGGAGCAAAAGTAGACTGGCTCAGTCAGCATAGTGTGCTGCCGGATTATTTCCGGCAGCAGTTTTATGCAACGGGAAAGATATTTCCGGAATTTGCGCCGAATCTGGGCGGAGGTCAGAACATTTATCATTTTGCTTATTACGGACTATACAGTCCATTGATTCTGCCGTCATATCTACTCCCATTTGTGAAAATGTCAGATTACATCATGGTGATCAGCATAACAGGTCTGACGGTTTCGGTACTGCTTTTTTATTACTGGCTGAAAAGCAGAAAGATGGATACAGGCGTTGCTTTTATCATATCGCTGATGTTCCTGCTGGCGGGCCCGATGATCGGACAGTACAGCGGTCAGATCATGTTCGTAGATTATATGCCGTTCTTATGTCTGGCACTTATAGGTGTGGACCGGTATTTTGAAAAAGAAAAAAGCGGTCTTTTTACAGTTAGTGTATTTCTGATGATCATGACCAGTTTCTATTTCAGTATTGGCGGAATGCTGGTACTGGTTCTTTATGGACTGCACCGGTATTTTGAACAAAGAGAAGGATGCAGAGTCACGGTCAGAGGCTTTTTAGTGGATGGACTGTGTTTTGTTCGTCCAATGATTCTGGCAGTACTTATGAGTAGTTTCTTCCTGGTACCAACGGTACTTGCACTGGCGGGTGGTAGAAGTAAAGGGCAGAATACATCGCTTACTACCCTTTTCGTTCCGCAGATCACGGTAGAACGATTCGCTTACAGCATCTATGGAATCGGACTTACAACACTTGTGATCACCGTTTTGATCACAGGACTTCTGTACCGGAAAGTATATGAGAGAGTGCTCACATATGGATGTGTGATCGTGCTTGTCATTCCGGTATTTGCTTACTTATTGAATGGCGGACTGTATATCAGAGATAAGGTATTCATTCCATTTCTGCCATTGTTGTGTTATCTGATTGCTATTTATCTGGAAAAGTGCAGGAAAGAGAAATTGTCTCTTATTGCAGGAATGGTTCCGTATATCATTACAACGGTATTTGTTTATATAGCAAGAAACCAGTTTACATCTAAAGGAATAGAGGAAAACGTATGGAAGGCATTACTTGCAGAAAGTGTTCTGTTCCTGATATGTTATGTGCTTTATTGTGCAGTGAAGAGCCACTGCAAAGAGACAAAAGAGATTCTGATGCTGGCACTGCCGTCGGTGCTATGTCTGGCGGTCACGATGAATACCTTTTATCAGATGAAGCCGGACCGGTATGTCAGCCACAAACTGTACCGGGATGTTGCAGGAGAACATAATGAACAGGCGGTAAAAGAAGCTTTGAAAAATGATGGTGGATATTACCGCACAGAACAGATGGGCAATGACGATGAAAATGCAGCGGATTTAAACCGGATCTGGGATGCGGGGCAGAATATTACTTCAATCTATTCATCGGCATACAATTCGGAATATCAGACATTTCGTCAGAAGACATTCGGATTGGAAGAACCGTTCCGGAATGTGATGATGCAGTCGGTATCGAAGAATCCGGTATTTTGCCGGATGATGGGAGTACGCTATATCGTATCAGATTCTGATGTAACGGGATATGCTCTGGTTAAGAAATGTGAAAAAACCGGCATATATCAGAATAATGACGCGGCACCGGTCATGTATGCAACAGATCGTGTGATGACGGAAAAAGAATATAACAAACTTGCATTTCCATATAATCAGACGGCATTTCTGGAATATGCAGTTGTTGGAGAACATACGGAATCTTCAGATCAGAACATAATGACAGCCTATACGCCTGTTAGTCTGAAAATGGCCGACAATCATAAAGCGCAAAATGGAGCCGGCAATAGAACCACAGATATAGGGAAGAAAAACGGAAATGAAAGAAAAGTCGGAACGTGGATCCATGAAAAAGAAGATGGCTGGAAGATCCATGCGAAGAAGATAAAAAAGATAACATTTTCCATTCGACAGGTGCAGCAGGAAACGACACAACAAGAGGGGCAGAGACAGATTCTTTTTCTGAGCTTTTGTGTGGACAATGCACGTCCGAATAAGGACGTGGCAGTCTGGATCAACGGAATCCGTAACAAACTAAGCGCAAAAGATCATGTATATTATAATGAAAATAAAACATTTATCTATGCAGTGTCGTTAAAGGATGGAGAAGATACTATTTCTGTAACATTTGGTAAAGGAAAATATCAATTAAGCCATGTACAGGCATATCTCGGCAGTCTGCCGGAACGGTCAAAAACGTTATATCAGTCAGAAGTTCAGGTGGATAAAAAGCTGACGAAAGATAATGTGATACAGGGAACGATACAGGTAAAGAATGATGGCTGGTTCATTACATCCATCCCATATGACACACATTTTAAGATGTACATCGATGGAAAAGAGACGAAGATACAAAAGGTAAATACAGCATTTCTTGGATGTGAGATCGGAAGTGGGAAGCATGAAGTGAGGATCGTCTATCATGCACCGGGGGCAACAGCAGGAAAAGTATTTTCAATGATTGGAATAGTCGGATTCGTGTTATTACTTGTATTGTAATGACACGATGATATCTATATGCAGCAGCAGATTTGCGGAAAATCACTGCTGTATATTTGCATTTTATAAAAAAGAAGAGTATGATGTTAAATGTTTTTTTATACTTGAATAAGGAAGAAAAATGGAAACAGACAACAGGGTAAGACGAGGATGAGAACATGAAGATCATAGAAACATATGGAAATTATATAGAAAAATGGAGTAATGAGAATCCGGGCAGAGCCAGATGGCTTTTAAAGACCGGATGGAAGGCACAGAATCTGAAGTTCCGGTTCGCACCGGACAAAAGACTGATGTCGGCAGAGCAGTATCTGGCAAGGCTTATGATGGATACGATGATAAGACCGCTGGAACGTCCGGAAGAAAGTGCAATTGTCAGTATCTTTACTCCTTGTGAAATTTTACAGGAAGCAGGATTACATCCATACAATGTAGAAGGATTTTCCTGCTATCTTTCTGCATCTAAGGCAGAAAGAGCATTTTTACAGCAGGCGGAGAATACGGGCATATCCGAGACACTTTGCAGTTATCACAAGACATTTATCGGAGCGGCGCAGAAGAAAGTACTTCCGAAACCAAAGTGTATTGTATACACGAATTTGACCTGTGATGCAAATCTTCTGACATTTAAGAAGCTGGCAAAGATGTATGATGTACCGATCTTTGCTATCGATGTGCCGATGCAGCAGAACGAAGACAATGTACAGTATGTGGCAGACCAACTTCGTAAACTGAAAGACTTTATAGAAGAATGCACAGGCAAAAAGATTACAGATGAGACATTAACAGAACGACTGAGAAGAAGCAAGCGGACGCTGGAAAAATTCGCACAGTATGAAAAGGAAAGTGCGGACAGATATATTCCTGCAGACCTTGTTACGCCACTCTATGCAGGTATGACAAATAATCTGCTGTTGGGAACAGAAGAAGAGGAAACGTATGTGGACCGTCTCCTGAACGATGTGAAGAAGGCCCCGGCAAAAAAGGGAAAGAAGATTTACTGGATGCACACCATTCCGTTTTGGTCAGATGCGGTGAAGAATGAACTTTGCTTTCAGGAAAAAGCGCAGATCGTCGGATGTGAACTGAGCCGTGTCTGTGAGCCGGATTTTGATCCAGAGAAGCCTTATGAAGCGATGGCGAGACGTATGGTGTATCATGCATTAAATGGAAGTGCAATCAGAAGAATCGAAGCAGGAATCCGTCATGCAAAGGAGACAGGAGCAGACGGTGCTGTTTGGTT
>ENA-OPAO01002441-OPAO01002441.1-human-gut-metagenome-genome-assembly--contig:-NODE-2441-length-10975-cov-2.236905_pt1 | contig 10975 bp, 9 predicted proteins | sample MGYA00241054_ERZ501424 | MGnify/ENA primary metagenome ERZ501424 (study PRJEB25962, sample SAMEA2042623) | human gut metagenome | biome: human gut; feature: human-associated habitat; material: faeces...
CATACGCGGCGCGGATAGAAGGCCCGCGTTTTTTCACTTCCTCATCAGTTTTTACAAAACTGTGTGAAAAATTTGCTCTTTATGCAGGAGGCTGAGAATGACATTTACGCTCGAACACCTGGAGTTTTATCTCTTGATTTTGATGAGAGTTTCCGGGTTTATTATGACAGCACCATTTTTTAGTTATTCGTCTGTGCCGATGCGGATTCGTGCGGCAATGAGCGTTTTTATGTCCTTAGTGGTGATTCAGGTCACTCCGGTTGTCGATTTGACGTATTCCGGGGTGTTTGGATATTCAGCACTCGTTTTGAAAGAATCTATGATTGGTGTGGTTCTTGGATTGATGTGCAGTATGTGTTTTTACATTATTAACCTGGCGGGACAGTTGATGGATATGGAAATGGGATTATCCATGGCAAATATGTTTGACCCGATGGTGAATATGCAGTTTTCCGTAACCGGAAGTTTGTACAATTATCTGCTTATGCTCATGTTAGTTGTTACCAATATGCATTATTACATCATTCGGGCAATTGTGGATTCTTTTTCCTATTTCAATGTTGGAAAAGCGGTGTTTGACACCGTTTCACTGAAAAACATCGTGGTTGATTTTATTGCGAATTATTTTATCATTGCGGTGCGTATTGTACTGCCGGTTTTCTGTTGTATGCTGCTGATTAATGTTGTGCTTGGTGTACTTGCTAAGGCAGCACCACAGATGAACATGTTTGTGGTTGGTATGCAGATTAAGGTGCTGGCAGGACTGGCTGTTTTGGTAATTGTGATACAGAGTTTTCCGATGGTTTCAGATTACATTTTTGGTGAAATGAAGGACGTAATCACACAGGTGATTCATTTGTTTACACCGAAGTGAAAAGTCGGATGAGTTGGCAGGTGATTATTTGGTATATTCCTATAACCTTCAGCTTTTTGCCAAAGACGGTGAGGGCGGTGAAAAAACAGAACCCGCGACACCCAAAAAGCTGGATAAGGCACGAGAAGAAGGACAGGCTCCAAAGAGCCAGGATTTGAACACGGCAGTTTTATTGCTTGTATTATTTGGATGCTTAAAAGTGTTCGGCAGTTTTATGATGAAGCGGTTGTATGACATGTTTCAGTTTTATTATGGAAATATCAACGACTATGCAACGGATGTATTTACCGTTAAGCGTGCTGATGGTTTGCTTCAGTTTGGCCTTAAGGAGATTACCATTGCGTTACTGCCGATGTTAGCACTTGCGATGATTGGCGCATTTGTTGTAAATGTTGTTCAGGTCAAATGGAAAGTTACATTAAAGCCGTTACAGCCAAAACCGAATAAAATTAATCCAATTAGCGGTTTTAAGCGGATGTTTTCAAAAGATAAAATATTTGAATTGATTAAGGCGGTTGTTAAAGTAGGAATTTTGTTCTACGTGGTATATCAGGCGCTAAAAGATGAATGGGGCATGATTGTCAACATTTATCAGCTTGATATCTGGTCAGCGGTTAGCTTGATTGTTAGTACCGTGTTAAATATTGCCTTTCAGATTACGGCTGTTTTCTTTGTCATTGCTTTTGCGGACTGGATGTACCAGAAACGCAAGTTTAACAATGACATGAAAATGACAAAACAGGAAGTCAAAGACGAATATAAAAATACGGAAGGAAATCCACAGATTAAAGGCCAGATTCGAAGAAAGATGCAAGAGGCGTCAAGACGACGTATGATGCAGGAACTGCCGGAGGCGGATGTAGTTATCACAAACCCGACTCACTTAGCGGTTGCACTGAAATACGATAAGGAAGTAGCTGAGGCACCAATTGTTGTGGCAAAGGGTGCGGATTATCTGGCTGGCCGTATTCGTGAAGTAGCAAAGGAAAATAAGATTGAAATTGTAGAAAATAAGCCTCTGGCGAGAATGTTGTATCACAATGTAGAATTGGGAGAGCAGATTCCGCCGGAATTGTACCAGATGGTTGCAGAGATTTTAGCTTATGTATATGGATTACAAGGAAAAGTAAGTTGATTTTGATAGAAAAAACGTAAAGGAGGAAAAGCAATGCGTCGCGAAGATATGGTGTTAGGTGCATTTATCTTAGTACCTATTTTATGCTTAATTATTCCGGTTCCGCTCTTTTTGCTGGACTTGTTATTTGCATTAAATATTGCACTTTCGATGATTATTTTGTTTAATGCATTGTTTTCTAAAGAGCCTCTTGATATGTCGGCATTTCCGACGTTACTGCTTTTGACGACGTTATTTCGATTGTCGTTGAATGTCAGTTCTACAAGAAATATTTTGCTGAAGGCAGATGCCGGTAATGTAGTTGATACATTTGGTAACTTTGTCGGTGGTGGTAACTTAGTTGTTGGTGCTATTGTGTTCTTTGTATTGGTTATCATGCAGTTACTTGTTATCAACAAAGGTTCCGAGCGTGTGTCAGAAGTAACAGCGCGTTTTACACTGGATGCGATGCCCGGTAAACAGATGGCAATTGATGCTGATTTGAATACAGGTGCCATAACGGATGAGGAGGCAAAAGAACGCCGCGAAAAGATTCAACAGGAATCGGCTTTCTTTGGTTCCATGGATGGTGCTACAAAGTACGTCAAGGGAGATGCGACGGCGGGCTTAGTAATTACGGTTTTGAACTTCGTTGGTGGTATTGCGATTGGTGTTCTGATGAATGGCATGGACATTAATGCAGCGGTTCAGAGATATTCGATTTTGACAATTGGTGATGGTCTGGTAAGCCAGATTCCATCCCTTATGATTTCATTATCCACCGGTATTTTGGTAACGAAAGGTTCCAAAGAAGCGGATGTTGGCAATATTTTGAGAAGGCAGCTTTTTTCTACGCCGAAAGTACTTAATATTGTTGGTATTGCCTTGATTGGCTTAGGTTTGTTTACGCCACTGAACATGTTGGTATTTTGTGCCTATGGAATTATGTTTTTACTGACGGCAAGAATGATAGCAAATCAATTGGAGATGACAGAGACAGACGAGGCAGTTTCGGAAGAAGAGGAATCCGCAGAGGAAATCAGGAGACCGGAAAATGTCAGTTCACTGTTGCAGGTGGATGCCATTGAACTGGAATTTGGATATGGAATTATTCCACTTGCCGATGTCAACCAGGGCGGTGACTTGCTAGACCGTGTGGTTATGATACGAAGACAGATTGCATTAGAGCTTGGCTGTGTTGTTCCGATGATTCGACTACGTGATAACATTCAGCTCAATCCAAATCAGTATCTGATTAAGATAAAAGGCGTGCCGGTTAGTGAGGGAGAAATTTTGTTTGACCACTACATGGCGATGAATCCTGGTTATGTAGAAGAAGAAATTTCCGGTATTCCTACGTTTGAACCGTCGTACCATCTGCCGGCAATTTGGATTACGGAAAGTCAGCGTGAGCGGGCAGAATCCCTTGGTTATACCGTAGTTGATCCGCCATCAATTATTGCGACACATTTGATGGAAATTATCCGCTCACATCTGGATGAACTTCTCACCAGACAGGATGTACACAACTTGATTGAGAATGTGAAGGAGGCAAACGAGACGCTGGTATCAGAACTGGTTCCAAAATTGTTAAATGTTGGAGAAATCCAAAAGGTGTTACAGAATCTTTTGGCAGAAGGCATTTCCATAAGAGATTTGGTTACAATTTTTGAAACGTTAGCCGATTATGCGCCGACAACGCATGATACGGATGTATTGACGGAGTATGTCAGACAGAGTTTGAAACGTGCAATTTCAAATCAGTATTTTAATAACAATGAAACAACCAGCGTTGTGACATTGGATCCGAACGTAGAGCAGGTTATTATGGATTCGGTGAAACAGACCGAACAGGGTGCTTATCTGGCACTTGACCCGGATTATACAAACCGGCTGATGACTTCTTTACGGGAAGAGACAGACAAATTAGAGGAACTGGGACGAACGCCGATTATTATTACTTCGCCGATTGTTCGTATGTACCTGAAAAAATTAACGCAAGAACAATTTAGGAATCTGCATGTATTGTCATATAATGAAATTGATTCCGATGTTGAATTACAATCAGTTGGGATGGTGACGGTAGAGTGATTATCAAAAAGTTTTTAGCAAAATCAGAAAAAGATGCAATTGAAATGGCAAAAAACGAATTGGGGAATAATGCCATTGTCATGAATATTAAGAAGGTAAAACCAAAAGGTCTTGCGAAGTTATTTGTCCGCGGAAAGGTTGAGGTGACAGCAGCATTGGATGAGACGCCACTGTACTCACAAGAGGAAGCGGCAAAAGAGAAGCGGCCGGTTGAAGCAGGCAAATTTTCAGAAACAGAGAAAAAGACAGATGCACCGGATAACAGCAGTTTAGAAGAACGTATTAGTATGCTGCAAGCTCTTTTGGAGAAACAGATGATGCAGAAAGAAGGTATGACCGAGAAAGTTGAGAAAACACTCGAAATACCGGTTTCGGAGCCAAAAGAGAACGTAGAGCCAAAAGAGGTTCCTGAATCCAAAGAAGAGGATGAGGAGGATGAAAAAACAAAGGCCTATAAAGAGTTGATATATCAGCAGTTAGTTCAGAATGAAGTGGATGAAGAAATTGCAAAATCCATTATGGATGAGGTGAATCGTTCGCTTGCTAAAAATGCACCGTTAGACCAGATTTTGGCAAATATTTACCAGAAGATCATCTTGATGTTAGGGCAGCCTTACAGCATTAAGTCAGAGGAAAATGCAAAGACGAAATTTATCTTTTTCCTTGGTTCAACCGGAGTAGGAAAAACAACAACCATTGCTAAAATTGCTTCGAAATTAAAATTAGAGAAGCATGCAAAAATTGCACTCGTAACAGCAGATACTTACCGCATTGCAGCGGTGGAACAGTTAAAGACTTATGCAAATATTTTATCTGTCCCGCTTGAGGTGATTTACAGTCCTCAAGAATTGGGGGATAATCTTGAAAAACTTAAGCAGTATGATGTCTGCTTGATTGATACTGCCGGACGTTCTCATAGAAGCAAAGAGCAGATGGAAGACATCCGGGCATTGCTTGAGCAGATTCCGGTGAATGAAAGACAGGTTTACCTGGTACTAAATGCAGGTACAAAATACAGTGACTTACAAAAGATTGCGTCAGTCTACTCAGTGCTTACGGATTTTAGTCTTATTTTTACGAAACTTGACGAAACGTCTTCAGCGGGAATCATGTTGAATATGAGAGTGAAAACAAATTGTCCATTGTCTTATGTAACGTGGGGACAAAATGTTCCGGAAGACATTGGCGAGATGGATCCGCAGAGAGTGGCAAAAAAATTACTAAGTGATAATCATACGAACTAATTCTATGGCGAGAAAGGAAGGTGTGGAATGGATCAGGCAGAAAGCTTACGAAATATAATTAAAAAGCAGGAAATTGATGAAAAAAAACGAACAGCAAGAGTTATTACGGTTACATCCGGCAAAGGTGGCGTCGGTAAAACAAGTTTTTCTGTAAATCTGGCAATTCAGCTTCACAGACTCGGCAAGAGAGTGGTTGTACTGGATGCTGACTTTGGTTTGGCAAACATTGAGATTATGCTTGGTATTCGCCCAAAGTATAATTTGGCAGATTTGATGTTTCGAGGAAAAAGCATACAAGATGTAATGACTTATGGACCGGAAGGTATCGGTTTTCTTTCCGGCGGTTCCGGCATCAATGAGATGGCAAATCTGAATCGTGAACAGGTTTTCTGGCTGATTCAGAAAATGGAAGAGTTAGACAAACAGGCAGATGTAATTATTGTGGATACCGGTGCCGGAATCGGAGATTCGGTGCTTGAGTTTGTGGCAGCCAGCGAAGAAGTGCTTTTGGTGGCTACGCCGGAGCCGACGTCCATTACGGATGCCTATGCGTTATTAAAAGCGTTGAACCGCAATTCTTCGTATATGCCGGAAAAAACGGTTGTTAAGATGATTGCCAATCAGGTACGTGGAAAAAAAGAAGCGGATGAATTGTTCCAGAAATTAGGTGTTGTTGTTAATAAGTTTTTAGACATAGATATTGATTATCTGGGGGCGATTCCTTATGATGTAAATATGCAGAGAGCAGTCATGCATCAGAAACCACTTAGCGTAGCAGACCCGGATGCACTGGCTTCGCAGTCTGTGGAAAAGATTGCACTTTCTTTACTTGATATGGAGAAAGAAAAACCACGCGCTGTTGGTATTAAGCAGTTATTTTCAAATGTAATTCGTATGAAATTTAATCGGCGATAGAAAGGAGGAACCCCGTGAAAGTTGCATTTGCGATTGGAGACCGGATTGAACTGATGCATATAAAAAGTGCAATCGGGCGAAAGGTGTCAGATAAAAAATATGGCAGTCAGTTGTTGGATTTTGACGGGGACAGAACCGCCAAAATCGCAATGCCCATTAGCGAGGGGAAAGTAATTCCATTGGAAATTGATGACGATTATCATCTGTGTTTTTTTACAAACTCTGGGTTGTATCAGTGTACAGCACGGATTAAGAAGCGTTACACAGAAAATCGTATGTATGTGATGGATGTTATCTTTTTGACACCATTGAAAAAGTTTCAGAGGAGAAAATTTTATCGTTTGGATTGTTTGTTCCCAATTCGTTACCGGATTGTTCCAAAAGAGCAGTTTGAAAAGAAAAATGAAGCGGAGCAGGACAATGAGAAAGATGAAATTTTGTGGGAAGAAGGTACCATTTCAGATTTAAGTGGAGGCGGAATTCGTTTTCATGGTAATGTAGAATGTAAAAAAGAGGATTTAGTGGAAATTGTCCTTCCACTTTCGCTGCAAAGTGGAATTGTTCCACTTTCTTTGTATATGAAGGTGGTATCCTGCGTTCATTTTGAGGGAAGCCGTGTTGCCTATGAGACAAGGGGCGAATTTTTGGATATTAATGAGAAAGAACGTGAAACGGTAATTAAGTACGTTTTTGAAGAGCAGCGAAGAAGGATGAGAAAGGAGTAGATGTCACAGATGAAAAAAGTATTGATTGTTGATGACTCTGCACTTATGAGAAGGGTCCTTTCTGATATAATAAATGATGATGAACAACTGATTGTCGAAAAGACAGCGAATAACGGACTTGAAGCGCTTAATGTTTTACAGGGGGGATGTCGTCCGGACATTCTTTTGGTTGATATTAATATGCCGAAGATGGATGGCGTACAGCTTCTTAAGGAACTAAACAAATATCGAATTCAGATTCCGGTATTGATTGTAAGTTCAATTGCCAGCCAGAGCGCTGATGAAACCATTGAAGCATTGGCACTTGGTGCGTTTGATTTTGTTAAAAAACCAAATGGTTCCATTGGCGGGGGGTATCAGGAATTCCGAAAAAAGGTATTACTGAGAACCTATATGGCGTGTAAGCTGCCTCTTCCTAAAAAGGTTGAGCAGTCAATTTTAGAACAGCAGTTACAGGTTCAGAGCCAATCAAAAAATGTGGAAAGTCAGACCGAGAAGAAGGTGAAGAAAACCGCAAAAAAGAAGGTGCCAAAAAGTGGCAGGGGAAGCGGCGGTTTGGCAGTGATTGCTTCTTCAACCGGAGGACCGAGGGCATTACAGTCGGTAATTCCGTATTTTCCAAAGGATTTTCCATTACCGTTAGTCGTTGTCCAGCATATGCCGGCAGGATTTACGAAGTCATTAGCAGCTCGCTTGAATGAGATTAGTAATCTCGACGTTAAGGAGGCTGAGGATGGTGACTGCCTGAAAAAGGGCACGGTTTATATTGCGCAGGGCGGCAAGCAGTGTGAAGTCATAGAAGATGCACAGGGAAATCTGATTTTGTCGGAAAATGATAAGCCGGCAAGAGGGGGATTAAAGCCGTGTGCGGATATCTTTTTTGAATCACTGGTTTCTTGTTCGGTGGAACACATTGTCTGTGGTGTTTTGACCGGAATGGGAAGCGATGGCTGCAAAGGAATCCGTGCATTGAAAAAAAGCAAGGACATTCAGGTTGTAGCGCAGAATGAAGACACCTGCGTGGTATATGGTATGCCGCGCGCAGTAGTACAGGCGGGAATTGTAAATGAAGTCGTGCCACTCGAAGATGTGGCAGACACCATGATAAAACATATAGGAGTGTGAAAAGATGGATACGAGTCAATATTTAGATTTGTTTATCGATGAGACAAAAGAGCATTTACAGAGTTTGAATGAGCATGTTCTGGTCTTGGAGAAGGAGCCGGAGAATGAAGATACAATCAATGAGATTTTCCGTGCGGCACATACGCTGAAAGGAATGTCCGGTACAATGGGCTTTGTTCGTATGCAGCGTCTGACCCATGATTTGGAAAATGTATTTTCTGAAATCCGCAATGGAAACATGAAAGTGAATGAAAAGCTGATTGATGTATTATTCCGAGGACTGGATGCATTGGAGTCTTATCTGGCTGTTATTTCCTCTGAGGGAAATGAAGGAACTGAAGACAACGAAGATATTATTAATGATTTGAATGCTCTGTTAGAGGAACAGAGTGGCGACGGTGCAGCTGCTCCGGCGCAAAAAGAGGGAAAAAAAGAAGAAACTCCCGCAAAGGAAGAGAAAGCAGAAAATAAACAGGAAAGTGCATCGGATGAAAAATGCAAATTTAAGCAGATTCCGATTTCCGAATATGAAGCGACAGCAATCAATTCAGCAAGAGCAGAAGGAAAGAACGTGTATGGAATTACCGTATATCTGCAAAAAACTTGTATTTTGAAATCTGCCAGAGCTTTCCTTGTATTCAAATCTGTTGAAAATAAAGGTGAGTTGATTAAATCCGTACCTTCGACAGAGCAGATTGAGGATGAAGAATTTGATTTTGATTTCAGCTGGATTTTTGCATCAAGTGATACGAAAGAAAATATCAAAAAACTTGTTATGAATGTATCGGAAATCGCAGAGGTTTACATCGATGATATTGAGATTCCGGATGCACCTGCGGCAGGGCCCTCAAATGATGTAAAACCGGCACAGGAAAAGAAAGAAACAGCAAAACCGGATGCCAAAGAAAAGCCAAAGAAAGCATCGGCTTCCAAAGGGAAAGTGGGCAGTCGTTCCGTTCGTGTCGATATTGATAAACTGGATGTTCTGATGAATCTTGTCAGCGAGCTGATTATTGCAAAGAATGGACTTGTGTCGGCAGGTGCTGCCTCTCCGTCAGGACAGATGGCAAATGCACAGGCATTCCATGAACAGATTGAGTACTTAGAGCGAGTGACAACAAACCTGCATGAATCCGTTATGAAGGTCCGCATGGTGCCAATTGAGAGTGTTGTTAATCGATTCCCACGTATGATTCGTGATTTGAATCGTAAATTAAATAAGAAAATGGAATTGTACATGACTGGTGAAGAGACTGAACTTGACCGTACCGTAATTGATGAAATCGGTGATCCGCTTATGCATTTGCTTCGTAACTCGGCTGACCATGGTTTGGAGAGCAATGAAGAGCGTGTACGTCTTGGTAAACCGGAGGTTGGTTCCATCTTTTTGGATGCTTACCAGGATGGTAACAATGTTGTTATTGAAGTACGCGATGATGGTGCCGGAATTGACATTGACCGTGTACGTCAGAAAGCAATTGAAAAAGGCTCTATTACAGAAAAACAGGCAGAGACGATGACAGACAAAGACTTTATTGATTTGTTGTTCCAGCCAAGTTTTTCAACAGCAGAAAAGATTACTGATGTTTCCGGACGAGGCGTTGGTCTTGACGTTGTAAAAACTAAAATTGAGGCACTTGGTGGTAATATTACAGCAAAGACCGTTGCCGGTGAGGGAAGTACCTTTACGATTTCTCTTCCTTTGACATTGGCAATTATTCAGGCTTTGATGGTGAAAGTCGGAGAAGAAAAATATGCGATTCCGCTTGGCAGCATCAATGGAATTGAGGATATTGCAAAAGAAGATATCAGTTTAGTACAATCCAAAGAAGTTATTAATCTTCGTGGACGTGTCATTCCGATTCTTCGTCTGCATGATATTTTGGATATGGAGCCGGTTGAAAATGATCCGGAATCTCTGATTGTTGTCATTATGCAGAAGGCAGAACAGCAGGTTGGTCTTGTGATTGACGAATTGATTGGACAACAGGAAACCGTTATTAAGTCGCTTGGACATCACATCACCTGTGATAAACTCTTTAGTGGAGCAACGATTCTTGGTGATGGTGAAGTAGCGTTAATCTTAGATACAAACACATTAATGTAGGGGGTGTCGACATGGAAGATTTGATGAATGGAATGGAAACAACAATGGATGAAATTCAGTATATTGTTGTCAAATTAGGAAATGAAAAATATGGAATTGATATTTCCTGTGTGGATAATATCGTAAGAATGCAGCATATGACAAGAGTTCCAAAGTCACAGTCATATTATATTGGTGTGATTAATCTGCGTGGTGAAGTGGTTCCGATTATGAGTCTGCGCAGACGTTTCGGATTAGAGGATGATGTCTGTCAGTCCGCAACGAGAATCATTATTATCCGTATGCAGGATCAGTCATTGATTGGTGTAATTGTCGATGAAGTGCAGGAAGTGGTAAATATCAATCCGGCTTCTATCGAGAAACCAGCATTTAAGCTGGAAGAGGAAAAAGCATCTTTCCTTGCCGGGATTGGCAAAAAAGGAGAGGAACTCATTTCTTTATTGGATATGAATGCGGTAATTGAGGAAAAGAAAGAAGTATGAGTGAGATGATTCGTGTTGGAATGGCTGACTATAAGTTATGTGCACCGCCGGATAAAATTTCGACGTTAGGACTTGGTTCGTGTATGGGGGTCGTAATCTATGACACGAAAACAAAGTTGTGTGGAATGGCACATATTATGCTTCCGGACAGCACAAAGATTACTCATAATCAAAACCGAATGAAGTTTGCAGACACATGTCTTTTAGATATGTATCATGAACTTTTAGCACGCGGAGGATTGAAAGAAAATCTGCGTGCTAAAATTGCAGGCGGTGCTAAAATGTTTGCGCATCATTC
>ENA-OPAO01002449-OPAO01002449.1-human-gut-metagenome-genome-assembly--contig:-NODE-2449-length-10950-cov-2.095365_pt1 | contig 10950 bp, 8 predicted proteins | sample MGYA00241054_ERZ501424 | MGnify/ENA primary metagenome ERZ501424 (study PRJEB25962, sample SAMEA2042623) | human gut metagenome | biome: human gut; feature: human-associated habitat; material: faeces...
AATCGCTTGAGATTGCTCCAGGCGGTGAAAAATCCGGGTTCGTTGTGAAAGCATCCCCAGTCGAGGAATGCTCTTCTGTATTTGGGGCCGCCATTGAGTAAAGTAAACCCTTCTGGCGTTATCAGCTGCATTGGCATCAGGTGCGCCAGCTCCGCGACTTTATGCCCGTCTGTACCGTCAATACGGACTTTGCTGTCGCCTTGTTTGTCTTTGGTTAAACCAATCGCCGTCTCGCGCTCTTCGCCCTGTAATCGTCCGTGGAGAACAAACGCCTCCTGCTCGTGGCGAATGACGCGACCAATCTGCAAACTGCGAAACGCCCGACCGTGGCCGAGCGTATAGATGGCTTCCAGCACGCTGGTTTTGCCACTGCCGTTGGCACCTACCAGAAAGTTAAAGCCGGGAGATAAGGCGAGATCCGCGGTTTCAATGTTGCGGAAATCGCGGATCAACAAGCGGGTGAGGGACATTACAGTCTCATTGGCATGACAACATAAGCCGCGCTCTGGCTGGCCGCATCTTCAATCTGCACGCTGGAAACCGAATCGGTCAGCATCATGCGGACGTTTTCGCATTTCAGTGCGTTCAGAACATCCAGCACATAGCTGACGTTGAAGCCGATTTCCATCTCCGCACCGCTATAGGTAACGTCGAGGATCTCTTCCGCTTCTTCCTGTTCTGGGTTGTTGGCGGTGATTTTCAGCTGGTTTTCGCTGACATACAGACGCACGCCGCGGAATTTCTCGTTAGAGAGAATTGCCGCACGGGCAAACGCCTGCTTGAGCAGATCACAGCCAGCTTCCAGATGCTTGTCCGGGTTCTTCGGCAGAACGCGACGGTAATCCGGGAAGCGACCATCCACCAGTTTCGAGGTGAAGATAAAGTCGCCAACGTGGGCGCGAATGTTGTTGCTGCCAATCTGCACGCGCAGCGGATTGTCGCCGCCGTCGAGCATACGCATCAGTTCAATTACGCCTTTACGCGGCACCGAATGGCTTGGCAAAGATTGACCAATTGGCATTGAACAGACTGCCAGACGGTGGCCGTCGGTCGCCACGGTGCGCAGTTCTTCACCTTCGGTTTCAAACAGCATACCGTTTAAGTAATAGCGAACGTCCTGATGTGCCATAGAAAACTGGGTCGCTTCAATCAGACGCTTCATCGTCGCCTGCGGCAGGGTAAATTCGACTTCGCTCTGCCAGTCATCGAGGTTCGGGAAATCTGCCGCTGGCAGGGTAGACAGCGAAAAACGGCTACGCCCGGAGCGCACCAGCATCCGCTCACCTTCCAGCTGCACGGCAATTTCCGCGCCTTCAGGCAGACCACGGCAGATATCAAAGAATTTGCGCGCCGGAACGGTCGTCGCCCCTGGTTCGTGCGGCTGAACCAGCGCAACGCGTGCCACCATTTCCATCTCGAGATCAGTACCGGTCAGCGACAACGTACCGTCAGCAACCTGTAACAGCAGATTACCGAGAATCGGTAGCGTAGGACGACCACCTAACGGACCGCTCACCTGTTGTAGCGGTTTTAATAAATGCTCACGTTCTACGGTAAATTTCATAGGTTTACGATGACAATGTTCTGATTAAATTAGAAAAATCTTCTTTGATATCGTGGCTCTCTTCACGCAACTGCTCGATCTTCCGGCAGGCATGAAGCACCGTCGTGTGGTCACGACCACCAAAGGCATCGCCAATCTCCGGCAGACTGTGGTTAGTCAGCTCTTTCGCCAGCGCCATCGCCATCTGGCGCGGACGGGCCACCGAGCGGGATCGACGCTTGGAAAGGAGATCCGCGACTTTGATCTTGTAGTACTCCGCCACCGTCTTCTGAATATTGTCGATGGTGACCAGTTTTTCCTGCAATGCCAGCAAGTCGCGCAGCGCCTCACGCACGAAGTCGATGGTGATCGCCCGTCCGGTAAAGTTGGCGTTGGCAATGACGCGGTTCAGCGCGCCTTCCAACTCACGTACGTTAGATCGTAGACGCTTGGCGATAAAGAACGCCACTTCGCCCGGCAAACGAATGTCGTTTTCGTCGGCCTTTTTCATCAGGATCGCCACGCGGGTTTCCAGCTCTGGCGGTTCGATCGCCACAGTCAGTCCCCAGCCGAAGCGGGATTTCAAACGATCCTCAACGCCGTTGATCTCTTTCGGATAGCGATCGGAGGTGAGAATGATCTGTTGATTACCTTCCAGCAGGGCGTTGAAGGTGTGGAAAAACTCTTCCTGAGATCGTTCTTTATTAGCAAAAAACTGAATATCGTCGATCAGCAGTGCATCTACGGAACGGTAGTAGCGTTTAAACTCTTCGATCGCGTTGTTTTGCAGGGCTTTAACCATGTCCTGAACAAAGCGCTCGGAGTGCATATAAACCACTTTGGCATTCGGCTTGCGCGCCATAATGCCGTTACCCACCGCATGCAGCAGGTGAGTTTTACCCAAACCCGTGCCGCCATAAAGGAACAACGGGTTATAAGCACCGCCAGGGTTATCTGCCACCTGGCGAGCCGCCGCGCGCGCCAGTTGGTTAGATTTACCTTCAACGAAGTTATCAAACGTGTGTTTGACGTTTACGTTAGAACGATAGGTCGGTTCTGCCGGAGCCGGGACGTTATCCCAACCCGAGCGCGTAGAAGGCGCAGCACGTTGCGGCTGCGTTTGCGCCACCTGTGCAGGGGCCGCGACGTTGCTCGTCACTGCCGCTTGTGGCGTTTGCGTCACCGGTTTGGTGCCGACTTCAAAACGCAGCTGTGGGGCATCCGCTCCGCAGAAACTGGTTAGCAGTCCATTGATATTATTAAGGTACTTGTCCCGTACCCAATCGAGGACAAAACGGTTTGGCGCGTACAGGGCCAGCGTGTTATCGCTCAGTTCCGCCTGCAATGGGCGTATCCACATACTGAATTCTGTGGCTGGTAACTCATCCTGCAATCGGGCAAGACACTGCTGCCAAAGCGAAAGTGACACGGCGGACTCCACTCGAACAAAAGTCGATAATGACTAAGGCTGAAACATTCATGATTGTTGACGTACGTCGAAAAGACCCTGCATGAGGGTGACGCACGAACCGCTGTCTGCGGTTATATGCCCGATCAAGATCCTGCAAAACGATCGGGACCGCGGATCATAGCCTAAACTGCGCAAGAGATCTTCTGTTTCTCACAGATTTTCCCGATTTATCCACAGGATGATCCAGAACTCGCTAAGTGTAAACGATCCTGCCGCAGGCCGGGCACGATTTACGCCGCATATTGGAAAATTTAATGACCATAGACAAAAAATGGCTTAATCGATCTAATAAAGATCCAGGACGATCCTTGCGCTTTACCCGTCAGCCCGTATAATCCTCCACCCGGCGCGCCATGCTGGTTTTCACTGGTGTGAGGCCGTACGTTTTCCCCGCGAAAAGGTGCGGAAAAGCGCGGTAAATAAGGAAAGAGAATTGACTCCGGAGTGTACAATTATTACAATCCGGCCTCTTTAATCACCCATGGCTTCGGTGTCCATCGTTTCATTTTTCGGCGGATATCCAATAAAGCCATTGAATTTATTCAAGTTTAGGTAGAAATCGCCATGAAACGCACTTTTCAACCGTCTGTACTGAAGCGCAACCGTTCTCACGGCTTCCGTGCTCGTATGGCTACTAAAAATGGTCGTCAGGTTCTGGCACGTCGTCGTGCTAAAGGCCGCGCTCGTCTGACCGTTTCTAAGTAATAAAGCTAACCCCTGAGTGGTTAAGCTCGCATTTCCCAGGGAGTTACGCTTGTTAACTCCCAGTCAATTCACATTCGTCTTCCAGCAGCCACAACGGGCTGGCACGCCGCAAATTACTATTCTCGGCCGCCTGAATTCGCTGGGGCATCCCCGTATCGGTCTTACAGTCGCCAAGAAAAACGTTCGACGCGCCCATGAACGCAATCGGATTAAACGTCTGACGCGTGAAAGCTTCCGTCTGCGCCAACATGAACTCCCGGCTATGGATTTCGTGGTGGTGGCGAAAAAAGGGGTTGCCGACCTCGATAACCGTGCTCTCTCGGAAGCGTTGGAAAAATTATGGCGCCGCCACTGTCGCCTGGCTCGCGGGTCCTGATAGCCCTCATTCGGGTCTATCAACGCCTGATTAGTCCGCTACTCGGGCCGCATTGTCGTTTCACTCCAACCTGTTCAAGCTACGGAATTGAGGCATTGCGCAGGTTTGGAGTGATAAAAGGCAGTTGGTTGACGGTGAAACGCGTATTAAAATGCCACCCTTTACACCCTGGTGGTGACGATCCCGTCCCGCCCGGACCATTTGATACCAGAGAACACTAACGATGGATTCGCAACGCAATCTTTTAGTCATCGCTTTGCTGTTCGTGTCTTTCATGATCTGGCAAGCCTGGGAGCAGGATAAAAACCCGCAACCTCAGGCCCAACAGACCACGCAGACAACGACCACCGCAGCGGGTAGCGCCGCCGACCAGGGCGTACCGGCCAGTGGCCAGGGGAAACTGATCTCGGTTAAGACCGACGTGCTTGATCTGACCATCAACACCCGTGGTGGTGATGTTGAGCAGGCCCTGCTGCCGGCTTACCCGAAAGAGCTGAACTCTACCCAGCCGTTCCAGCTGCTGGAAACTTCACCGCAGTTTATTTATCAGGCACAGAGCGGTCTGACCGGTCGTGATGGCCCGGATAACCCGGCTAACGGCCCGCGTCCGCTATATAACGTTGAAAAAGACGCTTATGTGCTGGCTGAAGGTCAAAACGAACTGCAGGTGCCGATGACGTATACCGACGCGGCAGGCAACACGTTTACCAAAACGTTTGTCCTGAAACGTGGTGATTACGCTGTCAACGTCAACTACAACGTGCAGAACGCTGGCGAGAAACCGCTGGAAATCTCCACCTTTGGTCAGTTGAAGCAATCCATCACTCTGCCACCGCATCTCGATACCGGAAGCAGCAACTTCGCACTGCACACCTTCCGTGGTGCGGCGTACTCCACGCCTGACGAGAAGTACGAGAAATACAAATTCGATACCATTGCCGATAACGAAAACCTGAACATCTCTTCGAAAGGTGGTTGGGTGGCAATGCTGCAACAGTATTTCGCGACGGCGTGGATCCCGCATAACGACGGTACCAACAACTTCTACACCGCTAATCTGGGTAACGGCATCGCCGCTATCGGCTATAAATCTCAGCCGGTACTGGTTCAGCCTGGTCAGACTGGCGCGATGAACAGCACCCTGTGGGTTGGCCCGGAAATTCAGGACAAAATGGCAGCTGTTGCTCCGCACCTGGATCTGACCGTTGATTACGGTTGGTTGTGGTTCATCTCTCAGCCACTGTTCAAACTGCTGAAATGGATCCATAGCTTTGTGGGTAACTGGGGCTTCTCCATTATCATCATCACCTTTATCGTTCGTGGCATCATGTACCCGCTGACCAAAGCGCAGTACACCTCCATGGCGAAGATGCGTATGCTGCAGCCGAAGATTCAGGCAATGCGTGAGCGTCTGGGCGATGACAAACAGCGCATAAGCCAGGAAATGATGGCGCTGTACAAAGCTGAGAAGGTTAACCCGCTGGGCGGCTGCTTCCCGCTGCTGATCCAGATGCCAATCTTCCTGGCGTTGTACTACATGCTGATGGGTTCCGTTGAACTACGTCAGGCACCGTTTGCACTGTGGATCCACGACCTGTCTGCACAGGACCCGTACTACATCCTGCCGATCCTGATGGGCGTAACGATGTTCTTCATTCAGAAGATGTCGCCGACCACTGTGACCGACCCGATGCAGCAGAAGATCATGACCTTTATGCCGGTCATCTTCACTGTGTTCTTCCTGTGGTTCCCGTCAGGTCTGGTGCTGTACTATATCGTCAGCAACCTGGTAACCATTATTCAGCAGCAGCTGATTTACCGTGGTCTGGAAAAACGTGGCTTGCATAGCCGCGAGAAGAAAAAATCCTGATTCGGTGAGTTTTCGCTAAAATAAGGGCGGTCAGTTGACCGCCTTTTTTCTTTTCGTAGGGCGGATAAGCACCACACATCCGCCACACAAAGCAACAGGAACATCATGAGCGATAATGACACTATCGTAGCCCAGGCCACGCCTCCGGGACGTGGCGGCGTTGGCATCCTGCGCATCTCCGGCCTCAAAGCCCGTGAAGTTGCCGAAACCGTGCTGGGTAAACTGCCTAAGCCACGCTACGCCGATTATCTTCCGTTTAAAGACGCCGATGGCAGCGTGCTCGATCAGGGGATTGCGCTATGGTTCCCTGGCCCGAACTCGTTCACCGGCGAAGATGTGCTGGAACTGCAAGGTCATGGCGGTCCGGTGATCCTCGACCTGCTGTTAAAACGCATTCTGACCATTCCCGGCCTGCGGATTGCCCGCCCTGGTGAGTTTTCCGAACGCGCATTTCTGAACGATAAACTCGACTTAGCCCAGGCCGAGGCGATTGCGGATCTTATCGACGCCAGCTCGGAACAGGCGGCCCGTTCGGCGCTAAACTCGCTGCAAGGCGCGTTCTCCGCACGGGTCAACCATCTGGTGGAAGCCCTCACCCACTTGCGCATTTACGTCGAAGCGGCAATTGATTTCCCGGATGAAGAGATCGATTTCCTCTCCGACGGCAAAATTGAAGCCCAGCTCAATGACGTAATTGCCGATCTCGACGCGGTACGCGCCGAAGCTCGTCAGGGTAGTTTGTTGCGCGAAGGGATGAAAGTGGTGATTGCCGGACGTCCTAACGCCGGTAAATCGAGCCTGCTGAACGCGCTGGCGGGCCGTGAAGCAGCAATCGTAACCGATATCGCCGGAACCACGCGTGACGTGCTGCGTGAGCATATCCACATTGACGGAATGCCGTTGCATATCATCGATACCGCCGGGCTACGTGAAGCCAGTGACGAAGTTGAACGTATTGGTATCGAGCGCGCATGGCAGGAAATTGAACAGGCAGACCGCGTGCTGTTTATGGTCGATGGCACCACGACAGACGCCGTTGATCCGGCAGAGATCTGGCCGGAATTTATCGCCCGTCTGCCAGCGAAACTGCCGATCACCGTGGTGCGCAATAAAGCCGATATCACCGGCGAAACGTTGGGGATGAGCGAAGTGAACGGTCACGCGTTAATTCGTCTTTCGGCGCGGACTGGCGAAGGCGTGGATGTGCTGCGTAACCATCTCAAACAGAGCATGGGCTTTGACACTAATATGGAAGGCGGCTTCCTGGCGCGTCGTCGTCACCTACAGGCGCTGGAACAGGCGGCAGAGCATTTGCAGCAAGGTAAAGCGCAACTGTTAGGTGCCTGGGCGGGTGAACTGCTGGCGGAAGAGTTGCGCCTGGCGCAGCAGAACTTAAGCGAGATCACCGGGGAGTTTACTTCAGACGACCTACTGGGGCGGATTTTCTCCAGCTTCTGTATCGGTAAGTAACCGCGCTTGCGAAGCCGCATTCTGACTGTCAGATGCGGCTTCGCTTCATTGTTAGCACTCCTGTTATTCCTCAACCCTTTTTTAAACATTAAAATTCTTACGTAATTTATAATCTTTAAAATAGATATTTAATATTGCGTCCCGAACGATTGTGATTCGATTCACATTTAAACAATTTCAGAATAGACAAATTTCTTGAGTATTATACTGTAGCCTCGTGTCTTTCGAGGATAAGTGCATTATGAATATCTTACATATATGTGTGACCTCAAAATGGTTTAATATTGACAACAAGATTGTCGATCACCGCCCTTGATTTGCCCTTCTGTAGCCATCACCAGAGCCAAACCGATTAGATTCAATGTGATCGATTAGTTTGCTATATCTTAATTTTGCCTTTTACAAAGGCCATCTCTCGTTTATTTACTTGTTTTAGTAAATGATGGTGCTTGCATATATATCTGGCGAATTAATGGATATTGCAAATGTAATATTCACAGGGATCACTGTAATTAAAATAAATGAAGGATTATGTAATGGAAAACTTTAAACATCTCCCTGAACCGTTCCGCATTCGTGTTATTGAGCCAGTAAAACGTACCACTCGCGCTTATCGTGAAGAGGCAATTATTAAATCCGGTATGAACCCGTTCCTGCTGGATAGCGAAGATGTGTTTATCGATTTACTGACCGACAGCGGCACCGGGGCGGTGACGCAGAGTATGCAGGCCGCGATGATGCGTGGCGACGAAGCCTACAGCGGCAGGCCGCAGCTACTACGCGTTAGCCGAGTCAGTGAAAAATATCTTTGGTTATCAATACACTATTCCGACTCACCAGGGCCGTGGTGCAGAGCAAATCTATATTCCGGTACTGATTAAAAAACGCGAGCAGGAAAAAGGCCTGGATCGCAGCAAAATGGTGGCGTTCTCTAACTATTTCTTTGATACCACGCAGGGCCATAGCCAGATTAACGGCTGTACCGTGCGTAACGTCTATATCAAAGAAGCCTTCGATACTGGCGTGCGTTACGACTTTAAAGGCAACTTTGACCTTGAGGGATTAGAACGCGGTATTGAAGAAGTTGGCCCGAATAACGTGCCGTATATTGTTGCAACCATCACCAGTAACTCCGCAGGTGGTCAGCCGGTTTCACTGGCAAACTTAAAAGCGATGTACAGCATCGCGAAGAAATACGATATTCCGGTGGTCATGGACTCCGCACGCTTTGCCGAAAACGCCTATTTCATCAAGCAGCGTGAAGCAGAATACAAAGACTGGACCATCGAGCAGATCACCCGCGAAACCTACAAATATGCCGATATGCTGGCGATGTCCGCCAAGAAAGATGCGATGGTGCCGATGGGCGGCCTGCTGTGCATGAAAGACAACAGCTTCTTTGATGTGTATACCGAATGCAGAACCCTTTGCGTGGTGCAGGAAGGCTTCCCGACATATGGCGGCCTGGAAGGCGGCGCTATGGAGCGTCTGGCGGTAGGTCTGTATGACGGCATGAATCTGGACTGGCTGGCTTATCGTATCGCGCAGGTGCAGTATCTGGTCGATGGTCTGGAAGAGATTGGCGTTGTCTGTCAGCAGGCGGGCGGTCACGCGGCATTCGTTGATGCAGGTAAACTGTTGCCGCATATCCCGGCAGATCAGTTCCCGGCACAGGCGCTGGCCTGCGAGCTGTATAAAGTCGCCGGTATCCGTGCGGTAGAAATTGGCTCTTTCCTGTTAGGCCGCGATCCGAAAACCGGTAAACAACTGCCATGCCCGGCTGAACTGCTGCGTTTAACCATTCCGCGCGCAACATATACTCAAACACATATGGACTTCATTATTGAAGCCTTTAAACATGTGAAAGAGAACGCGGCGAATATTAAAGGGTTAACCTTTACCTACGAACCGAAAGTATTGCGTCACTTCACCGCAAAACTGAAAGAAGTTTAATTAAAACACTCAGAGTGGCTATAAGGATGTTAGCCACTCTATTACCCTACATCCTCAATAACAAAAATAGCCTTCCTCTAAAGGTGGCATCATGACTGATCAATCAGAAAAAAAACACTCTGCATTTTGGGGTGTTATGGTTATAGCCGGTACAGTAATTGGCGGTGGGATGTTTGCTTTACCTGTTGACCTTGCCGGAGCCTGGTTTTTTTGGGGCGCTTTTATTCTTATTATCGCCTGGTTTTCAATGTTACATTCAGGGCTATTATTATTAGAAGCAAACTTAAATTATCCCGTCGGTTCCAGTTTTAACACCATCACCAAAGATTTAATCGGTAACACCTGGAACATAATCAGCGGTATTACCGTTGCCTTCGTTCTCTATATCCTCACTTATGCCTATATCTCTGCTAATGGTGCGATCATTAGTGAAACGATATCAATGAATTTGGGCTATCACGCTAATCCACGTATTGTCGGGATCTGCACTGCCATTTTCGTTGCCAGCGTATTGTGGATAAGTTCATTAGCCGCCAGTCGTATTACCTCATTGTTCCTTGGGCTGAAGATTATCTCCTTTGTAATTGTTTTTGGTTCTTTCTTCTTCCAGGTCGATTACTCCATTCTGCGCGATTCCACCAGCACCACTGCGGGGACGTCTTACTTCCCGTATATCTTTATGGCTTTGCCGGTGTGTCTGGCGTCATTTGGTTTCCACGGCAATATTCCCAGCCTGATTATTTGCTATGGCAAACGCAAAGATAAGCTCATCAAAAGCGTGGTCTTCGGTTCGCTGCTGGCGCTGGTGATTTATCTCTTCTGGCTCTATTGCACGATGGGGAATATCCCGCGAGAAAGCTTTAAGGCGATAATCTCCTCAGGCGGCAACGTTGATTCGCTGGTGAAATCGTTCCTCGGCACCAAACAGCACGGCATTATCGAATTTTGCCTGCTGGTGTTCTCTAACTTAGCTGTTGCCAGCTCGTTTTTTGGTGTCACGCTGGGATTGTTCGATTATCTGGCGGATCTGTTTAAGATTGATAACTCCCACGCCGGGCGTTTCAAAACCGTGCTGTTAACCTTCCTGCCACCCGCGTTGTTGTATCTGAGCTTCCCGAACGGCTTTATTTACGGGATCGGCGGTGCCGGACTGTGCGCCACCATCTGGGCGGTAATAATTCCTGCTGTACTGGCAATCAAAGCCCGCAAGAAGTTTCCCAATCAGATGTTCACGGTCTGGGGCGGCAATCTTATTCCGGCGATTGTCATTCTCTTTGGCATAACCGTAATTTTATGCTGGTTCGGTAACGTCTTTAACGTGTTACCTAAATTTGGCTAAATCTTTCAGGAAGCCAGCCATTCGCTGGCTTCTTGCCTGTCAGGAAATCTCTTTTGTCCAAATGGCAACTCGCCTGATTATCCTTCACCACGTATGCTTTGCGTCACCTTACTATCAGGACGCTTTAGCCCATGTCCCGCTTTTTGATTTGTAGTTTTGCCCTGGTTTTACTTTATCCCGCAGGGATTGATATGTACCTCGTTGGTTTACCGCGCATCGCCGC
>ENA-OPAO01002471-OPAO01002471.1-human-gut-metagenome-genome-assembly--contig:-NODE-2471-length-10882-cov-5.828577_pt1 | contig 10882 bp, 9 predicted proteins | sample MGYA00241054_ERZ501424 | MGnify/ENA primary metagenome ERZ501424 (study PRJEB25962, sample SAMEA2042623) | human gut metagenome | biome: human gut; feature: human-associated habitat; material: faeces...
CAGTGCGGAGGTGACGAGTAATGGCAGATGTATTAAAGAAAGTTCCTGTAAGAGAGCAGGAGCCAAAGGTTCGTGCTACGAATTTTGAAGAAGTATGTTATGGATATAATAAAGAAGAAGCAATGGAAGAGGCAACAAGATGTCTGAACTGTAAGAATGCAAGATGTATCCAGGGATGTCCTGTATCCATCAATATTCCTGCATTCATTGCACAGATCAAAGATGGCAATATTGAAGAAGCTTACAAAGTGATTGGACAGTCATCTGCACTTCCTGCTATCTGTGGACGTGTATGTCCTCAGGAGTCACAGTGCGAGAGCAAATGTGTCCGTGGTATCAAAGGGGATGCAGTATCTATCGGTAAACTGGAAAGATTTGTCGCAGATTATGCACTGGAAAATGATATCAAACCGGAAAAACCGGAAAAGACAAACGGACATAAAGTAGCAGTCATTGGTTCCGGTCCGTCAGGACTTACCTGTGCCGGAGACCTTGCAAAACTCGGATACGAAGTAACTGTATTCGAAGCACTGCATGAACTTGGCGGTGTTCTGGTATATGGTATTCCTGAATTCCGTCTTCCAAAGCAGAAAGTTGTTAAGAAAGAAATCGAAAAAGTCAAAGAGCTTGGCGTTAAATTCGAGACAAACGTTGTCATCGGTAAATCTACAACCATCGACCAGTTGATGGAAGAGGAAGATTTTGAAGCTGTATTCATCGGTTCCGGAGCAGGACTTCCAATGTTCATGGGAATCCCTGGCGAGACAGCTAACGGAGTGTTCTCAGCAAATGAATACCTGACAAGAAGTAACCTGATGAAGGCATTCGATGATTCTTACGATACACCAATCGCAGCAGGTAAGAAAGTTGCCGTTGTCGGTGGTGGTAACGTAGCTATGGATGCTGCCAGAACAGCACTTCGCCTTGGTGCAGAAGTACATATCGTATATCGTCGTAGTGAAGCAGAGCTTCCTGCACGAGTAGAAGAAGTACATCACGCAAAAGAAGAAGGCGTACAGTTCGATCTTCTTACCAATCCAAAAGAAATCCTCGTCGATGAAAATGGATGGGCAAAAGGTATGAAAGTAATCAAGATGGAACTCGGTGAGCCGGATGCTTCCGGAAGAAGACGTCCGATTGAGATCCCTGGATCTGAATATGAGATTGAATTAGACACTGTTATCATGTCTCTTGGAACATCTCCAAACCCACTGATCTCTTCTACAACAAAGGGACTTGAGACAAACAAGAGAAAATGTATCGTAGCAGAGGAAGAGAACGGACAGACTTCAAAAGCTGCCGTATTCGCAGGTGGAGATGCCGTAACAGGTGCTGCAACTGTAATTCTTGCTATGGGTGCAGGTAAAGCAGGAGCCAAAGGTATCCACGAATATCTGTCTAAAAAGAATGCTTAGTTCTTTGTGCACAGTGAAAAGATGATGTTATAAGCACTCATAAATATGTACAACACGTAATTATATAAGAGATATACATGAGAATGATTCTGGTGTATATCTCTTTTTGCTTGCCATGCGTTCGCAAGAAACTGCCAACGACAGGTCTTTGTAGATTACCATGCGTTCGTAAAAAGCTGTCAGTAGCAGGTCCTGCAGACAGTACATCCAGACTTGAATAAAAACATATATATGTGGTATGATTGTAAGACACATTTAATGCTGAAAACAGCTGAAAATCAATCCTGCTGATATGTAAGGATAAAACAAAAAAAGACAGGTTGGAGATTATGACAGAATTAGATTTAACAGACGGAAAGATATTTTTAAATAAAGTAACAGAGAAGATTCGCACACGCCTGGCCGAAGTAGATGCATCCATCGAAGCCGGACAGAAAGACATCCAGAGTATGAATGAATACTACTGGGAGAATTACACCGAGATGGATGAATACGGCTATGAAAATTATGACAACCAGCAAGCTCTTTTACACCAGGTCAATGACAATCAGGAAAAACTGAAGATGCAGCACCGGCTTCGTAAAATGCTGGAAGCTCCGTTTTTCGGACGTGTGGATTTTATCTATGATGGCGAAGACGAACCGGAGATATTCTATATCGGCATCGGTAACTTTGCGGAACGTACGGGTATGCTGCCTTTGATCTATGACTGGAGAGCACCGGTCAGCGGGCTTTTTTACGATTATGACAAAGGCCCTGGATCTTATGAGGCACCAGCCGGACTGATCGAAGGTGAAATTGCCGCCAAATGGCAGTACAAAGTGAAAAATGGAAAGATGGTCTATGCATTCGAAAGCGATACCAAGATCGATGATGATATTTTAAAACAGGAACTTGGAACGAACAGCGATGTACAGCTCAAAAATATCGTCCGTACGATCCAGAAAGAACAGAATGCGATCATCCGTAATACACATGACCGTATCCTTGCGATCCAGGGTGCTGCCGGAAGCGGTAAGACTTCCGTTGCTTTACACCGGATTGCCTATCTGTTGTATCATGACAGAGAGCATTTGAAATCCTCTAATGTACTGATCCTTTCTCCAAACAGTGTATTTTCAGATTACATTTCCCATATTCTTCCGGAACTGGGTGAGGAAAATATTCAGGAGATGAGTTTTGACCTGTTCGCATACCGGGAATTGAAAGGTATCGTTCCGGACTGTGAAGACCGCTATGACCAGCTGGAAAGAACCATGAAGCTTCAGGACCCGTATCTGACAGAACGCTTTGAAGAGAAGCAGTTGGAAGGCTTTGTCGGAATGATGGAAGGATTCCTTGCAAGACTGGAAGATGAACTGATGGATTTCCGTGCAATCGAATATAAAGGAATTCAGAAGACAGAAGAAGAACTGATCAATCTCTTTTATTTCAAATTCCAGAATGCACCTCTGCTCAGCCGGATGGATGCAATCAGAGATTATTGTGTTGATGAATACGAGACATTACTTGGACGTGATCTTTCGGAAGAAGAGCTCCTGATCGTACAGGAGAAATTCGATAAGATGTATGTAACAAAGGACATCTACAAGATATACGGCTGGCTTCTGGAAGAATGCGGATATCCGTCACTTCCGGATGTCGAATATGAAAAGCGCAAACTGGAATACGAAGATGTATTTCCTGTATTGTATCTGAAGTACCGCCTGACCGGAAAAGCTGTGCATAATCACATCAAGCATCTGGTTATTGACGAAATGCAGGACTATTCTTATCTGCAGTATGTGATCCTGAATCAGATCTTCAAATGCCGGATGACCATTCTCGGTGATAAAGCACAGACTTTAGATGAACAGATGCGTGATGTATTGCAGTTCCTTCCGGGCGTATTTGATCAGAAGATCCGCAAGATCGTGATGAATAAAAGTTACCGGAATACAATGGAGATTGCCAGATATGCCGAAAAACTGACTGGTGTCAAAGACGTAGAACTCTTAAAACGTCATGGAAAAGAAGTGGTAGAAGAACAATTCCAGACAGAAGATGCAGTTCTGGATGAAATCCTTTCAAAAGCCAAACTTGGAGAAGACGAGTATGAGACTGCTGCCATTATTACCATGACGGAAGCAGAGGCATCCACCTTATACCAGATATTAAAAGCCCGCGGCGAAGAAGTGCATTATATCGACCGCAACAGTTCCGTATTCAAAAAAGGACTTACCGTCACGACCTTTTATCTTGCAAAAGGTCTGGAATTCGACCAGGTATTCGGTGTGTTCCAGGATGCCGGAAACCCGATGTTGAATCAGGCAAAATATATCTGCGCAACAAGAGCATTGCATGAATTATATATGTATCAGATAACAGAATAGAAGAACACTAATCACTAAGGCAGAAAAATTATTAGCAGAATAGATGTGCAGAAATTAGTTTTTCGAAAGATTATTAATTATATTAAAATTAAAAAAAGCAGCGATAGAAAGAACAATAGAATGAAGATAACATTAATCACAGTGGGAAAGATAAAAGAAAAATATTTAAAAGATGCAATCGCAGAATACAGCAAACGTCTAAGCCGCTACTGTAAGCTGGAGAGCATCGAGGTGGCAGATGAAAAGACTCCGGATAATGCAAGTGAGAACGTAGAAGATGGTATCCGCGACAAAGAAGGAGAGCGGATTCTCAAATATGTCAAGGACGATGCCTACGTCGTTACACTTGAAATCAAGGGAAAACTTCTGACCTCAGAAGAACTGGCAGAAAAGATTGACAAGCTTGGGATCCAGGGAACCAGTCACATTATATTTATCATCGGCGGCTCGATCGGACTTGGAAAAGAAGTGCTGAAACGCTCGGATTATGCACTAAGTTTTTCAAAGATGACATTTCCACATCAGCTGATGCGGGTGATCCTCCTGGAACAGATCTACAGAAGCTACCGGATCATCAGCCATGAACCATATCATAAGTAAAATGCCGAAATAAAAGAAAATATTATAGAAACAATTGTAGATATATAAAAGATATTATAAAAAATTCTTGTTTCAAAAGATATCATCCTTTATACTAATAAGGATGAAAATGTCAGGAGAGGATATACTATGAAGCAAGTGAATTTAAAAAATCTGTGTATGATCTTGTTGGGGAATACAGTTTATGCACTGGCGATCGTCATGTTTATTCTGCCAAATGATATGATCACGGGCGGAACGACAGGACTGGGTATTGCAATCCACCATTATTTCGGGCTTCCAATCCATACATTTGTATTAATCTTCAATACATTGATGTTCTTACTTGGAGCGGCTGTCCTTGGAATGAAATTTGCACTTACAACACTGGTCAGTACATTCTATTACCCGGTTATTCTGGGTGTGCTCGAACAGATACCGGCACTTCAGAATGTAACAGACGATAAGATGTTATCAACAATCTGCGGCGGTCTGATGATTGGAATGGGAATCGGAATTGTAATACGCTGCGGCGCATCGACCGGGGGAATGGATATTCCGCCGTTGGTTCTCAACAAAAAGTTCGGACTTCCGGTATCTGTGATGCTGTATGTATTTGATTTTATAATCCTGATCTCACAGATGCTCTTCACTAACAAAGAAGAGATTGTATACGGTATCTTACTGGTACTGATCTATACCGTCATTCTGGACAAGGTACTGCTGATGGGATCTACCAGAACAAAAGTAGAGATCATGACTGAAAAATACGAAGAACTGAACCGTCTGATCCAGGAACGTCTTGACCGCGGAACGACACTGGTCTATACACAGACCGGATATCTGAAAAACGATCAGCCGATGATCCTTACCGTAGTTTCCAATCGTGAACTTATGCGCCTGAACCAGCTGGTACAGGAGATCGACCCACATGCATTTATGATCATTGGAAATGTAAATGAAGTGCGAGGAAGAGGATTTTCACAGCAGAAAGTTTATAAGAAAGAAACTATCGAAAAATAAAAATACGCAGAATAATACAGAAAATAAAACCGACAGACTGTGCCCGGCGAATCTGCTTCGAATGAAGCAGATTTCCGTATGGTACAGATTGTCGGTTTTCCTGATTTTTAACCTTTTTTCTTGCGCTCTATACATTTCCATTCGGAATTCTCACAGATGAAGTGCCAGTATTCCAGAAGCTTTTCAGATGTCTTTCTGTCCTTTCCGCGGACGATGAACCAGAGGTCATTTGCGAATGTTCTTGATTCTGTTTCTTTTTCTTTCTGCCCGTCTTCCGGATTTGACATCTTTATAGGTGACGCCGTTGTAAGTTTGATATCTTTGTAACGGATGATCCTCTCGATTTCATCCTGAATCTTCAGATATTGTTCTGTAATACCAAGCTGGCGGTATTGCTCTGCCAGGCGGATTCTTTTATTTCTCCCGGATAAAATAACATACGTGACAACAGATGTTATGATTGATGCAATAATCACAATTGCCAATATGATCAACACAAGAAGTGGTGTAGCCATAGATAATCGCCTCCTTACATAATATGGCTCATTATAACACCGATATCCTAGAAAAACCACCGTGAAATTGTCCGTATTTTCCTCGGTTTATGAATGGATTTTCTACAAAACTACTGTTATAATAGATAAATATATCAGGCGGATATAATTACTATGTTACTTTGGTATCTGCCAAAAGATAAAAAACACGGAGGTACAACATGAAAAAATTCGGGAAGATCTTAGGTGGAATCATACTTGGAATTGTATTGATTCTCCTGGCGGCTGTTGCCATTCTGACAGCGCTGGAATACCGTCCGGATCAGATAGAGACTTTGAACACAACCAGTGGAAAACAGTCCATATCTACAGGAGATTCGATGACGATCCTGACCTATAATACCGGATATGCCGGACTTAGCAAAGACGAAGATTTCTTTATGGACGGCGGAAGTAAAGTCATGCCGGAGACGAAAGATCTGGTAAAACACAATATGAAAGGAATTGCCGGCATTCTGAATGATGCAGATGCCGATGTCTGTTTTCTTCAGGAAGTAGACATTGATTCCAAACGATCTTATCACATCAACGAAAAAGCTTACTACGAAAAAGCACTGGGTGTAGATGGAATCTTTGCATGTAATTTCAAATGCGTATATGTCCCATACCCGCTTCCGACGATCGGTAAAGTTGAAAGCGGCCTGGTAACATATTCTGATTACAAAGTATCGGAGACTTCCAGAATCGCACTTCCGGAATCTTTCAAATGGCCGGTAAAAACCTGCAATCTTAAGCGCTGTATGCTGGAAACAAGAATTCCGATAAAAGGCAGTGACAAAGAGCTGGTTCTGATCAATTTTCATCTGGAAGCTTATGACAGCGGAGAAGGTAAGATCGCGCAGCGGAAAGTTCTGGTGAAGAAGTTAAAAGAAGAGTATGAAAAAGGAAATTATGTGATTGCCGGCGGGGACTTTAACCAGACATTTGATGGGATGGACACCTATCCGATCCACGATAAAGACAGCTGGGTTCCGGGAAAGGTCGGAAAAGAAGATATCCCGGAAGGATTTTCTTATGCAGTATCCGATAATGTACCGACCTGCCGCCTGTTAAACGGACCATACAGCGGTAACTATGATGATTCACAGGTATATGTACTGGATGGCTTCATCGTTTCGGATAATCTGAAGATCGATCAAGTGGAAAATATCGACACACAGTTCGAATATACTGATCATCAGCCGGTAAAATTAAATGTAACATTAAAATAATATACCAAAATATAATCTGTTTATCAGCCTGCCTTTCCCGGCGGGCTGATTTAACATAGATTTAACATATATCTAATATAAGTCGGGGAATGCTATGCTATATTAGGAATACTGGAATGAATATTTCGGAAAAGAAAAAAGTAAAAAATACACAGAGAAAGGTGAGAAAACACTATGAGCAGCATATATATGAACCGGGAACTTTCCTGGCTGAAATTCAATGAACGTGTACTGGAAGAAGCTGAAAATCCAGAAGTCCCATTATGTGAGAGACTGACATTTGCATCGATCTATCAGAGCAATCTGAACGAGTTTTTCATGGTACGTGTGGGATCATTATATGACCAGACACTTCTTGACAAAAAGATCCGTGAAAATAAGACAGGCATGACATCACAGGAGCAGATTGATGCAATCTTAAAACGCACAAAACAAATCAATAAACGCAAAGAAGCGGTCTATGAAGAACTGATGGAACGTGTGGCAGAACAGGGCATCCGCATTTTACGTTTCAATGAACTCGATGAAGAAGGGGCTGCATATCTCGAGCGTTATTTTGAATCCGAGATTGCACCATTGATCTCGCCTACTGTTGTAGGAAGAAGACAGCCATTCCCATTCCTTAGAAATAAAGAAATCTATGCCGTAGCCGTACTTGGCTCCAAGGGCAAGAAAGACCGTCTGGGAATTATTCCATGCACCAGCAACATCTTCGGACGCCTGATCGCAGTTCCGGGAATGCAGGGCACCTATATGCTCGCCGAAGAACTGATTCTGCATTTCGCACCGGCGGTATTCAAAGGATATAAGATCAAATCAAAATCTTTACTCCGTATCACAAGAAATGCCGATATCGATGCAGATGCATTATACGACGAAGATCTGGACTACCGTGAATTTATGGAAGGGCTGATTAAGCAGAGAAAGAAACTGGCACCGATCCGTCTGGAACTTTCCAGAGATATCGACAAAAAAGGAATTGCCGTATTATGTGAATATCTGGAGCTGGATGAAAGCCATGTATTCATATCTTCAACACCACTGGATCTGTCGTTTGTATTCCAGATCCAGGATCTTCTCAGAAAGCATACGGAATTATATTTTCCAAAACGTACACCGCAGCGCTCTGACCAGTTCCAGGATGGAAAAAGTATCATAGAACAGATCCGGGAAGAAGACAAACTGTTATCTTACCCATACGAATCCATCCGCCCGTTCTTACATCTGCTGACGGAAGCGGTCGAAGATCCGGATGTCATCTCCATTAAGATGACCCTGTATCGTGTGGCGAAGCAGAGTAAAGTGGTAGAGGCACTGATCGAAGCAGCCGAGAATGGAAAAGAAGTTGTCGTACTGGTAGAACTGAGAGCCCGTTTTGATGAGGAAAATAATATCGGCTGGTCCAGACTTCTGGAGGATGCCGGCTGTCAGGTGATCTACGGGCTGGATGGCTATAAAGTGCACTCCAAGCTGTGTCTGATCACCCGCAAAAATGGAGGTCAGGTAGAGTACATTACACAGATCGGTACCGATAATTACAATGAAAAGACATCCAGATTGTACACCGACCTTTCTCTTATGACAACTAACGTAGAGATCGGACTGGAAGCTTCCAATGTATTCCAGGCTTTGTCAAAGGGTGAAGTTGTAGAGCACAGTGAACATCTTCTGGTTGCACCGAAATGTCTGCAGAATAAAGTACTTGCCATGCTGGATGAAGAGATTGCACATGCAAGAAATGGAGAAGAAGCTTATGCTGGATTTAAGCTCAATTCTCTTACAGATAAGAAGATCATCGATAAACTGATCGAAGCTTCCGAAGCAGGTGTGAAGATCGATATAGTTGTCCGTGGAATCTGCTGCCTGATCCCTGGTGTGGAAGGAAAGACAGAAAACATTCGTATCATCAGCATTGTCGGAAGATTCCTGGAGCATTCGAGAATCTATATATTCGGAAACAGTAAGCGCAGGAAATACTATATTGCATCCGCAGATTTTATGACAAGAAATACAGTCAGACGTGTGGAAGTGGCAGCGCCTGTATACGATGAAAGACTGCAGAATAAATTACAGGATATGTTCGATATTATGCTTGCAGACAACCAAAAAGCAAGATATCTGGATGCAGAGGGAAATTATCATCGTGTAATTAATGAGGAGGCACCACTGAATTCACAGGAGTATTTTTACACACAGGCATATCACGAACTTTAAAAAGAGGTAACTGAATTGCCATGCATATATTCCGGCGAAAAAGCATAGAGTAATACAAATTACCAGCACGGTATTTTTATGAAACGTCAGGAATGGAAAGAAAAAGCGGCGGAGATGTCGGGAGTCCCAAAAGATGTAGCAATGGGACTCCCGATTCTTACGATTACCGGAACAAATGATCTTTGTGTGGAAAATTACAGAGGAATGACAGAATATACAGATCAGATAATAAGGCTTCAATCCAAAAGTGGTCAGATCAAAATCACTGGAAAAAAACTGGAAGTTATATATTATACAAATGACGAGATGAAGATTCACGGTCAGATCAGAACAATTGAGTATCAACTATAGGAGGGGACCGTCGTGTTTGAACAGCTGATCTGGTACTTGAAAGGTTATGTCAGGATACGGGTAACCGGATATTCGCCGGAACGTTTTCTGAACGCCTGCCGTTATAAAAATATTTATATATGGGATCTGAAGCGGGTCTGCGGTTCATATGAGATGAATCTTACGATTGATGGTTTTCGCAGACTGAAAGAGATCGTAAGGAAGACCGGTACGAAGGTTTGCATCATACGCCGCAGTGGTCTTCCTTTTCTTTTACACAGATACCGTAAACGTCACATACTGCTGTCTGGTTTTCTTATCTGTGCCGGTCTGATCCTTTTTATGACACGTTTTATCTGGGGCATAGATATCAGTGGGAATCTCTCTTATACAGATGATACGCTGAAAAGATTCCTTTCGTCCGAAAACGTCAAAGACGGTATGAAAAAATCAGATGTAAACTGTAGAAAGATCGTGCAGGATCTCAGAAAAAAGTACGACAGGATCATATGGGTTTCCGCTTCCGTGGATGGATGCCGTCTGGTCATCCGGATAAAGGAAAATGAAGACGATTTTACGGACAGTTCAAAAATCAGTTCAGACAATAACGAAGAAGGAAAAGATATTATTGCAGATACGGACTGCACAATTGTAGATATTATAACGCGTACCGGCACTCCTATGGTACAGCGGGGGATAAAAGTGAAAAAAGGAGCTATCCTTGTGTCTGGTCAGATTCCAATCTGTAATGATGAAAAAGAGATTACCGGTTACAGATTGAAAAATGCAGATGCAGACATAACAGGAGAAAAAGCCATTACATATCAGAAAGAGTTAACCAGACAATATATACAGAAAAAATATTACCGTTCAAGATTTTACTTTCTCCAGAAAAGAAATTACGGAATCCGTCTTGGCAGGCATTATTTCACGACTGAATCTAAAAACAATCAATATCCGGTCTTCGAAAAACATGTAGTTCAGAAAAAATATCAGATTGCCAATGTAATTCCGGTGACATTAGAAAAAAGCACGATAACGCCTTACCGCAAAATGTATAAGAAGTATACCAAAGCAGATGCCAGAATGATATTATCGGCAGATTTTCAGGATTACTGTAAAGAATTGGAGAAAAAAGGGGTAGAAATTATCCAGAATGATGTTAAAATATACACAGGGTCTGA